>TBL_comb47_HYPODRAFT_10004149_pt1 | contig 16769 bp, 14 predicted proteins | sample TroBogypolimnion_40_FD_10682 | JGI IMG/M metagenome (IMG submission 10682)
CGAGCGCTTCTGCGCCCATCGCCATGCCGCTCGCGCGTGCAAGACCCGCCGCATCACGGCCGCCGACCAGCGCGCCAGCCTCCATGCCTAGCTCCCGCGCACGGGCCGCAGCAGGCGAAAGAATGTCACCCGAGGCATCTTCCACGCCCTCCATCGTCTTGTAATCCCAGCGGCAGGAGTTGGTGCAACTGCCCTGATTGGCATCGCGGTGGTTGAAGTAGCCCGACAGCAGGCAGCGACCCGAATAAGCGATGCACAGCGCGCCGTGCACAAACACCTCCAGCTCGGTGTCCGGGCATTCCTGGCGGATGTGGGCGACCTGGTCCAAGGACAGCTCGCGCGACAGGATGACGCGGGCAATGCCGGCGCTCTTCCAGAACTTCACCGCCGCGGAATTGACGGTGTTGGCCTGCACCGAGAGGTGGATTTCCATCTCCGGCCAGGCCTCGCGGGCCATCATGATGAGGCCGGGGTCGGACATGATCATGGCGTCGGGCTTGAGCGCAATCACCGGGTTCATATTCGCCACATAGCTCTTGAGCTTGTTGTCGTGCGGGTAGATGTTGGACACCAGATAGAACTTGTTGCCCAAGGCATGCGCGCGCTCAATGCCGCGTTGCAGGGTGGCGAGTTCGCCGAAGTCGTTGTTGCGCACGCGCAGGGAATAGCGGGGCTGGCCGGCATAGACGGCGGTGGCGCCAAAGGCAAACGCGGTCTCCAGCATGGTCAGCGACCCGGCAGGGGCGAGGAGTTCAGGGGTCTTGATAGGCATAGCCGCCATTATCCCGGCGCGCGGAACCGGTCAGAATGCGCTGTATCAAGCGCACCCATTCCCTCTTCCCGACAGACAGGCACATCCCATGAAAAAACACCTCACCATCCTGACCGGCGCATCGCGCGGCATGGGCCTGGCCATGGCCGAACAGCTGCTCAACGCCGATGCGGTGCTGCTAGGCATCTCGCGCCACAGCAACGACGCGCTCGCGCAGCAGGCTTCTGCCTGCGGCGCCGAGCTGCTGCAATGGCAGGCGGATTTGAGCGATGCCACCCCGGTGGCTCAGCGCCTGACCGACTGGCTGGCCACACGCAATCCGTCGGAGCTGGTCAGCGCCACCTTGATCAACAACGCCGGTGTGATTTCGGAATTGACGCCGCTGCGCGACAGCCAAGCGGACGACCTGGCCCGCGCCCTTCGGTTGGGACTGGAGGCGCCCATGCTGCTCTGCGCCGCCTTTCTGGGCGCCACGAAAAGCTGGACCGAGGTGCAGCGCAAGGTGCTGAATGTCTCGTCGGGACTGGGGCGCCGCGCCATGGCCTCATCTTCCTCTTACTGCGCCGCCAAGGCCGGCATGGACCATTTCACCCGTTGCCTGGCGCTGGAAGAAAACCATGTGCCGAACGGTGCCGCCGTCTGCTCGCTGGCACCCGGCGTGATCGACACCGACATGCAGGTGCAACTGCGCGCTGCCAACTCCAAGCAGTTCCCGGACCAGCACGCCTTTGCGGCACTGCATGAAAAAGGCCAGCTAAGCAGCCCTGCCACTGCGGCAGGACGCTTGCTGGCCTATCTGAACCGGCCCGACTTTGGCGCCGAGCCGGTAGCAGATGTGCGGGATTAGCTGCTCTCTACAACCCTCCGCGCAGAAAACCTGGGTGACAGGGTGTTATGCGCAGGTAAAGGAGGAGCCCGCCTCAGCGGGCGGGGGACACGGAGCAAAGCACCCTGTTGCCCGCGTTTTCGAGGTGATTACAGGCGCTCAAAAATCACCGCGATACCCTGACCGCCGCCAATACACATGGTGGCCAGACCATAGCGTCCGCCGCTGCGGTGCAGTTCATAAATCAGCTTGGTGGCGATGAAAGCACCGGAGCAGCCGATGGGGTGACCCAGAGCGATAGCGCCACCGTTCACATTGGTCTTGCTCATATCGAGTTCCAGACCACGGGCCACGGCGATGGCTTGTGCGGCGAAGGCTTCGTTGGCTTCGATCACGTCCATTTGCGCCAGCGTCAGACCGGCCTTTTTCAGGGCCAGCTTGGTCGCGGGGATGGGGCCTTCGCCCATGATTTCGTTGGGCACACCGGCAATCGCGTAGGACACCAAACGGGCCATGGGCTTGTGGCCGGCAGCCGCAGCCACAGCAGCGTCGGCCAGCACAAAGAAGGCAGCACCGTCGTTGATGCCGGAAGCGTTACCGGCAGTCACCGAGCCGCCTTCTTTCTTGAAGGCGGGCTTGAGTTTGCCCAGGGATTCCATGGTGGTTTCGGGCTTGCAATGCTCGTCGGTGTCAAACACGACGTCGCCCTTGCGCGTCTTCTTGACAATGGGAACGATTTGCGACTTGAAGCGACCTTCGGCGATGGCCACACCGGCACGGCGGTGCGATTCCACCGACAGAGCATCCTGCTCTTCGCGGGTGATGCCCCACTTGGCAACCAGGTTTTCAGCGGTGACGCCCATGTGGCCCACGCCAAACGGGTCGGTCAGGGTGGAGACCATGGTGTCTATCATCTTGGTGTCGCCCATGCGTGCGCCGTTGCGCATGGCTGTGGACAGGTAGCCGGCGCGGCTCATCACTTCCACGCCGCCACCGATACCGTAGTCGCAGTCATTCAGCAAAATATTTTGCGCTGTGGTGACGATGGCTTGCAGCCCGGACGAGCACAGGCGGTTAAGAGCCATGGCGACCGACTCTTGCGACAGGCCGGCCTGGATGGAAGCGACGCGCGCGACATAGGGGAAACGGCTTTCGGTGGGGATGGTGTTGCCCACGGTTACATAGTTGATGGCCTTGGGGTCCACACCGGAGCGGACCACGGCTTCCTTCATTACGGTACCGGCCAGCTCGCAGGGCTCGATATCCGCCAGGCCTCCGCCGAAAGAACCGATGGCCGAACGGGCAATGCCCAAAACTACTACATCACGCTTGCTCATACTGCTTGTCTCCTGGTTGCTAGAAATGAAATACTAAGCCCAAGGCTTGTGGCCGGAAATTCTGAACCTGCATCCGTACCACTTCCTTACATTACCGCTGTGGCTTTCCCGGCGGACCCCTGTGTGCCCGATGGCCCGGGCATTTATCTTGGGCCACAGTCTACGCCACTGCCTGGAAGCCTCCGCCGCGCAACGTGATCACCAAGGTGTCGCGGTGCGCGCCCGGCGCAAGCGGCTGAATCGGGGTGGATTCATGGATCACGCGCGCATCGTCCAGCAGCAACACCGACCAGGGCTGTTCGAGGGTAAAGCGCTGGCCGTTCGGGCCCGCGGCCTCAAACACGCGGGTCTCGCCGCCCTTGATGCCGCTGCGCTCCACCATGAATACGGCCACCATGTCCACGCCGTCGCGGTGTGCGCCCTCGGGCGTGGGACGGCCAATACCGTCGGTGGTGTCGATGCGGAACTGGTGCGCCTCCACAAACCAGGGCTGCGTGCCCTTCAGGCCAGAGCAGACCTGGCCCAGCCAGGCCAGCAGATGGGACCACGCCGGCTGAGCCACCAGGCTTGCGTCCATGGGCTCAAAATGACGCTCCAGGCCACCGTGCAGGGCGTTGTATTCCAGCGGTTGCCAGTGCGGGCGGTGCGGCACCTGCTGCACCGCGTTGGCATCGACCACAAAGCAGCTGTGGCGCCGACGCCGGTAGCGTCCACCATCGCGCAGGTAGTTGTCGGGCGGCAAGTCGTTCCAGCCTGGGCACCAGGCCTGCAGATCGCTCAGCAGCACGCCTGCGCGCTGCGCCACATCGGCGGCGCCCAGCACGGCGTAGCCCTGCTGCTGCAAAACGTGAGCCAGGTCTTGCGTGGCGGCCAATGCGGGTGGGGAAAAGGAAAGTGTCATGAATCAGACGTTGGGAGAAATTGGGAGCAATTATCGGCTGCGCTGCCGGGGCTCATCATGGGAACTCTGTGACTTGCATCAAGGCCCGGGCAGTAACAGGCTGTAAGCTTGCCCCCTGATTTGGAGACCCCGCAATGCAAACGATGACCCTGGACCGCACGCCCATTCAATGGAGCCCCACCCTCGCACTCGAAATGCCGGTGATGGACGACACCCACGAAGACTGTGTGGCCCTGCTGGCCGATGTGGTGCAGGCGCCGGATGACACCCTGCTGTCGCGCTGGGCGCTGCTGATAGACCACACCCAGGAACATTTTGACCGCGAAGACCAGTGGATGCTGGACACCGGCTTTGCCGCCGGCAACTGCCACGCCACCCAGCACAGCGTCATCCTGCAGGTGATGCGCGAGGGCGGCAAGCGCGGCCTGATCGGTGAGCTGGACCTGGTGCGCCAGATGGCTTACGAGCTGGGCCTGTGGCTGGCCAACCATATCCAGAGCATGGACGCGGCGCTGTCCCTGCATTTGCGTTCAGCCGGGTTTGATCCGGTAACCGGAACCATCAGCAACCCGCAGGCCGGCGAAGAAATTCAGGGTTGTGGCGGCGGCAGTTGCGGCCCGTCGCACAGCGAGGCCGAGCAGACGGCCGACTGCTAGTTTCCATGGCCGATAGTGATACCGCCCTGCCGGACCTGCGCCACCGCCCGCACGAAGATATCCAAGCGCTGCTGACCGGCACCCTGTTTGTGGCCCTGGGCGTGGTGATGTTTGGCCGCACCGGGCTGCTGACCGGCGGAACGGCCGGCATTGCCTTTTTGATCCACTACGCCACCGGCTGGAATTTCGGCCTGGTTTTTTTCTGCATCAACCTGCCGTTTTATGGCCTGGCCTTTAAGCGCATGGGGATGCAGTTCACGCTCAAGACCTTTGCCTCGGTAGCGCTGCTGGCCACCATCAGCAATGTCTTGCCGCAGCTGATTTCGCTGGGCACCATCAACCCGGTGTTTGCCGCGGTTGCGGGCGGGCTGTTGATGGGCACGGGCATGCTGATCCTGTTCCGGCATCGGGCCAGTCTGGGTGGTTTCAATGTGCTGGTGCTGTATCTGCAGGAGCGCTTTGGCTGGCGCGCCGGGCTGACCCAGATGGCGCTGGACTGCAGCATCGTTATCTTTGCCTTCGCGCTGACCGACTGGTGGCATATCGCCCTGTCGGTGCTGGGTGCCGTGGTGCTGAACCAGACCCTGGCCATCAACCATCGCACCGGGCGCTACGTCGCCATGTAAGTGAGGCCGCCGCAAGGCACATCTTGCCTTGAAGGACAGTGTTGCCTGTCAACTTCCCCTGTGCAAATCATGGACCACGAATTCCTGGCCCTGCGGTGGCAGTTCCAGCCAGGACCGCTGCGAAAGCGTATTCTGGATGTCGGCCAATCCGCTGCGCCAGTGCAGGCGCATGGTCTCGTTGCTGAACTCGTAATCCTTGGCCAAGCTCTCCCACTCCTTGTCCTGATAGATCAGATGGATGACGCTGTATTGGCCTTCGCAGGCGAACTTCTGGGCCTCGACGCACCACTTTTCGGCCTCGCGAATGTCCGCTGGAATGTGCAGCAGCAGCTCGCGCAGCATGCGCCGGTAATGTTGCGACTCGGCCATGACCTGCGTCGCGGCGCGGGTTCTGCTGGAAAACTGGATATCCTTTTGGCGCTCCTGCACCTCGTAAATATTTTCGGGTAGAGGACCGCGCGCGCTCCATAGATCGACCTGAAACGACAGGGTGTTTCGGCGCGGTGTGGTCGACAGCACATAGGTCAGTGGCGTGTTGGAAACCAGGCCGCCATCCCAATAGAACTCCCCGTCAATCTCAATCGCCGGAAAGCCAGGGGGAATGGCAGCCGAGGCCATGAAATGCTCGGCCCTCAGCGCCCTTCGGGCAGGCCCCTGCGTGTTGTCGAAGTACTCAAAATTCCCAGTGCGCACGTTCACGGCACCCACGGAAACGCGGATATCGCCGCGGTTGATGCGGTCGAAGTCCACCAGACGTTCCAGCGTGCTCTTGAGTGCGCTGGTGTCGTAAAAGCTGGCCTCGGTGGCGGGCTGCTTCATACCCAGCCAGGCCGCCATGCCGCGCGGAACAAAGAAGTCGTGCTGGCCTTCCAGAACGGCACGCATCGCCGCGAACCCGCTGAATAGCTTGCGCGCATCCCCTTGCGCATGCGCCATGCAGGCGTTCATCCATTCCACTGGCGGAACTGGCAAGGCCGGACTGCATATGCTTTCCCAGAATTCACGAAGTCGCTGCACGCGCAGGGCGGGAGGGTTGCCGGCAATAATCGCCGTGTTGAGCGAGCCAATGGAAATGCCCGCCACCCAGTTGGGTTCAATGCCTGCCTGCGACAGTCCTTCATAAACACCTGCCTGGTAGGAGCCGAGTGCGCCGCCACCTTGCAGCACCAAGGCCACCGTCTCGAAGGGCAGCCCACTATGCCCGCCGGCGGTCAGGCCGGCGCAGGGATGGATGGAATCGCTGGAATCGCTTTGTTTGTGGGCGGCCAAGATCAGCTCCAAAAAGGGGCCATCCTGTCACCTCTGCCACCGTGCTTGCTTGCGGTTTCTCAAATGCGCAGCCGACCGGCGCACCCACTACGCTGCAGCTCAGTCCAGCAGGGCCGCGTACACCAGGTTGCGAAACAGGGGGCGGTAAAGGTCGCGCTGGTTGGGCGCCTGGGTCAGCAAAATGGCAAACAGCTCCTTGGCCGGATCGACAAAAAACGTGGTGCCGCCTATGCCGCCCCAACCATACAGTCCGGCCGAGCCCGGCAGCGGGTCCAGCCCCTCCTGCAGCTTGACCGAAAACCCCAGACCAAAGCCGACACCGCGCGCCAGCATAAAGCCCGAGCGCTGGGTAAAGTGCTGCTCCATGCCGCCCAGGTGGTCGGCCGTCATCTGGCGCACGGTGTTGGGCACCAGAAGGCGCTGGCCCTGGAGTTCACCGCCATTGAGCAGGCACTGGGCAAAGCGCGCGTAGTCGCCCACGGTGGACACCAGGCCGGCACCGCCCGACTCCATGGGGTAGGGTTTGCGGATGTCGATCAGTTCCACCTTGGCCCCGGTGTCCGGGCAGATAGAAAAAGGCTCGGCAATGCGCTGGTGCTGATCGGGAGTGACATCAAAGTGCGTGTCCACCATGCCCAGGGGACCCAGGATGTTTTCGCGCAGGAACTCGCCCAGGGCCTGGCCGCTCACCACTTCAATCAGGCTGCCCAGCAGATCGGTGGCTCGGCTGTACTCAAAGGTGGTACCGGGCTCAAACATCAGCGGCAGCCCGGCCAGCACGCGCGAGAACTCCCGATTGGTCTTTTGGCGTGTCCACAGGTTGGCCTCGGCATACAGGCGCTGGATCGGCTCGGTGCCCAGAATCTCGTAGGTCAAGCCGGCGGTGTGGCGCAGCAGGTCTTGCACCGTGGGTGGTGCGCGCGGCTTGTCCAGCGCGGCATGGCCACTGATGTGGGAGGCCAGCTGCACGTCGGCAAATTCCGGCAGGTACCTGGCTACCGGAGCACCCAGCAGCACCAGACCGCGCTCCACCAACTGCATCACCGCCACCGAGACGATGGGCTTGGTCATGGAGTAGATGCGAAATAACGAATCCAGCGCCATGGCCTGGCCACCTACCGGATCCTGCATGCCGACGGCGCTGTGCAGCACGGTCCGGCCACGGCGCACCACCATCATCACGGCACCCGGCAGGTGCTGGCGCGCTACAGCCGCTTCCAACACCGTCTGAATGTGCCGGGTACGCTGTGGGCAAAAGCCCAGATCGGCAGGCTGGCCGAATTCAAAGGGGGTGCTGATCATGGTGGCGAAATCCTGGGCAGGGTTGCAACGGGGGGTGCTGACCGGAGTCAGGCCCACAGCATATGGCATGTTTCCTGCTGCTTGGTGGTCTTAAATGGCAATCAGATGAGCTCATGTGTTATTTGCATGGTGCGCGAGCGTAAACCCTGAGCTTTCTGCCCGTAACATGCCGCTACATTCACTGCTTTGGTGCAAATGACGCCGCGCTGGGAACCTTTCTTTAACTGGAGAACTTGAACATGACGATGAAATCCCTGAAAACCGTTGCCGCCGTGGTGCTGGCCCTGGGCACCCTGGCTGCCGCCCCCGCCTTTGCCGGCAAGACGGTGGATGCCGTCAAGGCACGCGGTCAGGTGATCTGTGGTGTGCACACCGGCCTGGCCGGTTTCAGCGCCGCCGACTCCAGCGGCAAATGGTCCGGCATTGACGTCGACGTCTGCCGCGCCGTGGCCGCAGCAACCCTGGGCGATGCCGAGAAGGTGAAATATGTGCCCCTGTCGGCACAGGCCCGCTTTACCGCCCTGCAGTCCGGCGAGATCGACATCCTCTCTCGCAACACCACCTTCACCCTGACGCGCGATGCGTCGCTGGGCCTGAGCCAGACCGCCGTGACCTATTACGACGGCCAGGGCTTTATGGTGCCGGTGAAGAACAAGATCAAGAGCGCCAAGCAGCTCAAGGGCCAGACGGTGTGCGTGCAGTCCGGCACCACCACCGAGAAGAACCTGACCGACTACTCCAAGGCCAATGGCCTGGCCATCAAGCCCGTGGTGTTTGAGAAGCTCGAAGCCGTGGAAGGCGCTTACTTCTCCGGCCGTTGCGTGGCTTATACGACTGACGCATCGGGCCTGGCCTCGGTGCGCAACAAGTCGGCCAAGAACCCTGCCGACCACATCATCCTGCCTGAGCTGATTTCCAAGGAGCCGCTGGGCCCACTGGTGCGCCGTGGCGATGAAGACTGGGCAGCGATTGTGAAGTGGACCATCTTCGGTCTGCTCGAAGCCGAAGAATATGGCATCACCTCGGCCAATGTGGATGACCTCAAGCTCAACACCAAGGACCCCGCCATCGGTCGCTTGCTGGGCACCACGGAAGACACCGGCAAGCTGCTGGGTCTGGACAAGGAATGGCTGGCCCGCGCCATCAAGGCCACCGGCAACTATGGTCAGATCTTTGAGCGCAATGTGGGCCCCAAGTCGGACCTGCAGCTGCCACGTGGCCTGAACAATCTGTGGAACAAGGGCGGCATCCAGTACGCACCGCCCATCCGCTAAGTCTTAAGACGCCGGCTGGTCCGGCGCTGCAAGGGGTGGGTGCCGCACGGTGCCCTCCCCTTTTTTTCATGGTTCGTTCGGCCAACATACAAAGAGGGATTGCATGTCCAACACCCCACCCAAAAAGAATTGGTCCTGGCGCAGCCAGGCCTTTCGCGGCCTGGTCTACCAGGTCCTCGCCGTCACCCTCATCGTCCTGTGTGTGGGCTATCTGGCGCACAACACACAGACCAATATGCGCGAGCGCGGCATACAGAGCGGCTTTGACTTCCTCAACAGCGCGGCCGGCTTTGACATCGGCGAGAGCCTGTTTGCCTTCGACTCCGGCGAGAACTATTGGCACGCCTACCTGATCGGCTTCACCAACACGCTGCGCGTGGCCATCACCGGGCTGATCCTCACCACCCTTCTGGGCACGCTGATTGGAGTGGGCCGCTTCTCGCGCAATGCACTGGTGCGCGGCCTGTGCGTCTGCTACGTGGAGCTGTTTCGCAACATCCCGGTGCTGCTGCAGCTGCTGATGTGGTACCTGATGTTCACCGAGGTGCTGCCCGATTCGGCCAGCCCGTTGGTGCTTGGCCCCTTCTACTTGAGCAAGGGCGGACTGAACTTTCCGATTCCGGTGTGGGCCACCGGCCAGTACTTTGCCGCCATCGGCATGGGGCTGGCGCTGGTCGTGGCATTTGTCTATCGCCGCTGGGCCATCCTGTCGTTCGAGCGCACCGGTGTGCCGCGCAGCCTGTTCTGGGTGCCGGTGGCCATCATCCTCGGCTTTGGCGTGCTGGGCTGGCTGATTGGCGGCGCACCCAGCGAATTCAATATGCCGATGCAAGGTGAGTTCGCGATTGAGAACGGTGGCGCCCTGACGCCGGAATTTTTGTCGGTGCTCTTGGGCCTGACGATTTACACCGCGTCCTTTGTGGCCGAGGTGGTGCGCGGTGGCATCCAATCGGTGGCGCTGGGCCAGACCGAGGCCGCTGCGGCCCTCGGCCTGAGCCGCGGCCAGACCATGCGTCTGGTGACGCTGCCCCAGGCGCTGCGGGTGATCATTCCGCCGGTCACCAACCAATACCTCAACCTGACCAAGAACTCGTCGCTGGCCGTGGCCATTGGATACCCCGATGTGGTCTCGATTGCCAATACCGCCATCAACCAGACCGGCCGCGCCGTGGAGTGCATTGCCATCATCATGGTGGTGTACCTGAGCACCTCGCTCATCACCTCAGGATTAATGAACTGGTACAACACGCGTTCCGCGATCAAGGAGCGTTAACACCATGAGCGCACAAGTTTTTCAAACGATTCCCCCACGTCCGGCGCCCATAAAGGTCGAGGGTCTGGTGGCCTGGATTCGCGCCAACCTGTTTGGCGATCTGCGCACCAGCCTGGGCACGCTGGCCATCGGCGCTGTCCTGCTGTGGATAGTCCCGCCGCTGATCCAGTGGCTGTTTATCAACGCGGTCTGGGTCAAAAATTACGAGACCTGCCACGCCGCTCTAGGTGCCTGCTGGGGTGTGATTGCGGAGAAGTACCGCATCATCATCTTCGGCCGCTATCCCTTTGACGAGGAACTGCGCCCGCTGATTGCCACGCTGCTGCTGATGGGCCTGCTGGTGCTGAGCTGCATGCGCCTGGCCTGGAAGCCCTGGCTGGGGGCGCTCTGGGTGGTGGTGTTCGCCATCTTCTTCACCCTGATGCGCGGTGGTGTATTTGGCCTGACGTATGTGGAAACTTCCCTGTGGGGCGGCCTGCCGCTGACGCTCCTGCTGGCATCCCTGTCCATGACCATGGCCTTCCCGATTGCGCTGGTGATTGCGCTGGGGCGGCGCTCCAACCTGCCGGCCATCCGCAGCCTGTGCACGGTGTATGTGGAGCTGATACGCGGCGTGCCGCTGATCTCGGTGCTGTTCATGGCCTCCTTCATGTTCCCGCTTTTGATGCCACAGGGCTTCAACATCGACGTGCTGATCCGCGTGCTGGCCGGCATCACCTTGTTTGCTGCGGCCTATATGGCCGAGGTGATACGCGGTGGCCTGCAGGCCGTGCCCAAGGGCCAAATCGAGGCGGCCGCCACCCTGGGTCTCTCCTACTGGCAGACCCAGCGCAAGATCGTGCTGCCGCAGGCCCTGGCCATGGTGGTGCCGGGCATCATGAACAACTTCATCTCCACCTTCAAAGACACCTCGCTGGTGACGATTGTGAGCATGTACGAGCTGACCGGATCCATGGGCATGGCGCTCAACTCGGATGCCAACTGGCGCCCGTTCAAGATCGAAGGCTACCTCTTCATCGCCCTGATTTATTTCGTGTTCTGCTTCTCCATGTCGCGCTACAGCCGCTGGATTGAAAAGCAAGTGAACAAAAGCAAGCAACGCTAAGGAATTTTTATGTCTGAACACATCATCCAATTCGACAAGGTCAACAAGTGGTACGGCAACAACTTCCATGTGTTGCGCGACATTGACCTGCAGGTCAAGACCGGCGAGCGCATCGTGGTCTGCGGCCCCTCCGGCTCAGGCAAGTCCACCCTGATCCGCTGCATCAACCGCCTGGAAGAACACCAGCAAGGCCACCTGACGGTGGACGGCGTGGAGCTCACCGACGACGTGAAGGCGATTGACGACGTGCGCAAAAAAGTCGGCATGGTGTTCCAGCAGTTCAACCTGTTCCCGCACCTCACCGTGCTGGAAAACCTCACACTCTCTCCCATGTGGGTCGGCAAGATGCCCAAGAAGGAAGCCGAAGAAAAGGCCATGGAGCAGTTGAAGCGCGTGCGCATTGCCGAGCAGGCCGGCAAGTACCCGCTGCAGCTCTCCGGTGGCCAGCAGCAGCGGGTGGCGATTGCGCGGGCCCTGTGTCTGAAGCCGAAGATCATGCTGTTCGATGAGCCAACTTCGGCGCTGGACCCGGAGATGATCAAGGAAGTGCTGGATGTGATGATAGAGATGGCCAGCCAAGGCATCACCATGCTCTGCGTGACGCACGAGATGGGTTTTGCCAAGGCGGTGGCCGACCGGGTGATCTTTATGGACCAGGGGCAGATCGTGGAGCAGAACAATCCGCATGACTTTTTTAACAATCCGCAGAGTGAGCGGAGCCGGGACTTCTTGTCCAAGATTCTCGGGCACTGAAATCTCACCCGTCTCCGGCGCTCGGAACTACTGGCGTGAGATCCGGGCAAGCAAATGCAGTGGCAACGTCCCGCCCGTAATTCCGCATTCGGCGTGCAGAGGCCAAATCGGCTGTCCGCATTAGCTCCCCTTTCGCCCCGGCGGGGGCGAAAGGGGTTGGGGGATAGGGGGGATTCAAATCTCGGTTAAATTCAGTCCATGCTGTCCACCGTAAAGCCGCAAAAAGCGCGCCCCCCCATCTTTTCCAAAACCGAGTTCCGCTCCGCCCTGGGCATGTTCGCCACCGGTGTCACCATCGTCACGGCGCGCACCGCCAACGGCGATCTGGTGGGCCTTACGGCCAACTCGTTCAACTCGGTTTCCATGTCCCCACCCCTGGTGCTGTGGAGCCTCTCACAGGCAGCCAGCTCGATGGAGGCCTTTGCCACAGGCTCGCACTACGCCATCAACATCCTGAGCGCCGACCAGCAGGATCTGGCCATGCAGTTTGCGACCAAGGGCGTGGACCGCTTTGCCGGCGTGAGCTACCAGTTGGGCATGGCCGGAGCGCCCCTGATTGACGGCGCCGCCGCCACCTTCGAGTGCTTTAACCGCAGCCGCTACGAAGAGGGCGACCATGTGATTTTTGTTGGTGAGGTGGAGCGCTGCAGCCACCGCGAGGGCGCGTCTCCCCTTCTGTACCACGGCGGCAAGTTCTACGCCGAGCACCCCTTGTAGGGTCACCCCCCGAGCTTGCTTTCGGAGTCCGACAGGGCGCTGCGGTAGGCACCGCAGCCGATCAGCAGATCATCGGTGAGCGGCATCACATAGGACGACTTGCCGCGCACGTCGCCGGTGGTGAGGTTGATGATGTTGTACTCCACCCAGCCACCACCCTGCTCCACCCGGTACCAGGCGTCGTCCAGCAGCTGTTGGGCGTCCACACCCGGGGCGTCGAACAGGCTTGTGCCCACGCGGTTGATGTCGGCACCCATGACGCGGTAGATGCCCCGGCGGTCAAAGACGAAGACATACAGGTCACGGTCCACAAAGCCGCCGTCCTGGTCGTGAAAGACCTTGAATGCCGCATCAAAGCCTATGGCCTCCACCAGTGCATGCCCCTGGGTAGCCAGGCCCAGCGCTTCGTCGGCCGTGCCCTGGCGCAGCTGGATGAAGGTGACGGCACTTTCAAGCTGGCGTGAGCGCTGCATCAGGCGGCTGGAGCGGTGCGAGGTGCGATCCACCAGGCCGGAGTTTTCAATCGTGACGCGGTCCAGGTCGCCCACCGCCTGCACCACCTCGGACAAGGCAATGCTCTGCTTGGTGCTGCCATCGGCCATGGCTTCGACGTTGAAGGCGATCTCTGAAATACCAGTGACCAGGCTGGTCATGAGCTGGCTCACCGCCTCGATCTCCTGCACCGTATCGGTCACCCGGGCGGCCGACTCGGCGATCAGGGTGCGCACCTCACTGGCAGCACCCTGGCTGCGGCGTGCCAGGCTGCGCACCTCGGCCGCCACCACCGCAAAGCCCTTGCCCTGCTCACCGGCACGGGCGGCCTCCACGGCCGCATTGAGGGCCAGCAAATTGGTTTGAAAGGCGATGCCGTCAATGGTTCCAATGATTTCGCGCATGCGCTCGGACGTGGTGCGCAGGGCCGACATGCCGCCCACGGTCTTGCCCATCATGCTACTGGCATTTCCGGCCTCGGCATGCAGGCTCTTGGTCATCAGGCTGACCTCCTGCGCGGCCTCCGAGTTGCGTGCCACGGTGTCGCTTACCCGCCCGACATTGGCGGCCGCCTGTTCCAGGCTCACAGCCTGGGCCTGGGTGCGATCGGACAGCGAATGCCCGTCTTCCACCAGTTGCGCGCCCACATGCGTGACCATGCTGGAGGCACTGCGCACATCGGCCACCAGGGTCGAGAGCACGTTGAGCATGTTCTCGAACTCCTTGCTGATAAGGGCGAGCTCGTCGCTGCCCGGCACCTGTACATGCACCGCCAGATTGCCGCGCGTACCTTCGGAAATGGCCTCATTGAGGGCGCGAATGCTGCGCACCGTGGCCACCGAAAAACACAGGATCAGGTAACTCACCAGCAGCAGCCCCAGCACCGCCAGGCCGCCCAGGGCCGTGGCCAGCATAAAGGCCTTGTCCTGGCGCAGCTGCAGCAGGCTGCTGAGCTTCTCGGATGCGTCCTTGCGGAACAGTCGACCGGACTCCAGCAGCTTGTCGCCGGCCGCGATCAATGCGGCAACCGACGGAGCGCTGTCATTGCCAGCCAGCGCACGCACCTGGCCCGACAGGGCTGCGGTGGCCGCCAACGCCTCGCGCGAACCGGCAGGAAGCCGGTGCTCGCCCGCACGTTCCATGGCGTCCAGGTTGTAGGCAATGGCCTCGGCTTGGGAGTCCAGCACATCGGCCATGCCGATCAGCGCGTCGACATGGGCCTTGCGGTCCTCAGGCTGCTGCAGCCAATACTCGGCCATGGTGCGCACTGTGCTCACCGATTCGATCCAGACGATGGCACGCTGGGTCAGCAGGTCCTGCAGAAAATAGCTGGTTGCCAGCGGGTCCAGCACCAAAGCGGACTCCTCGCCAATCAGGCTCAGCAGTTTGCGCATGCCGTTAATGGCCCCGGTACCGGCCTCATAGGCGGAATGGCGATCCGACACCGGCGCCTGCAGGCCCTGCAACGCCGACTGCAGCTGTGCCCAGTTGCCGGCCCAGCGCATGCCGGGGTGCTGCTGGATCCATTGGTCTACAGCGACCAGATCCGCCTTGAGCTTCTCTGCTGCACCGAGCCGTGCGCTGCCGGAAAGCAGGGCGGCGCCGCGCAATTGCTGCACATCGGTCAGCACCTCGCTCACCCGCTCCACCGCTTGCGCACCAAGCACTTCGTTGCGCGCCGTCACATAATCATCGAACAGGGTGGATAGCAGGAAATAGGTCACCACCACCAGCGGCAAACCGAGCATAAAGGCCATGGTCGCCAGCTTGACCGGCATGCGCAAACGCTGCATCAGCGCCACACCGGGGCTTAAGAAACTGCTGACGCGGTGAGATGTGGATTCGGGAGGCATGGCGATGAGGGAAACTCCAATGGTGGTCAAGCGCTACAGGCCTTAGCGTAGCGCTAAAACCCGCCCCATTTCGGACTTTAATCGATCCAGATCCAAGGGCTTGGCCAGATAGCCGTCGGCACCCACCCGCTTGTACCGGGCGGCCTCGCCCGGATCATCGTGCGAGGTCGCCATGATGACGGGCAGGTGACCGCCTTCGATGGCCTCCTTGGCCCGTATGGCGGTCAGCGCCTGGATGCCGTCCATGTGGGGCATCATCACATCCATCAGGACCAGGTCCACCTTCATCTTGGCCAGGCACTTGAGCGCCTTTTCGCCGTCGCTGACGACCATGCCGGTATGTCCCAGGCTGGTCAGCAGCGCGACAATCATGCGCTGATTGATGATGTTGTCCTCCGCCACCAGCACCTTCAGTCGGGCGTTCGTGGGGACATCGCCCTGGTGCATCGCGTTGCTCGTCATGTATTGGATGTGTCCGTTGGGGTTTCAAACTGCAGCACCAGCCTTTCGCAGGCCAGCGCGGCTTCTTCGAATTCCAGATCCGACATGGCCGCATCCAGAGGCTCCATGGTACCCGCCAGCGAGTCATCCAGACCCTGGCGCAGGCTGGCGTGAATTTCCATGGCCGCCATGTCAGACAGCTGCAGAGCCTGGAGCAGGGCCTTGAGCTGGTGCATATCCGACGCGGCCAGCGTTTGGTGCTGTGTTGCCAGACCCTGAGTGGCCACCAAACGGGTGGATGCGCTTTCCAACGCCGGCAAAAAATGCGCCAGGCCTTGCCACAACTGCAGCAGCAGCGCCTGGCACTCCTGCATGCGAGCGGGTGGCAGCAACAGCTTTTCCGCCCGGGCTGCCAGTTCAGACAGGGACTGCACGCCCATGGTGGCCGACAGGCCCTTGAAGGCATGCAGCTCACGCCGGGCCTGCTCCAGATCGCCGGTTTGAAGGGCCAGTTCGAGCCGCTGCTGCAGGCGCCCGGCGTCGCTGACAAAGGACCGCATGGAGCGCTGCAACAGTGCGGCATTGCCCCCCATACGCGCCAGCGCGGTGTCGCCATCGATGCCCTCCGGCCAGGCAACGGCAGCCACCATGGCAACAGGTTTGGCCACCAGCGTCGGCGCTGCGGACAGCAGCTCCCAGCGGGTGTGCTGAATCAGCGTTTGCACCAGCCGGTTGATGTCAAAGGGCTTGCCAACATGGTCATTCATGCCCGCGGCCAGGCACTCGTCCCGGTCGGAACTCATGGCGTTGGCGGTCATGGCAATCACCGGCAAGCGGGCCGAGCGCGGGTCAGCGCGCAACAAGCGGGTGGCCTGCAGACCATCCATCACCGGCATTTGCAGATCCATCAGCACGACATCGAAGGCTGGATCTGCACCATGCACGGCATCCACACCAAGCTGGCCGTTTTCGGCCAGGGTGACCATGGCACCCTCGGCAGCCAACAGCTCCTGCGCCACCTGCTGGTTGATGGGGTTGTCTTCTACCAGCAGCAAGCGCATGCCGGCCAGGCGCCGGCTCAGGCTGGGCACCGGGCTCTGCTGCACAGAGGTTCCATCCTGCGCCTGCGCCAGCGTGCGCTCAAACATGGCCGCCGTCAGCGGCTTGACCAT
>TBL_comb47_HYPODRAFT_10004152_pt1 | contig 16756 bp, 13 predicted proteins | sample TroBogypolimnion_40_FD_10682 | JGI IMG/M metagenome (IMG submission 10682)
GACCCAGCCCGCCTGCCCTCGGCTGGCCGGGTCGGCTTCCCAGAAGCAGGAGGCCACGGACTGGTCGAGGACGGAGATGGAAGCGCCCGTGTCCACCAGCATCAGGGCCTCCCGGCGGTCACCATCGCGGCGCTGCAGCTGGACCTTCACCAGGGGCAGGCCATGGTGGTTCGGTTCCAGCGGTGTCACCAGGTTGTAGGAGGTGGCCCAGGCCGAACTCCCCAGCAGCACCAGGAACATCCAGAACAGTCGGACCAGCCAGGCCAACCTGCGCCAAGCGGGCGGGGCCTGTCGTGAAGGGTAGCTGGTGTGGGGGTGGAGTGAGTGACTCATCACCCCCGAATCTAGATGTTGCTAGGTCTGTTTTTTGTTGCCAGCCCGCACTGTAAGAATATGTAGGAGCAAGATCTTACAATCAGGTGAGGCTTGACCCACCTCAGACATCGCGCAGCGATATCTGAGCAGCCGCGAACGGCCGTTCAAGCCGCTTCCACCTCGGCAAACTGCAGCCGTACCAACTTCGCGTAGACCCCATCCTGCTCGATGAGGCCCTCATGGGTGCCGCGCTCTACGAGGCTGCCCTGGTCCATGACCCAGATCTCATCGGCGTCACGGATGGTGGAGAGGCGGTGGGCGATGGTGAAGGTGGTGAGGCGGTGGCTCACGCGCTCGATGACGGTCTGGATCTTGGCCTCGGTCTCGGAATCGATATTGGCGGTGGCCTCGTCCAGCAGCAGGACGGCGGGCTCCAGGTAGAGCATGCGGGCGAAGGCCAGTAGCTGCCGCTCCCCAGCGCTGAGCTTCTGGCCGCGCTCGCCCACCTGGGTCTCCAGGCCCTCGGGCAGACGGCCCACCAGGTCGCGCAGCTGGCTCTGCTCCAGGACGGAAGCGAGCCGCGCCTCATCCAGGGGCCGGTCCAGGACGATGTTGTCCCGCAGGCTGCCGGAGAACACGAAGACATCCTGGAGGACCAGGCCGAAGAGGCTGCGCAGGCTTTGGAGGTTCAGGTTCCGGGCATCCACGCCGTCGAGGCTGATGCCGCCCTCGGAGACGTCGTAGAACCGCATGAGCAGGTTGATGAGGGTGCTCTTGCCCGCGCCAGTGTGACCCACCACGGCCACGCGCTTGCCCTTGGGGATGACGCCGCTGAGGTGCTTCACCACGCGGCGGCCACCCTCCTCGTAGGCGAAGCTGACATCGTTGAACCGGATCTCACTCGTGAAGCGGGCAGGGGGGGCGCCAGGCAGCTCGGGGATCTCCTCCCGGTTGTCCAGCAGCTTGAAGATACGCTCGCTGGAGGCCAGGGCCGTCTGCATGACGTTGTAGCGCTCGGCCAGCTCCCGGATGGGCCGGAAGAAGCGGCTGGACTGCTGGATGAAGGCCAGGAGCAGGCCCCAGGTGATGGCCCCGGCCTTGAGCTTGAAGCCCGCGTAGAAGATGAGGGCCGCCAGGGTGCCGGAGGTGATGAACTCCACCACCGGGAAGAACACGGCGTAGGCGAGGATGGTGCGCAGGAAGGCCTGGAAGTAGTCCTCGTTCAGCACGCGGAACTGGCGGCCGCTGGCAGCTTCCTGCCCGTTGATCTGCACCAGGCCCATGCCCGAGATCTGCTCCTGGAGGAAGGCGTTGATGGAGGCGTAGCGGCGCTGGGTCTCGCGGAAGGCCTCGCCCGCATGGCGGCGGAAGATCTCCGTGGCCACCAGGAGGAAGGGAAGGATCCCCACCGCCACCAGGGCCATGCCCGCGTGGGCGCGGAACATCCAGATGACGATGGCCAGCAGGGAGAGCGCGTCCCCGATGATGGCCACGAAGCCCGAGGCGAACATCTCGTTCAGGTTCTGGACATCGCTGGTGACGCGGGTCATGAGGCGGCCCACGGGGTTGCGGTGGAAGAAGTCCGTGCTGCGGCCCATGAGGCGCCCGAAGAGCTGCACCCGGAGGTCCACCATGGCCCGCTGACCCACCTTGGCCAGCAGGAAGTAGCGGGTGAAACTCACGAAGAAGCCCGCCACCAGGACGCCGAGGAAGGCGCCGATGAGGGGGGCGCTGCCCGCCAGGCTGCCCTGGCCCATGAAGCGGTTGATGAGCCGCAGGGTCAGCTCCGAGGGCATGACCTCCAGGAAGGCGCCCAGCCCCATGAGCCCGAAAAGCGCCAGGAGCGAGGCCCACTGGGGCTTGAGGTAGCTGGCCAGGCGCCACAGCAGCGTGTGGCGCATGGGCGGCTGGTCCACTTGATCGGACCGGAAGAAGGCTCCCTGTTCTGACATTCGAGCATTGTCCCACAGGCGGAGGCCGTGGCGGGCGCCTCTGCCGCTTAGCCCAGACCGATTGGGGCTAAGGGCGCTAAACTACCGTTTCCTTTGGAGAGCGCATGGGTTCCTGGCTGTATTCCCTCCTCGTGGTCGGCCTCGTGGCCCAGGTGCCTTCCCCGACACCGGCCCTCGTGGCACCGGCCCCGGCTGAGCAGGCCGCTGCGGCCCGGATGCAGAAGGATGTGACCTTCTTCGCTTCTCCAGCCATGAAGGGACGCGGCAACGGCTACCCCGAGCTGGACCAGGTTGCGGCCCGTATCGAAGGCGAACTCAAGGGCCTGGGCCTCCAGACCCAGGTCCAGCGCTTTCCCTTCATCGCCCGGGTGGTGAGGGAGCGGCAGGAGGCCATTCTCACCAGGGGCGATAGCGGTCGGGCGCTGGTCTGGGGCAAGGACATCGAGGCCCTGGGGCTCAGCGCCGATGCCGCCTTCCGCAACAAGGCCCTCACCTTCCTGGGCTATGGCATCCAGGTGCCCGGCGGCTATGACGACCTGGCGGGCTTCGACCTCAAGGGCCGGGTGGCGGTCATCGCCCGCACGGTGCCGGAGCTGGACGCCTTCGCCCACCTGCCCAAGGGGGAGCGCAGCCTGCTGGTACGCCTCAAGCGCCTGGAGACCGCCCAGGTGGCCGGCGTCATCGTGCTGGAGGACGCGGGCCTGCACCCGCTCCAGCGCGAGGAGGGCCCCGTGAAGCTGGAGATCCCTGTGCTGGGCCTGCGTCCCGAGGCCCTCGGCAGCGACTGCGGTGACCTGGACGCCCGCTTCAAGACTATCAAGGACACGGGCCGCCCCGCCAGCCAGGACTTCATGCAGGCCCCCTGGACGGCCCTCACCCTTGAGTTGAAGCTGCGCCGTGAAGAGGCCCAGCTGCCCAATGTCATCGCGGTCATTCCCGGCCGGGATCCCAAGCTGAAGGGCGAGTACATCGTCCTGGGCGCCCACATGGATCACCTGGGCCTAGGCGAGCGGCACAGCATGGGCGGTGCCGAGGCCCGGGGGCAGATCCACCCCGGCGCCGACGACAACGCCTCCGGCACGGCCCTGGTGGTGGAGCTGGCGCGGCAGCTGAAGGCCGAGAAGCCAAGGCGCTCCATCCTGCTGCTGCACTTCAGTGGCGAGGAGGAGGGCCTGCTGGGTTCCCAGTACTGGGTGCAGCACCCCACGCTGCCCCTGGACTCCGTGAAGTTCATGCTGAACTTCGACATGGTGGGGCGCATCGATTCCGCCGCGCCGAAGCTGCTGCTGGGCGGGCTGGGCGCCTCCAAGGCCGCCGTGGAGGCCACCCACCGCTTCATGCCCAAGGGCTTTGCGGTGACGGCGGATGTGGGCGCCAGCGTGGGCGGCTCGGATCACATGAGCTTCTCCCAGGCCAAGATCCCCACCTTCTTCTTCTTCACGGGCATTCATGGCGACTACCACCGCCCCGGCGACTTGGCCGAGCGCATCAACTATGCGGGCATGGCCCAGCTGGCCACCTTCGGCAAGGCCGTGGCCCTGGACCTCGCCAACGCCGATTCCGTGCCCGCCTTCGACCCCGAGACCGCCAAGCTGGCGGCCAAAGGCGATGGCGGCCCCATGCGCGTGGCCTTCGGCTCCCTGCCGGACTACGCGGACAACGCCAAGGGTTTCCGCATCAATGGGGTGACCAAGGGCTCCACTGCCGAGCAGATTGGCCTGCAGGCCGGGGACATCATCACCCACTTCGGCCCCAAGCCCGTGAAGAGCATCTACGACTTCATGGGTGCCCTGGGCACCTTCAAGCCCGGCGACAAGGTCGTGGTCCAGTGGCTGCGTGGCGACCAACCCATGCAGGCCGAGGCCACGCTGAAGGGCCGCTCATGAGGCTGGCCACGCCCACGGGCTTCGCCACGGAGGTCTTCGTCCTGGAGAAGCCGGACCGGGACCTGCTGCCTGAGGGGCCCTGGACGTTATTGGGGGACCAGTGCCTGCGGGCCTCCTGGCTGGCGGCGGGCATGCCCGACCCAGAGCACGCGCTCTGGGTCTCCGTGCCGGAAGAGGAAAAGCGGCTGGGCACCCTGGTGCCCTGGCTGGAGCACTGGGCCAGGGCCCCCTTCCACCGGGACCTCACGGTGGTGGCTCTGGGCGGCGGGGTGCTGTCGGATATGGCGGGTCTGGCTGCGGCCTTGTACCTGCGGGGCGTGACCTGGCAGGTCTGGCCCACCACCCTGCTGGCCATGGCGGATGCCTCCCTGGGCGGCAAGACCGGCGCGGACCTGGCCTCGGGCAAGAACCTGGTGGGGGCCTTCCACGCGCCCAAGCGCCTGGTGGCCTGTCCCGCCTTTCTGGACAGCCTGCCCGCGCGGCACCTGGAGAACGGCCGGTGGGAACTGATCAAGACAGCCCTCATCCAGGGCGAGCAGGCCTGGGCAAAGGAGATGCTCCAACCTGGCCCGGTGCAGTTTGCCTGGGTAGAAAAGTCCCTGGCCTACAAGGCCGGTGTGGTCCACCGCGATCCCCGCGAGGCCGGGGAGCGGCGCCTGCTAAACCTGGGCCACACCCTGGGCCATGCCCTGGAGGCCGCCTCGGAGTACCGCTTGCTGCACGGCGAGGCCGTGGGCCTGGGCCTGCTGGCCGCCTGCTTCCTGTCTGAGGCCCAGGGCGCCAAGCCCTTCCCTCCGGCCTTCCTCAAGGCCCTGGCCCGCCGCCTGGCGCCCCTGGCGCCCCTGGTAGCCCCGTGGTCCGCCTGCCTGCCCCTGCTGGCCCGGGACAAGAAGGCCAAACAGGCGAGCGGCGCGGCGGGCGCCGGAGCCTGTGAGATCATCTGCATCCTGCCGCGCCCTGGGGAGCCTGCCGTCCAGCGACCCCTGGCCCCGCAGCAGTGGGAGGCGAGCCACGCCCGGCTCCTGACCATGCTCCACCAGGAGACTGCCCGTGCTTGATGTGCGCCCTTCCTTCCTTGCGCTGCTCCTGGTGGCTGCTCCCCTGGGCGCCGAGGATGTCCGCGCGCTCATGCTCCAGGCCCGCGCCCTCCAGCTGCGCGGCGGCGGCACCGATCCGGCGGCCGCTGCGGGGCTCTACCGGCGCGTGCTGGCGGAGATGCCCCAGAGCGCTGAGGCCCACCTCCGCCTGTCGGAGTCCCTCCAGGAAGCCCAGGACCTGGACGGCGCCGTGGCGCCGGCCCGGCGGGCCGTGGAACTGGCCCCACAGAACGCCGAAGCCCAGGCCCACCTGGCCCTGCTGCAGTTCCAGCGCGCTCAGAAGGACGAGGCCATCCTACCCGAGGCGGCCAAGGAACTGCGTGCCGCCACCCTGCGCCTGCCCCAGGACGCCGAGCTCTGGGCCCGGCTGGGTGAGACCTGCGAGCAGTTGAAGGACGGCGAGGGGGCCCTGAAGGCCTGGACCCGCCTGGGCCGCATGCGTCCCAGCTTCACCCCCGCCTGGGAGCGGGTGCTCATCCACGCCCGGGCCAGCCAGGACTACGAGGGCAAGCGGGAGGCCCTGCTGGCCCTGAACGCGCACCACCCTGAGGACCGCCACCTGCGTCTGCTGGAGGAGCTGGCTCGGGAGCAGATCAAAATGGGCTACCTGGCCCATGCGGAAGAGAGTTTCCTCCTGCTGGCCAAGAACCTGCCTCAGGAGCGGGGGCTCTGGGAGAACATCTCCCTGGTGCGGATCCAGACGGCCCGCTACGCCGAGGCCCTGGAGACCCTGGCCAAGGCCGAAGCCATCCAGGGCAGCCCCAGCATCACCTTCCACACGGCCCGTGCCCTCATGAACCTGGGCCGTTTCCCGGAGGCAGAACGCCGCCTCCAGGGGATTCTGGACGCGCCACAGGAGGAGGACTGGACCGCCGATGGCGTGCCCATGCTCTACGCAGAATCCCTGCTGCTCCAGGGCAAGGCGAAGACCCTGCTGGCCTTCCTGCAGACCCGGAAGCCCCGGCCCCGCACGGATGGCGAGGCCCAGGTATTCAAGGTCCAGGCCGAGGTCAGCCTCAATGACTGGGAAAGCGCCCTGGCCTCCCTGAAGGAGGGCATCACCCGCTTCCCGAAAGTCCCGTTCTTCCAGCAGGCAGCCAAGCTTCCGCCAAATCACCTGGAGTATCGCTTCTTCTCCCGCAAGGAGGCCCGCTCGGACCTGGAGCAGCTGCACCTGGAGGGCATGGCGGGTCTTTGGCAGGAATTCCAGCGCTGGGACAAGTGCCTGGAGGCCCTGGAGAAGGCGCGGAAGCTGGCTCCCCTATCCGTAGACAGCCTTATCATGCAAAGCCAGGCCTACGATCAGCTGGGCCGCCACGCGGAGTCCCTGGCGGTGCTGCGGCAGGCCCAGGTCCAGGAGCCCACGAATCCCCTGGTGCAGAACAACCTGGGCTACCTGCTGCTGGAGCAGGGGCAACAGCTGGAGGAGGCGGCCACCCTCATCGAGGCCAGCGCCAAGGCCACGCCGGATAGCGGCAGTGTGGTGGACAGCCTGGGCTGGGCCCAGTTCAAGCTGGGTCGGATGGCCGAGGCCGAGGCGACCCTGCGTCGGGCCACGGAGCTGAGTCCCTACAGTCCCGAGATCCGCCGGCACCTGGGCGAGGTGCTGGTGAAGCAGGGCAAGCTGGNTGAAGCTGCAGAGCAGTGGGAACGGGCCCTGGCCTTCATCTTCCCGGAGCGGGCCGAGCTCGAGAAGCGCCTGGGTGACCTGCGGGTTCGCATCGCCAAGGAGCAGGCCCAGAAGCTGGATGGTGTCTCGGCGAAGAGCCCCAACCCCAATGCCGATCCCTCCGCCGATCCCAAGGCTGCCATCCCCGCCGAGGACGACGAGGATGACGAGTGATGCCCCTTCAGGCAACGCCCCCCGCCCAGGTCATCACAGTCGCTGCCACACCCATCCGCGCCCAGTACGGCTGGGGCTATGCAGGCCCCGACGGTGAAGGTGTCGGCACCCTGAGCCTGCTCATGGAGCCCACGAGCGGCCGTCTCATCATTGAACTGCACGGCCCCGGGGAGCGCCTGCTCCTGTTGGAGGGGGACCGCGCCAGCGGCTACCACCTGCTGGTGCCCCGGCAGAACCTGGATCAGCGCGCCACCACCCTGGGCCAGCTGCCGCTGCCCTTCCTGCCCCAGGTGGCCAGCGTGGAGGGCCTCCTGAAGCTCCTCCGCACCGGTGAAGGCCCCGGCATGGCCGTGCAGAAGAAGGACGCCCAGGGACCCCTCAAGCTGCACTGGAAGGGCAAGGACGCCCGCGGCAAGGACCAGCAGGTGTGGCTGGACCGGAAGCAGTGGGAAGAGGGCAGGTAGGTCCCCAAGAGACGAGACCAGCCTGCCTTCATTCGGCTTGTCCGGTCACGGGAAGGGGAGCCTGTTTGTGGGCGGCACGCGCTTTTGGATGAGTGTCGGGGTTCGGAGGGGCATGGCGATTTGGGCAGGCGTTAGCCCCCAGGGTGGCCGAGGGATGCCCAGAAATAATAATATTGAGTCCTTGACTCAGTCTGTAAAAAACCTACATTAACCTGATTCGTAATCGAAAAATGTGCGCAGGTCCTTAGCAAACCCAATCGTCCGCTCCGTGCGGCACCACCACCTGAATGGAGAACAGACATGGCCTACGGAATCGTGCACCACTTCCCCGGCGGTACGAAGGAACAGTACGAGGTGACCATCACCACCCTGCACGGCAGCCGGAGCAGCCTCCCCAAGGGCCAGCTCTTCCATTCGGCGGGCGCCTCCCAGGGTGGCTGGACCATCGTAGCGGTCCACGACTCCAAGGAGAGCTGGGAGCAGTTCCGCAATGAGGTGCTCATGCCGCGCATGAAACAAGGCATCTCTGGAGGGTTCCCAACCCCGCCGCAGGAGACCTCCTTCGAGGTCGCGAACCAGCTCTCCCACGCTTCGCTATCCGCGTAGGGCTCACATCCTCAGGTTCGCCCCGCAGGGAGGCCGCCCCGCCGCGATCCAGGCGTTGAGGATGGCATCGCCCAGGTGCTGTCCCGCCAACTGCAGCTGCAGGTTCACGGTGGGGCCCTGCTTGTCCCAGAAGATCATCCAGTAGGCGGGGCCGCGGGTCTTGGTGGTGCCGGACAGGGGCGTTGTGCGGTCTGCGGCGCGGTCATCTTCCAGGAGCTGGGGCATTAGGGCGTGGGCGGCCAGGAGCCACTCCCAGGGGCGTTCCAAAATGGCGGGATCGGCCTGGGCAGGGTGGACCTTCAGGGTCGCCTCGTTCACGTAGCGCTCTACGAGCCCGGTCTCCCAACGACTGTGGACACCCTTCTGACCGCTTTGCTGACCGTCATGGTTAGTGGTGGTATGCAAGGGGACGTGCGCATCGCCGATGTAGTGGCCCAGGATGGCCGTGGCGAAGCGGACCTTGGCGGCGTCGCCCGTGCGGAAAGCCTCCACGAGGTCTCGCCAGCGATCCTGGATGACCCAGGGCACCACGCCCAGCCGGTAGTAACCGCCACCCACCTGAGCCTGGGCAGCCTCCAGGCTGCGGGGCAGCTGGGCCGGATCGCCATAAGGCTCCATGTCCAGGAAGTGGCGGGGGCCCTCCTTGTGATCCTGCTTCCAGTGGTCCGGGTCCGAGGCGTGATCCAGGACCTCGGCCTCATGGCCCTGGTACCAGGCCAGCGGGCCTGCGGGCAAGGACTGGATGGCCAGGCTGGACACCACGCGATGGCCCCGGTTGCCCCAGGACCAGAGGGGTGAGGTGAGCAGGAGGAACAGCAGGGTCGGGGGATTCACGAGTCGTACCATCCGATATCTTCACACTCTTTCTTACTTTTCCAGGGGCCCCGTTCAGGCAAGGAGTCTCCGGTGCGATGCTTTCCGGCGGCGGCCTCGCCATCCGCATGAATCCAGCCTTCTCCACGCCCATCGCCCACCCACAGGGGGCCGCCATGAATCGCCCAGCCCTTGAAAACCTCACCCGTCAATGGATCTCCCTGTGGTGCCCCCCAGTGGATTGGCCGCTCTTCGACCGGCTCCACACCGAGTCCTTTGAGGACTACTCCGCGGCTGGCCATCCCCCCGACAAGATGGAGTTCGCCCTGGGCTTGGCTGAGCTGTCCCGGGCCTTCCCGGACCTGCAGACCTGGATCGAGGATCTCGTCATCGATGAGCAGCGTTCCCTGGTGGCGGTGCGGTGGGTGGCCGAAGGCATACACCGGGTTGCCTTCATGGGCCTGGAGCCCAGCTTCCAGCGCACCACCTTCACCGGCATCGAGACCCTCGAAGTGGTCGGCGGGCAGATCACCGGGCGCTGGGAGGAGTGGGACTTCCCCCTCCGCTTACAGATGCCTCAAGGCTCCCACGCTGACTAGGGTGTTCCGATGGCGACCAACCCGTCCGAGATCGATTGGACCCACTTGAAGCAACTGGCCCAGACCAGACCGCCCAGGAGTGCTTCTGCCACTAGGTGCTGAGAATACTCAGGGCCATTCTCGAGGATGAGGATCTGAGCAGCCAGAAGCCGTGCCTCACCGGTTTCAGCTACTTCACCGAGTGGCGCCCATTCACGAAAAAGCTGATTGACCGGGGATCCACGGGGATTCACGGGGATGATTTTCCTTCTCGGCTGTTCAGCCCAGCACCAACGCCCAGGCCTTGCCAGGTCTCAATCACGCCTACAGTTTTTCTATCTCAGCGCGGCTTTTGCCGCGCTGAGCCCTGAGTCGTGATCCTGATGGCCAACCCCTATTCCGGGATATTCCCGGTGCGCTCCCAGCGGGTGCGGGTGAGGAAGTGGCGGCCGGCGTCCACGAAGTCGCCGAGCACATCCCCCGGACCATCGGGCACGTGGCCGTTGTCGTTGTCCGTGTCGCCTTCGCGGAAGCTCCACCACACGATGAAGGGTCGGCCGCGCAAGTGATCCACGGGCAGGAAGCCCCAGTAGCGGCTGTCCTCACTGTTGTCGCGGTTGTCGCCCATGGCGAAGACATGGCCCGGGGGCACGGTGACGGGGCCCAGGTTGTCCTTGAAACCATCCTGGCGGAGGCTGTTCATGCCCTGCATCTGGTTGTGCGTGTGCAGCGCCAGCACCTCGGGGTCCGTATGGCGCCAGAGGCCCACGGGCCGCTCAGCCTCGCCGGCGAAGCGCTCCGGGGGCCAGGGGCCGGGGGTGGGGCCTTCGGGGCTGCGGCCGAACATGTGCTCGAAGGCGCCGGTGATCTGTTTGCCGTTGATGAAGAGCCGCTTGTTCCGCATCTCTACGGTGTCACCGGCCACAGCCACGCAGCGCTTCACGTAGTCCTGGTCGCGGTCGATGGGCCAGCGGAAGACGATGATGTCCCCGCGCCGCACCGAGCGCATGGGGAAGAGGGCCTCCTCCCAGGCCCACTGGGGGCGGGCGTAGATGAACTTGTTGGCCAGCAGGTGGTCACCGATCATCAGTGTGTTGCGCATGGAGGCCGAGGGGATCTTGAACTGCTGGCCCACGAAGGCCTTGAAGAACAGGATCAGGACCATGGCGAAGCAGATCACTTCGAGGTTGTCGCGCACCATCCCCTTGTCGGCGCCCGGGGGCAGCACGATTTCGAGGTCTTCGGTGGCGGGGGTGGCATCGGCCATGGGGGCTCCGGGGCGGGACTTCAGCGACGTTTGATGGCGGGCAGGTCCGTGTACCCCTGGGCGACCAGGCGGTTCACGGTGACCCACTGGGTGCCGCGTTCCTCTAGGCTCTCCACCTCCCCGAAGTTGGGCAGGTAGAGGGTGCGGCGGCGGGGGCCCTTGTCAGGCTTGGCCTCGACCCAGATGCCAACGGGATCAGCGGTGCGGGGAAGGAGGGCCGCCCCGGACCAGGTGGCGCGACCCACCACGCGGAACTCGGTGCCCCGCTCGGTCCAGGCGCTGGTGGTGGGGAAGCCCAGCGGCAGGAGCTGACTCAGGACGTGGTCGTCTTCGCCTAGGAGGGCCTGACCGCCACCCTGGTGCTGTACCTTGGCGGTCATGGCGCCTCGGATGCTGGTCAGGTCCAGTTGCACCAGGCGGGGCTGGCCCGGGGCCATGGTGGCCTTGGCCACACGGACCTGCAGGCGGTCCTGGGCACGCTGGGGCTGGGGCAGGGTGGGGTCTTCGTAGGCGAGGGTGAGGCCTTCCTCCCAGGGCCCATAGACCGGGGCCGGAGCCTGGGGCTGGCAGGCCAGGGCCAGCAGCAGGAGGGCAGGCGCCAGGAGTCGCACCACTCGGACCATCAGCGATGACCCTTGTTGAACTTGGCCAGCAGGTCCGTGAGGGAGGCGCTGGAGGCGGGCACGGCAGGCTCGGTGCTCACAGGCACAGGCCTCGTCTCGCGCTCAGGCCGGGGCGGACGCGGGCCCTCGGGCCGGGGCGGTCGGGCGCCTTCCGGGCGAAGCGGCCGCGGACCCTCAGGGCGCGGAGGCCGCGGTCCTTCGGGACGCGGGGGCCGGGCGCCTTCGGGGCGCGGAGACCGTGTCCCTTCGGGACGAGGAGGCCTGGCCCCTTCGGGCCGCGGAGGGCGGCTGCCTTCGGGCCGGGGCGGGCGGGCCGACTGGCCTTCGGGGCGGGGCCCCTGGGGCCGGCGATGCTGTGGGGGGTGGCCAGCGGCCACGCCCTCGGGGGCGGCCAGCAGGGCCTTGATGGACAGGGCGATGCGCTTGGCCTGGAGGTCCACGGCCAGCACCTTCACCTTCACGGCCTGGCCCACACTGAGGGCGTCCGCCGGGTTCTTCACGTAGCGGTGGGCGATCTCTGAGAGGTGTACCAGACCATCCTGGTGGACGCCGACATCCACGAAGGCGCCGAAGTCCGTCACGTTGGTGACGATGCCCTGCAGCTCCATGCCGAGCTCCAGGTCGCTGGGCTTGTTGACGCCCTCGCGGAACTGGACGATCTCGAAGCGGTTGCGGGGATCGCGGCCGGGCTTCTTGAGCTCGGCGATGATGTCCTTCACGGTCTCGATGCCGGCCTTGTCATCCACGAGCAGCTTGGGATCCAGGGCGTCGAGCACCGCGTCATTGCCGATGAGCTCCGGCACGGTCTTGCCCACCAGCTGGCAGATGCGCTGCACCACGGGATAGCTCTCGGGGTGCACGGCAGAGGCATCCAGGGGATCCTCGCCATCCTGGATGCGCAGGAAGCCCGCGGCCTGCTGGAAGGCCTTGGCGCCGAAGCGGCTGATCTCCAGGAGCTGCTCACGGCGCTTGAAGGCGCCGTGCTCGAAGCGGTGGGCCACGATGCCCTTGGCCAGGCCCTCGCCGATGCCGGCCACGTAGGCCAGCAGCTTGTAGGAGGCGCTGTTCACGTCCACGCCCACCCGGTTCACGCAGCTCTCGACCACATCGTCCAGGCCCTTCTTGAGGGCGGTCTGATTCACGTCGTGCTGGTACTGGCCCACGCCGATGTTCTTGGGGTCCACCTTCACCAGCTCCGCCAGAGGATCCTGGAAGCGGCGGGCGATGCTCACGGCGCCACGCACGGTGACGTCGTGTTCCGGGAATTCCTCCCGGGCGATGTCGCTGGCCGAGTAGACCGAGGCACCGGCCTCACTCACGGCCACGCAGATGAGGTTCGTGCGACCGGTCTCCACCAGCCACTCGCGGATGAAGCCCTCCACTTCGCGACCGCCGGTGCCGTTGCCGATGGCGATGGCCTCGATGGGGCTGGCGGCACAGAGCTTCTCGAGGATGGCGCGGCTGCCTTCCAGGTCCCGCTTGGGTTCCAGGGGGTAGATGACCTCGTTCTGCACCAGCTGGCCCAGTCGGTTGATGACCACCAGCTTGCAGCCGGTGCGGATGCCGGGGTCCACGCCCAGGGTGCAGCGCTGGCCTGCGGGGGGCGCCAGGAGCAGGTGGTCCAGGTTGGTCTGGAAGACCTTGATGGCCTCAGCGTCGGCCTTCTTCTTGGCCTCGTAGCGCACCTCGGACTCGATGGTGGGGGCCAGGAGGCGGTCGAAGGCATCGCCGCAGGCTTCGTTGAGGCAGCGCCGGTAGCCGCTGCCCGGATCCACGGGCACCTTGGAGACCAGCTGGCTCACGAGGTTCTCGCGCTCCACGATCAGCTTGACGCTGAGGATTTCCTCTTTCTCGCCGCGGCGCAGGGCCAGCAGGCGGTGGCTGGGAATCTTGCGGATGGCCTCGGAGAAGTCGAAGTAGGGCTTGAAGCGCAGGGCGGCCTGGTCGGCCTTCCGCTCTTCGCGGACCTCGGACTTGAGCAGACCCTGCTCGTGGAACTCCAGGCGCAGCCAGGCGCGGATGGCGGCGTCTTCCGACAGGCGCTCCGCCAGGATGTGGCCGGCGCCCTCCAGGCACTCCGACGGGGAGCGCAGGCCGTCCTCATCCTTGATGAAGGGCTCGGCGATCATGAAGGGGTCGGCGCCACTGGCATCCGCCAGCAGCGAGTCCAGCAGGGGCTCCAGGCCGCGCTCTCGGGCCACGGTGGCCTTGGTGCGCTTCTTGGGCTTGAAGGGCAGGTAGAGATCCTCGAGTTCCGCCTTCACCCAGGTGGTCTCGATCTTGGTCCGCAGCTCGGGGCTGAGCTTGCCCTGCTCATCGATGGACTTCAGCACGGTCTTGCGGCGGTCCAGCAGGTCCTTGTAGTAGGCGTGCCGATCTTCCACGGCTCGGATGGCCACTTCGTCCAGGGAGCCCGTCATTTCTTTCCGGTAGCGGGCGATGAAGGGGACCGTGTTCCCTTCCTGCAACAGCGCCACGATGGCAGCCACGCCAGCTCGGGGGAGCTTGAGCTCCTTGGCCATGAGGTCCAGCACCTGATCCACACCTGCTCCTTGCGATCTTTCCCTAGGGGAACTGCGATCATACCAAGGACGGGGGATTCACGCTTAATTAGGCCCTTCCCGCTTGATCAGCCCCAAGGTGCGGTCCAGCAGATCCTTGAGGTCACCATCGAAATCCACGGGAACCTTCAGCACATGGTTGACCCCGGCGGCCTTCGCGGATAGCACGACCCGCACATCCGGGGCCTGGTGGAACAGGAAGATGGGTGCCTCCCCGAGGCGGCCCATTTTGCGCAGCCGCACCGCCACTTCGGTGCCTGCGAGGGGGCCGATCTGCTCGTCCAGGAAGATGGCGTCGATGTGCACCCGTTTGGTGAGCTCCAGGGCCTGGATGAGGTTCCGCGCCTCCGTGGAGCAGGAGTAGCCGCCGATGTGCAGGGTGCAGACGAACGTGCTGCGGTCCAGGTCGTCGGGCATGATGACCAGCAGGCGCTTGGTCCGGCGGCGGAAGCGCAGGAGCCGGTCCGGGAGCGGCTCGTCAGTGGCTTCCAGCAGGTTCATTTCGGGAGCTTCCAGGAGGCCGCCCAGCAGCTCCTCGAATCCTTCCGGGTCATCGGGGAGCTCCAGCTCCAGGTCCTCCTCCTTGGCTTCCTCCAGGGCCTCGCTCTCCTCGTCTTCCGGTTCCTGCCCGGCCCCATGGCGGCGGCGGCTGGGGAAGCTGTGACCGAAGCTGGGCAGCCGGCGCATCATGAAGCGTTCCAGGTTCTGGAAGTCCACGCTGCCCAGGCCCGTGAGGCGGAGGCCCAGGTGGATCGCCCCCCCGGCCACCGGCGCGCAGTGGTGGATCTCCCCAGAGCACTCAATGGTGGGCAGGTGGGGCAGGTTCAGGATGCGCACCACTTGAAGCTCGTTGCCAACGGTGAAAAGGTCTGGATGGGGGGCCAGGCGCCGGCCGCCCTGGACCTGGATGGCCCGCTCCAGGCGCAGGCAGAGGCCCTCCATGCTGAGATTCACCAGGCGCCCCGAGGCCGCCATGCCTTCGAAGAGGCTTTCAAAGACCGCCACGCTGGCCTTCTCCCGGGCGCCGATGCGGGCGCGGCGGCTGATGCGGCGGTCCGCGAAGCGCACCTTCTTCGGCAGGCGGAAGCGGCTTTCCATGTAGCGGCCTCGATCCAGGAAGGTGATCTCAGCCTCGAAGCGCATGCCCGCCAGGGGGAAGTGCAGGGCCACAACCTCGCCCGGCTTGAGCCGCGGCACCTGGTGCGGAAAGCTGAGGGAGAAGGAGCCATCCTCCTCGTTCACTGGCCCCACCCGGGCCCCCAGGCAGGTGGCGGGCTCCGAGCGCAGCAGCAAATGCACCAGGCTGCCCAGGCGACTCAGCTCCTCCAGGTAGGCCAGGATCTGCTGCGCATCGGCCTGAACGGCCTCCCGGTCCGGCGGTTCATCTTTCCTGATCCCGAGCCGCTTGAGCATGAACCGTCCGCAGGTGTTGATTCACTATCGGCGATTCTGAAATAAAGCTGTAGCGACGTCTAGATTTTCCGGGAGGTTCCTTGCACTTCGAGGGAGTCCAGGGTCAGCGGGGCTTCAGGCTCACCTTCCGCCGGGCACCCTCAGGGGGGCGCTCCAGCTCCCGCAGGGCCTGCTTCCACTCACCGCCGTCCAGACCGGTGCCGATGACCACGGCCACGCAGGCCGGAGCGGTGCCGTCGGCGCGGAGGGGCAGGGGCGAGATCTCCAGGCGGCCGTCCGCCAGCTGGAAGGCCCACCGGTCGCTGCCGTCATTGCGGGGGGCCCAGCCCGCGAAGGCGCAGACCCCCTTGGCCCGCAGCAACTCGCCCTGCTCCGGGGGGGCCAGCAGCAGGGCCTCCAGGGCGGCCGGGTCCACGGGGTGGTCCCAGTCCAGGTGGAAGGACCGAGCCGCCGCGAAGCTGGTGTCCCCGCTGGGGGCCCAGCCCTCAGGCAGGGGCCGCAGATCCCCCAGCCATGGATCGGGGCTGCCCACCGGGGCCTCGCCGTGGCGCGTGGCGATGAGGGGGATCTGCTTGAACGCCGTGCGCAGCTCCGATTCCCAGGCCACGGCGGCCGAGGGATCCAGGTCCGCCTTGCTGAGGTGGATGAGGCTGGCCAGGGCCGCCTGGCGGTGGAGCAGGGGCTTGGTCTGGAGGTGGTCCACCGGGGCCAGGCAGGAGAGCACCGTGAGCAGGCCCGCCAGGCGCAGGCGCCCGACCAGCTCCGACTCCAGCTCCAGGTCCAGCAGGTCCGTGGGGTCCGCCAGGCCCGTGGTCTCCAGCACCACGCGATCGGGCCCCACGCCCTGGGGCTGGTCGCACCAGGCCTTGAGGGTGGCCACCACGTCATCCCGCAGGCTACAGCAGGCGCAGCCGTTCACCAGGTTTTCGACGCCGGCCAGCTCGGGCCGCTCCGCGTCCACCAGGGCGCCGTCCACGCTCACGGCCCCGAACTCGTTGATGAGCACCGCCACCCGCCGCCCCGCCGCCACCTCGGCCTTGAGCAGGCGGTTCACAGCCGTGGTCTTCCCCGCCCCCAGAGGGCCGGTGACGATGAGGATGTCCAGAGCGAGGCGAGGTTCCATCCACCTATGATGCCGCCTGGCCGCGAAATATGAGAGCGTGTTGGGGTGGACGCGCTGGATCTCAGTTACCGGGTGCTGGTCTCCCTGGCGGGGGCCCTGGCCCGGGCCTGCGCGCCGGGGCTGCCGGCGGGCTGGCAGCTGCGGCTGGGCGCCACCGCGCCGGAGCTGCCTGCGGGGCGCTGGATCTGGCTGCACGCCGTGAGCGTGGGCGAGCT
>TBL_comb47_HYPODRAFT_10004153_pt1 | contig 16751 bp, 9 predicted proteins | sample TroBogypolimnion_40_FD_10682 | JGI IMG/M metagenome (IMG submission 10682)
GAGTTCAATGCCAATGAGAACGAGGATGGCGTTGCGCCGGGTCAACGCGCCTGCCAGGCCGATCGCAAAGAGCAACGCGGCCAGCAGGAGGTAGCAGTGAAGGGTGGGCATTATTGAAAACAGAGGGTGGGTAGTAGAGTTCTGAGTTTAACTGGGAGGTTTTTCACGCAGGGCGAGGATAGCGGCGCCAATGAGGGCGACCGTGAGCAGCAGGCCGATGACTTCGAGTGGCAGCGCGTCCTCGGACATCATGCGCTGCCCGATCTCCCGGACGGAAGGGGCGGGGGCCAGAGGAATCTCCGCCGAGACCAGGCGGCTGGCGAGGATGACCCGGGCCAGCACGGCAAAGACGGCCAACGCGATCCCCGCCCCGGTAAGAAAACCGGGAGAGAACAGGGCCTGGCCCCCGGGTTCGTCGCCACGGGTCAACAGAATGGCAAAGAGGATCAGGATGGCCACCGCGCCGACATAGACGAGGAGCTGGGCGAACCCGACAAACTGGGCGTGCAGGCTCAGAAAGCCCGCGGCCAACCCCGCGAGCGAGACTGCCAGGGCCAGGGCGGAATGGACCAGGTTGCGAAAGGCCATAGCGGCTACGGCGCCACCGAGGATGACGGCGGCCACCAAGGCAAAGATGAGGGCTGCCAGGGTCATTCGGCGTAGCGGTAAACGCGGCGGCCCAAATGCGCGCCCGTAAAGAGGGCGCGCCCCAGAACCAGGTAAGCGCCGGCGATCAGCAGCGCGCAGGCCGCCCACCGCGCCGCCCCAGGCGCGCTAAAATGCCAGAGTCCGGCGACTGCGATATTCATCAGTGCCATCGGCAGCATGAATTTCCAGGCCAGGTTCATGAGTTGGTCCATGCGCAGGCGCGGCAGCGTGCCGCGCACCCAAATGAAGAGACCGATGAGGGCCAGCAACTTCGCGAAAAACCACCCGTACGAAGGCACCCAGGTCAGGAACGGAAAAGGCGCGTGCCAGCCCCCCAGGAACAGGGTGATGGCCATGCCGCTGGCGGCGAACATCCCGATGTATTCGCCCAGGAAGAAGAGGGCGAATTTGAAGCCTGAATACTCGATGTAATACCCGGCGATAATCTCGGATTCCCCCTCCGGAAGATCAAAGGGCGAGCGATTGGATTCGGCCATCGCGCAAACCAGGAAGAGGAGAAAGCCGGCCAGGCCCCACGGCGTCAAGACGAACCAGTTCGGCAGACCGTGATGATAGCCCGCCTGCGCGGCGACGATTTCGTCAGTCGAGAGCGAACCCGCCATCATCACCGCCGTCACCGCCGACAAAATGAGGGGCACCTCATAACTCACCATTTGGGCGATGGCACGCATGGCCCCCAGGAGAGAGTATTTGTTGCGGCTTGACCACCCGGCCATAAAGACCGAGAGCTCGGTCGCCGCACCGACGGCGAAGAAGAACAGCACGCCGGCATCGAGAGCCACGGCGGTCATGTTGCGGCCCATCGGAACCACGGAGAGGGCGAGGAAGGCGGGCACCACGAGCACCAGGGGGGCCAGGAAAAAGACCCACCGGTCCGCCGCCGCCGGCACCAGGTCCTCTTTGGTCAGCGACTTAACGCCATCGGCCAGGGGCTGGAGCAGGCCGAAGGGTCCGACCCGGTTGGGACCGTATCGGTTTTGCATCCGGCCCAAGCCCTTGCGCTCCAGGATGGTGGTTACCGCAAACAGGGAGGCAAAGGCCCCGATAATCGCCGCAATGGAGATCGCGGCCGCCAAAATTGGCTGCCAGCCCGGCGCGGCGAGTGCCACCAACCAGTGCTTCAAGACTACAAAAAGCTGGTCCATCATCGGTTTGCTTCGATTCCCCAAAAAACACCCCGGAACGCGGTCCGGTTGGGACGTGATCAGGATGCAAGATTGCCCGCCCTTGGCCGGGCCGCAAGTCAGAAGATAAGACAGTCAGAAGATAGGACGGAAGATAAGACGCGGGACTCGCTCCCCCGGTTTACTTCGCTGCTTCGCATTCGGCGACCTCCTGGTCGAAGAAGTCGTCGCTCAACATGCCTTCCTGGAAGAGGAGGTTGAGGGCGCGCAGGCGGCCGGCGAGTTGCTCCTTGGTAAACTTGGGTGGGACGGGGGCATTGGTGCCGCCAACGGTATTGGTCGAAAGGACCGCGACCACCGGCGGGGGCGCCGGACGAGGGCGGGCGACGCGTTTGGGAGGGGGCTCGTAGGTGGGATCGAAAACCACGACCTTGAGTTGCTTGGCCGGAACGAGGTGGCGCCACAGGAACGCTTGCATCCGGTCCTCGGCCGGGACGGCCTGGCGGGTAGCATCCTGGCCGCCCAGATCCGCGCAGCCAACGACGGCCAAGGTCGCTGGCTCAGGGGTCCGGACGAGGGTGGTCCCAACTACTAACCGGGCGACGCTCTGGGTTGGGGCCATGGTGATCGGGAGGGCTGAAAATCCGGCCGGCGGGTCCTTCAGGCCCAAGCGGATGGGACCGGCAAAGCCGTCTTTGCGGATCGCATAGACGGTGAGCGTGTTGGTGGACTTGCTTGGGAGGGTGAGACTGGAGGGGACGACGCGGAGATCGAAATCGGGCCGTGGCGCGCTGAGGCGCAAGCGGTAGCCATACTCGCCCCCACCCTGCCGGGCAATGTCAGCGATATGAACGAAGTAGGCGCCATCGGCGGGTAGCCGGGCAAGGAAATAGGAATCGGCGTGATGGGTGTTGAGCCCGGCGCCGAGGTCTTCGTGGTCGTCGTTATAGGCCAGGAGATTGCCGGCCGCATCGGTCAACTTGATGACCGAATCGAGGGGGGAATCAAGCCGGCGCGCCTGGACCTCGGCCACGATGCTCTCCCCCGCCTTGCCGGTGAACTGGAAGACGTCCCGGTCGTCCGGGTGGTCGATGCGGCCATTGACGATCACAGGCAGAGTCAGCTTCTGAGCGGTAGCGAGGGTGTGGTTGGGCTCCTGCTCGGTGATTTCCGGCAGGGTGTCCCGGGCAAAGGGCACGGGGTTGGAAAAGAACCCCTTGGTCCGGGCAGTCAGCGAATAAAGCCCCGGTGGCGCCTCCGCCGAAAGCGTGGTCAGTGCGGCATCCTGGAGGTTCCATCCTTTGATCTCGGGCTTCACGGGCGCGTCCACCCGATCGCCTAAGGGGAACACACTTGTGATAAACGGCAGTTCGCCGGCGGTGATGCGATACACGAAATCCTCGCGTCCGCGAAAGAGGGCGTCACGGATGGCGAAGGTGTAATCGCCGTCCTGGGGCACTTCGTAGAACAGGGTGGGGTCCGGCTTGAACCGGTAATCGTCCTGGTAGGCCACCTCTTTGCCATTGGCGTCGTAGAGCGCGAGGACGGGCTGGAACCAGCCCGGAACGGCGTCGGCGATGAAGGGGACCAGTTGCCGCCCCAGGGTGGTGATGACCAACCGCTGGCCCTGGCGAGCGGCAAATCGATAGCGATTCACCTCGCCCGAAGAGATCTGGCCATTGACCGTACAAGGCAACTCGATCCGCTCCGCTTCTTCGTCTCCAGGCCGGCGGCGGAGGGCTTCTGCTTCCTTACCGAGCACCTGCTGGCTAGCGGTCACCATCGCCCGCTTCGTAAACTCCGGGACCTGGCCGACAAAAAACGGGAGTGGGGTCGAGACCCCGCGCAAGGTGACCAGCCGGATTTCCCGCTCTCCCGGCGGGGCATCGGGGGCAATAGTGACCTCGACGATCACGAGCGCGGCGATGGCTTCGGAAGCCGGGTTGGAATTGAACTCCATCGTCCTGCGCTCGATCCGGGCGATGAGTTTTTCGGCGGCTCCTTTGTTGGTCCTAGACCCGGCTTCGGCGGCCGCAGCCAACATCTGTGTAGCTGTCTCGGACATCAGGTCCGGATTTCGCGCGCGCATGAGGTCGGCGCGGGCGGCGTCCGACAAGGTATCCTGCCGCAAGGCGTAGATCTGCTCGCTGAGCAACTGCAGTTCCTCCATATCGAGCCGGCGATAGTAATCGGCCACCTTGGCGGTGACCCTCGAACCGGTGACCGTCACGCCCTCAACGCCGTCCAGGCCCTGGCCACCGAAGCGAACCTCAAAAGTGGTGCCCGGTTGGCCGCCCGCTGGATAGACGAAACCGATGTACGGGCGGTCTTGGCCCGGCGCCGCAGGGGCCACAGTCAGACAGAACAGCAAAGCTATTATCCACCTGGGTGATCGAGGCACTTTCATCGGTAAATGCTGGGTAGTTTGGGACGCCTGTTTCCCCTCACGCTGACTCCCTCCCTCAGGGAGAGAGCAGTGGTGAAGGGAAACCCGCTTTCACATGATTTCCTTCAAGATCCCGGCGGACTTGACGCCTTCCGACGCGGCGGGCAGCACGCGGGCCTCGAAACCGAGGCGATGCGGCAGCCGGGCGCTGGAATCGATCCCGCTGAGGGCGTAGATACTGCCGAGCAGGTCCACCGGGTAAACGGGGCGGTCCTTGACCTCTTCGGCTTTGGCATCCGAGGCCCCGACGATCTGGCCGCCGCGGAAGCCGCCGCCGGCGACCAACGCGGTGAAGACGTTGCCATGGTGGTTGCGACCGCCGTTCCAGGGGGGCTGCCAGTCAATCTTCGGGCTGCGGCCAAACTCGCCGCAGCACCAGACCAAGGTGCTATCCAACAGGCCGCGGTCGCGCAAGTCCTGGAGCAGCATCGCCAACCCCTGATCCAGTTGCGGGCACTGCTGGCGCATGGTCGAGAAGTGCTTGACGTGCGTGTCCCAGCCACCGGAGTAGTTGATGACGATGTAGGGCACACCCGCCTCGACCATCCGCCGCGCCGCCAGGCAATCCTGTCCGAAGGTATGGCGGCCGTAACGGTCGCGAAGCTCCGGTTTCTCCTTCGAGAGATCGAAGACCTCGCGGCCGCCCGCGATCATCTCATAGGCCTCCTTCCTCGCCTTAGTCGAAACCGCCAATTGCGGGCTGTCGGCCATGGCGCTGCCCATCGTGTTCAACTTCTCCCGCAAGGCGCTGCGGGCCTTTTGTCGCTCCTCGGTGATATTCTTGCTGACCATGCCTTCCACCTCGAACCGGGGCGCGTTGGGATCGCCCCCGGTGGCAAAAGGCTTGAAGTTGGGGCCCAGGAATCCTTCCTCGGAGAACCGCCCCTGGGGCTGGGTCAGGACCACGTAGGGCGGGATGACCCCTTTGTAATTCTGGGCTTTGAGCAGCGCAAAGACGGCTCCGATGCTGGGGTAAGCGAGCTGTTCGCCAGGCGTGTGCGCCGTCTGCATCAGGTAAGCCGCCGTCTCGTGCCCGTTGTTGTGATGGGTCATGGTCCGGATCAGGGAGAACTTGTCCGCCTGCCTAGCCAGTGCCGGGAAAAGCTGACCGAGCCGCATTCCGTCCACGTTGGTGGGAATGGCTGTCGCCAGTTCCCCCATGTAATCATAACCGGCGTCCGGTTTCGGGTCCCAGGTATCGATGTGCGACATCCCACCCCACAGGAAGACCTGGATGACGGACTTGGCCTTGGCCGGGAGGAGAGCGGGGGCTTGCCCCCCCTGCCCTGCGACCTCGGCGGTCGGCGTCCCTTCACCCCGCGCCGCCGAAGGGCCGGCGAGCAATAAGCCCGCGGTGCTGAACAGGCTGACGCGGACGGCATCCCGTCGGGACATCGGCAGACTCACATTCATCCCACGGAGATCGGGACTAGGAGCGCTACCGTTGGAACCGTTGCTGATATTCATAATTCAACCTTCATTTTCTTGGGTACCGTCAATGACGATACCAGAACTCATCGCTGGTCATCAACGACCAGGCAATATCCACCCAATCCTCGCGTTTCTTGGTTCCGGCCGGCTTGTCGGACTTTTTGCGGGACGGCCCCAGACTGCCCACCGGCCCCACCCGGGGCCCCTTGGCAGACGCCACCGTCACCGGATTGGTCCCCAACGCGGCAGGCGGGGAACTGGCTGGGCTGCCTACGATAGGATCGTTGGCGCCGGCGGGGGTGTTGGTCGCACCGGAAGTGGTTTCACTGGCTTTCGACGCTGCCGGAGCTACTGCGGCCGGTTTGGGTTCGAGCGAGTTGGTCACCGACGAGCCCCCGGCCACGGAGTTGGTGGCCACCGAATTGGTGGCGCCCGGCTTGGTTCCCGGGGGTGGTTTGGGCGGCAACGGAGCCGAATACCCCTGGGCGGCTTTCACTTCCTGCGCGGTGGGGAAACGCGAGAGGATCGTGAGGTAAAGCTCCTCGAGGATCTCGGCCTCGGGTTTGTGTCCGAAACCGATGATGGCCTGGAGATTGGGCCCCTGCTCGAGCTTGCGCTGGAGGTCGCTCGAATTGAGCAGGTAGAGGCATTGGTCGGGCGTTGGTTTGTTGTTCCGCTCGCCCTCCATCCCGGTGGCGCGCGCGGGGCGCCCAAACAGCGCCAGGAACGGGCTGGTGATGCTGCCATCGGCGATGGCCACCGCGGGCATTCCCTTGGGGATATAGGTGAAGGGTTCGGGGATGGGGCTGGTGTAAAGGTCCGAAGTACCGGCCACCTGGTTGATGGCGTCGATTAACACCTCCGCGTCGAGCCGCCGGAGCGGATAGCTGGCGAAAGCGGCCTCGGCCTCGGGGGTCTGCGCCCCGGACAAAGACGAAAACTGGTAGGTCCGAGAATTAAGAATCAACCGGTAGAGTCGTTTCAGGTCGTAGCGGCCCTCGACCATCTGGTTTTCCAGGTAGGCGAGCAGCGCGGGGTTGCTGGGAGGGTTGCCGTCACGAATATCGTCCGGCTCCTGGATAATCCCCCGTCCCAGCAGCCAGGCCCAAACGCGGTTGACGATGCTGCGGGTAAACCAGGGGTTTTGCGGGGTGATCAACCACCGGGCGAAAACCTCGCGCGGATCGGTGTCGGGGGATAATTGGACGGTGACGCCGTCGGGGAATACGGCCGCGGACGGGGGACGATTGGTACGGGCCGAAAGTCCAGACCCGGCCAGACCGTTGGCGAGGTCCGCCACCCCCTCGATCGTGGGGCGGCCCGGGGCGGTGTTGCCCGCCACGGCGGCGGAGCCGAGCGGATCCCAGAACACATGCTCCTCTTTCCATTCGCTGGTGGGCTTGTAGCCGATCTGGGAAAAGAAGGCGGCCATGCCCTTGAGGCGATTGGTCGGCCAAGTCTCGATCCGCGTCCCCATCAGCGTCAGCGCGACGGCGCCGGCGATACCGTCGGGGGTGCGGTTCTGGATGGCGCGGTAGAAGTTAACGGGACCAACGCGGAAATTGCTGCCGCTGGAGGTGAGCAACTCGCGGGCGAACTGGTCGTAAGGCTTGTTCTCCGCCAGCGAGGCGCGCACCCATCGGTGGTAAGCCTGGGCCGCGTTGGGCCAAAGATTGACGGGGAATTCCGCTTTGATCCGCAGCACGTCACCCCAGCGCATGGCCCAGTAATCCGCGAATTCATCCCGCTGCAGCAACCGATCGATCAAGAGCCGTCGCTTGTTCTCCGTGTCCGGATCTTGGATAAAACTCCGAGCCTCCTTGGCGGTCGGCAGCGCGCCGAGGACATCGAGATAGACGCGCCGGACAAAGACGGCATCCGAACAGAGGACGGGCTGGAGGTTCAAACGGGCCAACTGGGCGCGGACGAGTTGATCCAGTTGGCTTTCGGGGATCGTCGAAACCGGGCTATCGAAGACGTTGCTCTCCGTCTCCGGCGAGGCGGCCCCGCTTGAAGCCGCCACCAGCACCACCGCCATAACCAAAGGTAATCTCACGATAATGTGTCGTCTCTGCTTACCAGCCCGACGCCCCGGGCCTGCGCCACCCGGAACCGGACTGGCCTGAGGCCGTGACGTTGGACCCTCGCACAACATGCCTCAGATTTTGACAAGGTGGAAGGAGATCCGTTACGGGAAAAGCGGGCACACCGCCCACGAGACGGCGGGGGCCTGGGTTGGCGGCCGCCAGTTCCGGGTCGGCTGATCTCGGGTTCTGACAAAACCGTGTGTCAACTCTGGGGGAAGTCCCGGTGAGGGTGGTCACTGCAGCAGCCGGCCGCGGTAGAACTGCTTTGACTTGGTCCGCGAAGACGGGTCGCTGAAGTGCCAGGGGCTGGAGCTGAGGGTATTGGTTGTGAGCGGCATCCAGTTGAGGAGGTTGCTGGAGCACTCGACCACCACCACGGAACCGGTGGGGCCCTGGAGGTTGAAGCCGAAGCCATTGGGACCCACGCCGAATTGTGCATCGTGGCCGATCCGGAGCGGCGTGGAAGCGCTCGTGCGGCTCTCGACAAACCAGGTGGAAGCGTTGTGGTAGCCGCCAACGACATACCCTCGCGCGCGGACGGTGGCGTTGGGCGCGACGGACACGCTGCCGAGCAGCCACCCGCCGACGATGCGGGTACCGTTCCCAAGTGAAACCCAATTGGTACCGTCGGTGGAGGCCTCGAAGGTGACGCGCCACACCTCCGGGCTCGCTCCCCCGCGCACCCAGGTGATAGCGGTACCGGACAAATTCAGGCTGTTGGTAACGGGCTCGGTGTTGTTGAGACGGCCTAAGGCGCCGCATGGTTGGCCGCATAAAGACGAGAACTGGCCGCCCAGGAGGATCTTACCGTCGGCTTGAATCGCCACGGCATCCACCTCGCCGTCCGTGGACGCATTAAACGAGCCGTCGACCGATCCGTCCGGATTGAGCCTGGCCAGGTTAGCGGCGAGCCAGCCGTTGGTGGTCTGGACCGAGAGCGTGCCGCCGAGGAGGATTTTGCCGTCTGCCTGCAACGCGATGGTCTGGATGGCGCCATCCACAGCGGGGGCAAAGGTCTCGTCTATCGTGCCGTTCGGATAGACTCGGCCGAGCGTGCGATGCGGCGTGGGGTTCCAGAGGCCCGGGTCGTAAAAATAGCCCATTTCCCAGAAATCGCCGCCCACCAAAGTCTTGCCATCCGCTTGCACCGCAACGGCATAAACCCCGCCGTCCGTGCCCGCGTGGAAAGCACCGTCGATGGTGCCGGCCGCTGCCAACCGGGCGAGGAAGAGATGCGACTCTCCGGAGGGTGTCTCACCGGGTTCCCAGAGGTTGGTGAAGCCGCCGCCCATGACGATCGCGCCATTGGTCTGGATGGCCAGCGTATAGGAGTAGGTGTCGAGGTCCACAATCAACGAGGAATCGAAGGTCCCGTCCGTATTGACGCGGACCACGTTCGAACAGGGGCGGCTGCCGAACTGGGGTAGGTAGCCCCCGAGCATCAGCCTGCCGTCGGCCTGCATCGCCATGGCGTAGATAAACGGAAGCCACCCGATCACACCGGTGCTGAACCCGCTGTTCAGCGAACCATCGGCGTTCAGGAGGGCGATGTTGGTGCGACTGGCCCCGCCTATTGTCTGGTAGGAGCCGCAGACGAGGATGCTATCGTCCGGGCGGATCCCGAACCCATAAACTGCAGGGTAGACCGGTCCGCCTGCGCCGGGGTTGAAAGCCCTATCCAGGCTCCCATCCGCCCCCAAACGGCCCAGGAAGTTGCGCGTTTGTCCCGCCACAGCCAGAAAGTCCCCGCCCAAGAGGATCTGGCCATTCTCCTGGACGGCCAGGGCATAGACACCATTGGGAGTGGCGGGATTCGTCACACCGGGACTGAACGTCGTGTCGCGCGCCGCCAGGTTCACGGTGAGCTGGGCCGTGACGCTTGTGAGTATGCCCCATTGGTTGCTGACGGTTACGAAGTAGTTGCCGGCGTCGCTGAGTTGGAGGTTGGTGAGGGTGAGCGAGGCCTGTGTGCGACCGGGCATACTGGCCGAGCCTTTCCACCATTGCCAGGCCAGCGGCCCCGTGCCGGCCGCGGCCGCACTCAGAGTCACATTGGCCCCCACATCGCCAATTTGGGAGGACGGCTGCCAGGTGAGGAACGGATCCACAACGGTTAACGCCGCCACCGCGCTGGTCACGCTGCCGAACGCGTTGCTCAGGACGGCCGAATAGTTGCCGGCGGAAGCGTGCAGGACGTTGCTCAAGGTCAGCGTAGCGGTACCGGATCCACTGAGGTTGCCTCCGTCAACCAGCGGCACCCCTTGTTTAAGCCAGCGGAAGGCGCAGGGCGAATCCGAAGGTATCGCCGCCACGCTGAAACTCGCCGCCGTGCCAGCAGGGTTGGTCGTGCCGGCTGGTTCGGTGGCCAGCAGCGGCGCGCCGCAATACGCATCCACAAACCAGCCGGTACCGTTGGCGTAGCCGCCATTGACAAAGGCCTGCGCATGGAGAGTGGTTCCGGTCGGCAGCGTGACGCCGGTCAACTGCCAGCCATTCGTGAGACGGACGCCAGCGCCAACCACCGTCCAATTCGTGCCATTGGTAGTGGTGCTGAAGCTTGTTCGCCAGGCCTCCGGGCCGGTGCCGGTGCGCAGCCAAGTCGCGGTCGAGCCTGTCAGACTGAGGTAATTCGTGGCGGCGTCCGTGTGGCAAAGGCGCGCGAGGTTGGCAAACGGTTGGCCGCCCACCATATCAAAGGTGCCGCCGATCAGGATGCCGCCATCCATCTGCATGGCCAGGGCGTACACCTTCCCGTCCGTCTGGAGATCAAACCCGGCATCCACGGCACCGTTGGGGTAGAACCGGCCGATGCCGCGGCGTGTGGCCGTGCCGAGCGTACTGAAGGCGCCGCCGACGATGACTCGTCCGTCCGCTTGGATCGCAAAGGAGTAGACCGCTCCGTTGGCACCCAGGCTGAAGCTGGGGTCGAGGGTTCCGTTGGTGTTCAGGCGCCCGAGGTTGGTCCGCGCCTGCCCGGCGAACGCGGTCAGCAAACCGCCCACCAGGATCTTGCCGTCCGGTTGCACGGCCAGCGTGTTCACCGTGCCGCGGGGGCCGGGATTAAAGGCAGCATCGACCGTGCCGTCCGCATTGAGCCGGCCAAGGTTCGTGCGGGACTGGCCGCCAAGAAGGGTGAAGTTGCCGCCCACCAGGATCTTGCCATCCGGCTGGACCGCCAGGGCCGACACCGCCCCGTTCGCACCCGGGTTGAAGACCGGGTCCAGGCTGCCGTCGGCGTTGAGCCGCCCGATATGGCTCCGCGCTTGCCCAGACAGATTGAGGAATGCCCCGCCCACTAGGATCTTGCCGTCGGCCTGCAAGACCACATTGCTGACAACGTCGTCGGTGCCGCCGTTGAAGGCCGTGTCGAAACTCCCGTCCGCATTGATACGAGCGACCCCGAAGCAGTCTTGCGAGCCGATCAGGCTAAAGAACCCGCCCAGGACAACTCTCCCATCCGCCTGCACGGCGAGGGAATAGATGATCCCATTGAGGCCAGGGGTGTAGGTCGTGTCGGGGGTTCCATCGCCTCCGACCCGTCCCAGGAACCAGCAATTCCACCAGTCGGCCAGCGTGCTGAAGTCGCCGGCGACCAGGACTGCGCCATTGGGCTGGATCGCCAGGGAATAGACAATCGTTGGGGTATAGGCGCCGCCGGTGGCATCCACCAGGAAGCTGCCGTCCGCGGCCGGAGATTGCGCCTGCGCGGTGGGAGCGGCCACACCGGCCAGCACAGCCGATGCGGTGAGGAGTGCGCGAAACAAGAGGCGACCGAGCGGAGACGTTCTCATAGCATGTGGGGTGGGATGGCACCATCAAAAACCAGGAAACCACGCGATCCCCTCACGCCGGAACGGCAGGGACGCACGGACAAATAAGCTCCGGACGCGTCAGGTTGGCGGGGTAGATCAAGCGGTCCAGTTCGTCGAAAACTCCCCGTCCCGATAATCATAGACTCTATTCGTGAGGACCGCCGTGTCGAACAGGTGGCATTCTCTCATCGTGTCTCCGAGGTTGGTAGCCGCCGTGGCCCGGTTCGTGTACGGCGGAATAGGGTTGGTGCAATTCAAGTCCACGTAGAACACCGAGGCCGAGGCGTGGGAAGACAAAAGCAGGAGGGCAGCCGTTGTAGATGACAACGAATGAAAGCTCATAAGTCGAGTCTCAGAATGACCAACTCTTAAAGCGACCATACCGCCCGGAATGGGGAGTGTCAAATAAACGTTTCGGGGGAGTTGGGGAGGTTTCTGGTCCCGTCGAGTCGGGCACCAGACGAACCGCTTCGCAACGAACCTGGGGCCGGCCTTCCGATGCTCCTCCTGACGCCAAAGGCGTCGCTGAGATCGTCGCTCCGGATCGGGCCGTCGGGCGGCCCCGGGGTTGCGGCGAGCAGGGGATAAAACTCGGCGCCGCCATTCGGCCAGCGCCGGCGGAGACCCCGTCCCCTTGTGGGTCATACGCCACCCCGTCCAAGACCCGGCCCTTGTCCGGGTTCCAGAACCGGACGAGGCCGTCGGCGATGGGCACGTTGATCTTCTGCATGTCCGCGGCTGGGGTCGCCAATGCCACCGTCAGCCAACTTGCCCAAGGGAGGTGGGTCCTGATGGGTTCAATTATTACTCTCTCTTTGGCTGGCCCACGAGGCTGATTTCGCGATAGACGTTGAAGCCCAGCGGGCCATCCTGAAACTCGAACCGCATCCCCACCACCCCGGAGGCACGACAGCCAGAGCCGTTGTCGAGGACACCACCGTCCTTTGCCATGAAGCGCAATTCTGAGGCGCCCCCGCTGCATGAGAACGAGGCGGAACCGAGTTTGATGAACCTGGTTGGCTCGGTGGCAAACGCAAGAGAAACGGTGTAATTCTGCGAGGCGCGCGCGTCCTGGTGTCCGGCGAAGGTGAGCAGTTGCGTGAGGTTGTAGCCGGCGGGGTGTTGCGAGGTGTCAAATTGGAGGCTCAGCGAGCTGGCTCGCCCGTAACCACGAAAAGTTTTGCCGTCGTTCAACGTCTCAGCTCCGTCCACGCCGTTGCAGGTGGTGCCGTTGAACAGCGCACCCGGGGCCGCACTCCCGCCATCGTGGGCTGCGCCCGAATCAGTAACCGAAGCGAGTGGAATCAAGCCCTGCTTGACCACTTCGGACTCCAGGGCGGTCGGGGACGTATCGGTGGTTTTCGCGGCAATGACGAGCGGCGCGAGTTCCGCCGAGAGGCGCGACTCGATCACATCGGTATCCGGCGCGGGTGCGGGCACGGATGTCACCGCGATGCGGCCCTCGTGCACGCCGGCTGCAACGGTGACAGTCGCCCGGCGTCCCTGCACGCTGGCGTCGGTCCGGCGCCCATCCAACGTCAGCGCGGTACCGGCCGCATCCGGAAGGCGCAGCGTAGCTGTGCTGCCTGGGGGCACTTCAAAGCGAAAGGCCAGCTCAGTTCCCTGGCGCTTCCAGGAAACCGGCACCGGGCCGAACTCGGTGACCACGGTGCCCTCGGCGCGGGTCAGGTCGGCCAGGTGCGGTTCGATGATGATTTGCTTTTCCCTCACCGGGGCGTCGCGGCGCACGCCCAGCACGTAGGTGCTGAGCGTGTAGCCCGGCACGATCCCGTAGCAGTGCACCTTGGAACCACCGCCCATCCCCTCCCAGGTGGTCTGCCAGGGCGATTCGATCATCCCCTTCCAACCTCGGCCAATGCGGTCGAGGACCTTCTGATCATATTGAGGTTGATCCAAACTGTAGAGGAGCTTGAAGAAAAAGTGGTTGGCCATGATCTGCTTGATTTCCCGCTCATGCGCGATGACCCACGCCGTAACCCGCGGGCGGCGGTCGGGCGGCACCAGGCCGCGGTCGAGCGCGTAGAGATTGGCGTGCAGGGTAGGTTCCGTCCGGCCATTGACCTGCTTGAGCGTAATCGCCTTTTTGAACATCCGGTCCTCTGGCAGCACTTCCGGGGTACCGTAGGCGGAGGCATAAGCCCCCGCGGTTTCATCCCAGAGCAATTGATTGAACGCGGCGTAAAGGTCGCGAGCTGCCGCGCCCCAACGGACCGCCGCCTCCGGGTTGCCGGTCTGGGCGGCCAGCCAGGCGGCGTCCGCATAGGCGCGCTGGAAAAAGGCGTTGTTGGCCGTGCCCTCGCAGGTGGCGTAGGCCATGGGATTGTCCCAGGCAATCCACTCCCGCGCCTTGACCAGGCCGCTGGAAGTGCGGTGGTTGGCGATCCATCGCAAGAGGCGCTCGCAATACGGCCACAGTTCGCGGATCAGTTCCTGGTCCCCAGTAGCCTCGTAGTATTTCCGCAGGCCCTCGACCCAATCGCAAGCGCGATCCTCCATGCGGGTGTGGATGTCCACCAACTCCGAACACGTGCGCGCCCGGAGCATGCCATCGCGTTCCTGCGTGAGCGCGACACGCCGAAGCAGGTTGGCGAACAGGCGCGGATCGCTCCACACGCGTGCCCCATACTCCCCCGGTCCCGCCATCATAACGCGCGAGGCGTCGTACATCGGCGGGTCGCAATCCATCCACTCCGACCGCTCCCGGTCGGCGCAGTCGGTGTAGGCATCCTCGCTGAGCAATTCGAGCGAACGCGCCGTGAGCTGCCAGATCCGGTCGAGCGCCGGGTTGCTGCTGGCAAAACTCCCCACCCGCTCGAACGGATAGAGCACCTCCACCAGTCGCCGCACCGTGACCGTGGCGCGCCCGGATTCGAGCTTGAGCGAAAGGCCGTTCATGGCGAAGGTGTCCCCGCCAATCCACCGCTGCGGACCGCCGCGGCACACATAGATGTTGGCTGGGCCTCGGCGATTATCGGGCAACAAAGGCGTGGCGACCAACTTGGCGCCGGACTCGGCCTCGAGGTCCAGCACCCAATAAGCCTGAACCATCTGGCGGCAGCGCAGGACGATTTCACCCCCGGCGGCGAGGGCGTGGCTGCCGCTCGACAAAACGGGCTCAGCCGTGAAGGGAATCTCCGTCTCGCGCAACAGGGGGATGGTGCGCGGGGACAACACTGGCCACACCCCCAAATCGGCGGTGTTCACGCGAACGGCCTGGGGCCACGTCCGATCATCAAAACCCAGTGCCGACCAATCGCCGGGCGATCGTTGAGCATTGATGTTATCCGGGATGGATGAATACGAATTCTGCGCGGGTCCGCTATAACCGGCTTCCCAGAGCGCCCGCCATGAGGTGTCCGTGACAAGGCTGTCCCCGATGCCCTGCGCCGGGTTCAAGTCCAACCGCGCGGCAAAGCCCGGGTCATGGCGGCGGATGCGGCTGAGGGATTGGCCAAAGCTGCGCACGTTGACATCCGGTAGATCGCGATGCACCAACACGGCGATGAGATTCCTCCCAAAGTGCAGGCGCGACCGAATATCCCAGGTGTCATATTCGGGACGTTTGTTCTCAAAGCGGTTGGGCCCCCGGCCGAAGTACTCGCCGTTGATGAACAGTTGGTAACGGGTGTAGGCGAAGAGGTGCAATTGCGCCGTCGCGGGGACGCTGGGCAGTTCAAACTCACGGCGGAACACGGCGTGGACATAGGAGTTGGATAGCGCTGGTTCAGCCGTCCAGATAAATGAGCGCTGCAACCCGGTGCCGACAGGATTGCCATCATTGACGGCAGAAGCCCCAGAACCACACACCGCGCCGAACAATAAAACTAAAGCGGCCACCCAGCCGGTCCGTTGCAAGGCGGGTCGCCGGTCAATCACCTTCGCCAAACCGCGGGCGGATTGGCAGGGGAACCACACCATTTTGGTAATGCTCATGGGCCCGAAAGATACTGAAGAAGGTCCGTAACCGTCACGGGAATTTCGGAGGCGCATCGGCAATCTGCCGGGACGCCCAAGGGATGGCCGTGAAAACGGGCCAGGCCTCACACGTTCGCCGTGAGCACATTGAGGCCAATAAGTCACAGCGTCCCAGGCGTTGTGAATGCCGATGAAGAGGAGCAACAGGGCCGCCGCGGCAACGGCGAAGAGGGCCGCGCGCGCGTGGGAGCGGTTTGCGCCGGGTGATGCGGTGAGCGCCCGATGCGCCCCAGTGGTAAGAGGGCGTGAGAAAGCCAGTCTTCACAGACGGGCTTGTAGGCGGTTTGGGTGCGGAGTCGGCGGGCGACGATGAGGGAGTCTGCGATTACGTAGAAGTTATCACATCCTGTGAGTTGTGACATGTTCATATTCCCTTATGAACTCCCAAGCTGCTGCGGATTTCGAGCCCTGGGATTGTCGCCAGTTTGACCACGAGGTCGGCCACGCTTTTGCGCGAGACCTGCTCCGAGCCGTTTTTGAAGAGCTCGCCTTTTTGCGTGGTCCCGTAATCGATCTCGTCGCGGTCGTTCAACCAGGCTGGCCGCACGAGGGTGTAGTCGAGGCCGGATGATTCGATGAGACTCGCGGCCTTTCGGTAGGGATCGAGAATGCTGCCATGGTGGTCGCCCGGAATCTCGCCATAGATGCCCATGGAGTTGATGAAGATCAGGCGCTTGAGGCCGGTCCTCTCCATCGCCTTCACGATACACCGGGCTTGTTGCTCCAGATCGCCATCGAGGTTGGCGTAGACCACATCCTGGCCAGCCATGGCCGCCTCCAGTGTCTTTTGGTCCAGAACATCGCCTTCAACCACGCGAACTCGGTCTGTATGGCTGGGCGGCTTTAGCCGACGGGCATTGCGGAGGTAGAGGGTGAGGCGCGCGTCGGTGCGCTTGAGGAACAAGTCAATGGCGACACGGGCAATCTGGCCGTTGGCACCGAGAATTAGGATGTGGGTCATGAAATGCGATTCCTGGATCTTTATTTAGGAGCGAGTTCACCGAACCAGTAAGCCGCAGTTACTCCACCGTCCATGAGGAAGTCGCTGCCGGTGATAAATGAGCCCTCCGAACCCATGAGGAGCGCGCCGACGGTTCCGACCTCGTCCGGAGTGCCGGCTCGTCCGGCCGCAGACAGTTCGATCATGCGCCGGTACCCCGCGCCCCGCGGGCCTCCCAACTCGTCC
>TBL_comb47_HYPODRAFT_10004154_pt1 | contig 16751 bp, 15 predicted proteins | sample TroBogypolimnion_40_FD_10682 | JGI IMG/M metagenome (IMG submission 10682)
AGTAACTACGCTTGCGTTATGAAGAAGATGGGGATCAGCACTAATTGGCCCTTTCATCCAGGTTCAAAATTACCGTGGTTGTTAAACATTAGATGGATCGGCCAGATCGGCGACGGAATTTTTCAATCTGCATTGGCCTCATTTGTATTGTTTTCACCTGAACGACAACCTAATGCTGTTAGCGCTGCCACGGCCTTTGCTGTCGTCTTATTACCTTATTCTTTAGTCGGACCATATGCCGGAGTCTTCCTAGATAGGTTTAGTCGGCAAAGAATTGTGCGGTTGGCAAATTTAGTTCGAGTTTTGGACTTAATCATCATCACTGTATTTATAAAATATGGCAGCACTGGTGTTGGGCTCACATTGTTCGTTTTAATTGCTTTTGGAATAAATCGTTTAATCCTTGCAGGTCTTTCGGCGGGGCTCCCACTTATTGTCACCAAAGAAGAACTCATTTCTGCCAACGCCCTTGCTGTGACTGGCGGCAGTATCGGCGTAGTTATCGGTGGCGGTATCGGAATCGCAACTAAAAAAATATTTGATGCCCACGGTAAGAGCGATCTCTCTGACGCAAAGGTAATAGTTCTCGCCATGTTCTGTTATTTAGCTAGTGCATTAATTGCTTCACGTTTGAATCGCACGGTTATCGGTCCGGCATCGCATGAAATAAATACCGGAAACCGCGGGGTTAAAGAGTTTCAGGAAGGCTTACGAATCTTAAAAGTACACCCTGATGCGCTTCGCGGCATTATCGCCACGGCTATCCAACGGGGTGGTTTAACAGCATTGGTGTTGATGGGTCTTTTGCTCGAACGGAATACTTACAACGCATCGAATAACCCAGATGCCGGACTCTCTAGTTTTGCGTATGCACTTGGTATTGCAGGTATAGGGATAGGTATCGGGTCCTTTGTGACACCATTCTTTGTCACTTATTTTGGACGCCATCGCTGGATTCGTATGATGATGGTTGCTCCTACTATCTTCCTTATTATTTTTAGCTTCGTTCATAACGAATGGTTATTAATCACAACAGCATTCTTTGTTGGAATGTGTGGCCAAGCTGTAAAAGTTACAAATGATGCACTCGTGCAGTCACAAATTGCAGATGAATTTAGGGGTCGGGTATTTGCCTTTTATGACATAGCTACAAACGGAGCAATAGTTGTGGGAGCAGTCTTGGCAGCCGTGGTCCTGCCTATTAGTGGAATTTCTAAAGTTTTGCCGTTAGCGACTTCGGTTTTCTATATCTTGACTGCTTTATTACTTCTTCGTCGATCCAAATTCTTTATCGCGCGCCCAATTCAATAACTCTTCTTTAGCTTTTTCTTCCCCTAGTGGTCCATGCTCCATCCGTAACTCCAACAAGAAGTCATAAGCCTGACCAACCATGTGTGAAGGCTTAATCCCCAGAATCTCCATAATTTGAGATCCATCTAAATCAGGGCGTATCAGATCCAACTCTTCCTGCGCTTTCAACGAAATAATTCGCTCTTCCAGGGAGTCGTACGTGGCGGCCAATTGGTCAGCTTTACGTTGATTACGCGTTGTGCAATCTGCACGAGTCAAGACATGCAAGTGTTCTAACAATTCGCCAGCATCGCGGATATACCTACGTACGGCAGAATCGGTCCATTCTCCGGTTCCATAACCATGAAAACGTAGATGCAGGAAGACAAGCTGGGAAACATCGTCGATGGTCTTCTTATCAAAACGAAGCTCCTTAAGGCGTTTTGAGGTCATCTTCGCCCCGACAACTTCATGATGGTGGAAAGAAACACCACCGCCCGGAATCAACTCTCTTGTACGCGGCTTACCAATATCGTGTAGTAGGGCAGCCAATCGAATCGTTAAATTAGGTCCGCCTAGTCGAACTTCCAAATTCATAGCCTGTTCTAAGACTGTAAGAGTATGTTCATAAACATCTTTGTGGTGATGGTGTTCGTCAATTTCTAATTTGAGTTGGGGCAATTCTGGTAAAAAGATTTGCGCCAATCCGGTTTCAACTAAAAGAATTAGACCAAGACGAGGATTTTTTGACATCAACGTCTTAGTGAATTCATCCCGGATACGTTCGGCAGAAATAATTGTGAGTCGCCCAGACATTTCATTTATCGCAGAAACTATTTCGGGGTCAACCGTGAATTCCAATTGACTCATAAAACGAGCAGCACGCATCATTCGTAACGGATCATCAGAAAAACTTGATGTGGCACTACCTGGGGTGCGCAAGATCTTTTTTGCTAAATCAGAAACCCCATCAAAGAGGTCAATAAAGACTGGGGCATCACCAGTAAGTTCTAACGCCATTGCATTGATAGTGAAATCCCGCCTAACAAGATCTCCTTCTATCGAATTACCAAAATCAACATCCGGGTTACGTGATTCTGAATCATACGTTTCACTTCTGTACGTAGTAACTTCAACAGTCGAGTCACCCTTCTTGGCAGCAACCGTGCCAAAGGCAGCGCCGGTTTCCCATAATGCATCTCCCCATTTCTTTAAAATCTTTGCAGAGTCTTCGGGATGCGCATCCGTCGTGAAATCAAGGTCGTTTCCTAAACGTCCAAGGATTGCATCGCGGACCGGGCCACCAACAAGTGCCAACTTAAAACCTGCGGCCTTATAGGCGGCGGCCAAGGTAGCAATGATGGGAGCACGTTCATCCAGAGCGGTCAGCGCTAACTGCGCCGCCAGCTCTCGGGGCGCCATGGGATTCGTGCTCTCAGTACTCACAATACGCAAGGCTAGAGCAGTACCCTTCTCTTATGACCCCGGCACCTGGTGCGGGTGGCGATGCGAAACGGAAAAAACGTCGGAAACGGCGTCCTGCGGGCCCACACTCACCTACCTCTACTTTAGTTTCGGCTCCAACCGAAACTACGCCTGCTGCTGTTAAAAAACCTCCCCTTAAGAAGCGTTCGGTCTACGCCAAGCGTGTTGATGAAGTGAGCGCTGGCGGATTAGTCATTGATGAAACCGGAACCAAGGGGCTCTTGATTGGCCGCAGGGACTTAAAAGATGCTACCCGCGAACGATTGTTGTGGTCACTTCCCAAAGGGCATATCGAAGCAGGTGAAACCCCCGAGCAAGCAGCGGTAAGAGAGGTTGCGGAGGAAACCGGCATCCAAAGTGAGATTGCTCGAGAACTTGGAGTTATTGACTTCTGGTTCATGGCCGGCGGAAAACGCATTCACAAAACAGTTCACCATTATTTATTTCGTGAAGTTGGTGGAGTCCTGGCACCACAAGTTAGTGAAGTTGATGACGTTGGATGGTTCCCAATAGAAGAGATTATAAGTTTGTTGGCCTACCCAGATGAAAAGAAGCTAATTGCAAAATCTGGTGACTTAAAAATATGAAGCGTCTAGCAGCGTCTTTGTTTTGTTTTCTATTTGTTACTATCTCCGCGCCACTCGCACAAGCTTCAAGCACAATCACCTTATCGGAACCCACTAGTCATCAAATCGATGGGAAATTTATCGATGATGGTTTAGTGACATCACTGTCGGTGACCGGTCGATTAGGGAAGTTAGTTTTTTCACCGCCCCGTGGGTTGCGTACATGGGTCGTCGATCCGGCCTTAATTGAAGAAATTGTTGCAATCAGTAAAAACTTTATGATGACTAATGGCGCAAGTGGTGGTGGCCAAATTTTTGCCCAAACATGGTTAACTCAATTTCAAAATATTTCGTCAGGTGACACAATTCAAACAATGGCTTACGGAAACCCGTCTCGATATTGGATCAATAGATTCTCCCCGCACAATACGAATTACATTCTCTCTGTTTCGCAGACTATATTGGAAACCCTTTTAAATCGCCCAGTTCTGCCTTCAACCTCCTATCACAGTCAGAGTCATTTCTGGTTACCCGCATCCGAGATAAATTCAATTTCGATTGCTGCCAATAATTTTAATGATATTTCTGCTTATATGGACCCAAAAAAGATCGATGTATTTCGGTTAGGTTTGGTGAGGCTATTAAACCCAGGTTTGCTAGCCACGCGTCGTTCTTATTTAATTAAAGATCTAAGCAATACGGCTGATGAGCAAATGCACTTAATCCATTTAAGTTCCGGTAAATTCACCGTTACATCTGTGCATCAAAGCATTCCTATTACTCTCACAAATGATTTTCCAAATCCAGCAAAGATCAACTTGAGTGTCTTCCCTACAAATGCAAAGATCGAAGTGTCAGCACCGAGCCAGGAAACAATTCCTGCTAATTCAAAAATCCAGGTATTAATCCCAGTGACCGTTCTTACTTCGGGTTCTTCCGGCATCGCAGTTGAAATAACGACACCNGCTGGAAAAATACTTGGTGACCCAGTGATATTTCCCATCAAATTAACAGTAATAAGCCCCGTTGCCACTTGGATNACAACCGGCGCTGCNATTTTNGTCTTCTTTGCTGCAACGATTCAAAGTGTCAGACGGATTAGGAAGCGTCGGGCATGAGCGACAACTCAATAATGCGTTCATCAACCGTGATGGCAATTGGAACAATTGTTTCTAGAGTGACGGGTTTGATCCGTGGTTTACTGCTAGTCGCAGTTCTTGGAACAACATTGTTGGGGGATACTTATAACGTCGCAAACACGATGCCAAATATCTTGTACAACCTGATCATTGGTGGCGCGCTGACCGCAGTCTTTGTCCCACAGTTGGTGAGAGCAATCCGTGAGCCAGATGGTGGATCGGCTTTCATCTCTCGGCTGGTCACAGCAACATCTGTGGTACTTGGCGTACTTGTCGCTGTATCTGTCATTGCCGCCCCGGTATTAGTGCGGGTTTTTGCTGGTAGTTATGTGGGTCGGCCCGAGTTTCATCTAACACTGCTTTTTATGCGCTATTGCCTGCCTCAAATCTTTTTTATGGGGCTCTTTGCTTTATTGGGGCAGGTTGCAAATGCCAAAGGCAAATTCGGTCCGATGATGTGGGCTCCGGTCCTCAACAACTTAATAGTGATTGCTGTTTTTGCTTATTATCTGCACATTTCTAAGGGATGGTCTGTAGCAACAATTTCAGATTCACAGGCAACCCTGCTGGGCCTAGGTACCACTGCGGGATTTGTGTTCCAATTGCTCTTTTTAATTCCCGTAATACGTGCTACGAAAATCAAGATTCGCCCACGTTTTGATTGGCGTGACCCAGAAATTAAGAAATCTTTAAAGCTGGCTTCATGGACTTTGGCATTTGCGGCGATATCTCAACTAAGTTATTTAGTCACTGTCAACCTTTCGACAAACGCCGCGGTGCGTGCGCTAAAGGCCGGCGTTACAACTGGAGTTGGTTATACACCTTACGGAAATGCATTTCTTATCATGATGCTCCCACATTCAATTGTTACGATTTCTATAGTGACGGCCCTTCTACCAATGTTGTCGGCACATGCAATTGATAAGAAAGTTAAAGAGATGCATGACGAATTAGTTAAAGCGATTAGATTGGTCGGAATAATTACGGTCCCAAGCGCCATCGCATTCTTATTGTTTGGTCCGTTAATAACTCGGACTTTGTTCTTTGGTATTTCTAATAGCGACGCTCGATATCTCGGACTTGTTCTTGCCGGTTTCTCACTTGGGTTGATTCCACTGAGCGTTAACTTGATTGCACTCCGCGGGTTGAACGCATTTGAAAATGTGAAGTTACAAGTTTTGAGTAATGCGATTATGAATATCGGTGCGAGTGTGGCCTCATTACTCTTCGCTTTAATACTTCCAGCTAAATGGGTAACCGTAGGGTTGGCCGTCGCATTGTCTTTCAGCTATTACATTGGCGCATGGACAACGATTCGACTGCTCCATCGATATCGGATCGCAATTCACCTCGGTGAAGTTGTTGGCTTCTATAGCCGATTGGCCGGGATCTATGCCCTGATTGGGGTTCCGCTGTATCTGGTTGTTGGCCGTATCCCGGGTGGGAATAGCTTTAAGTTGCTCGTTGTTCTAGGTATTAGCGGTGTGGGGTATTTGGGGATAGCAAAAGTCTTCAAAATCACCGAAGTTGGCACGGCCTTCGCGCTCTTCTTAAAACCTAAAAATTCATTGTAAAAAGATAAGGTGACCACGTGAGCGAAAAAATATATGAACTCGTAATCGTAGGATCTGGACCAGCTGGCTATACCGCTGGCATCTATGCCGGACGTGCGCAGTTAGAACCGATTCTTTACGAGGGTTCAGTCACCGCAGGCGGTGCACTTATGAATACAACCGAGGTGGAGAACTTTCCAGGTTTCCCCGACGGTGTGATGGGTCCAGATCTTATGGATAACCTCAAAGCTCAATGTGAAAAGTTTGGAACCAAATTAGTACGCGATGACATTGTGGATATGAAGCTTGATGGTGAAATCAAAATTCTCACAGATGGCAGTGGAAACGTTCTTAAAGCGAAATCCGTTATTTTGGCAACCGGATCTGCTTACAAAGAAATTGGCCTAACCAATGAAAAACGATTAAGTGGCCGCGGAGTTTCTTGGTGTGCCACTTGCGATGGCTTCTTCTTCAGAGATCAAGAGATTGCAGTTGTGGGCGGTGGCGACTCTGCTATGGAAGAAGCTAACTTCCTGACACGCTTCGCTAAAAAGGTTGTGCTTATTCATCGTCGAGATTCACTACGTGCCTCTAAAATAATGGTTGACCGCGCAAAAGCGAATCCGAAGATCGAATTCTTATGGAACACCGAAGTCATCGATGTGCTTGGTGAAGATAAGATGACTGGATTAAAACTTCGAAACACGGTTGATGGATCAGAGAGTGAAAAACCATTTACTGGTTTATTTGTTGCGATCGGACATCTACCAAGAAGTGAACTAGTCAAGGGTCAAGTTGATCTTGACGCCGAAGGTTATGTGAAAGTAGATGGTCGTTCGACTCGCACAAACCTAACCGGAGTCTTTGCGTGTGGAGATTTGGTAGATCACACCTACCGTCAAGCGATCACCGCCGCAGGCACGGGGTGTGAAGCCGCCTTAGATGCTGAAAGATTTTTAGCCGGGCACTAGAATTACCACATTACATAAGGGAGAGAAGAGTCATGAGCAATACGTCACCAGTAACAGCCGCTACTTTCGACGAAGTAGTCCTTAAAAGCACCACCCCAGTACTTGTTGATTTCTGGGCTGAATGGTGTGGCCCATGTCGCGCTGTTGGACCTATTCTTGAAGAGATCGCTGCCGAGCATGGCGGGAAAATCAAGATCGTTAAACTCAATACCGACGAAGAGGCTTCGATTGCCATGAAGTATGGAATCACTTCCATCCCAACCATGAATGTTTTTGTTGGTGGCCAAGTGGTCAAGAGCATTGTGGGGGCAAAGCCAAAGCCTGCGCTGCTCAAAGATCTCGAAGCATATATTTAATAACTCACTCTTTAATTATCATGACGCCCGAACTCACCCTTGGTGACTCGGGCGATCGTGTTTTACAAGTAACAAATTATCTTCTTCGTTTGAATCTCCTATCCTCCGAAAGTGCCACTTTTGATGCAAAGGTAAGTAGNGCTGTAAAAGAATTCCANCAGTCACGTGGGTTAACAGTCACGGGTAATGTTGATGAGATAACACTTAGCTCTTTGGACGAAGCGCGATGGAAACTTGGAGATCGCGTTCTCTCCTTATCAAATCCGTATATGCGTGGCGATGATGTCGCGCACCTGCAAGCGCANTTAATCGAAATGGGATTTAACTGTGGGCGAGTAGAAGGAATTTTTGGAACTGAAACCGAATTTGCGGTTATGGAATTTCAGAAGTCGGTGGGAATCAAAGTTGATGGTCGTTGTGGCCCCGCGACACTTATGTCATTAATGCGATTAATAAAAATTGTTTCTGGTGGCGCACCCATGCAACTACGTGACGCCGCAGCACGCGCCGACCGTGGACCAGCGCTGGCTGGAAAAATAATAGTTTTGGATCCCTCGGATTCGACTGATATTTTCGACTTAGTACAAAGATTAGAAGGCCGTTTGATTGCCTTGGGTGTCAATGTTTTTGTTACACGAAATACAACATCCCATCCCACTGAGTCGGAACGTATTAACATCTCCAATAAATCAGGCGCTGATTTAGTTATATCTTTGCATCAAGATAAATACCGCAACGAGAAAGCACATGGGGTTGCTACGTATTACTATGGCAGCGATTCTCATGGAGTTCACTCGATTGTCGGTGAACGTTTTGCGACTTTGGTACAACGCGAAATTTGCGCCAGGACAGACTTGCTCAATTGTCGTACTCATGCAAAGACCTGGGACTTGCTGCGGCTGACCAAATCTCCTACGGTCCGAATTGAGTTGGGGTTCGAGAGTAATCCGGGAGACTCTAAACGACTAGCTGACGCACAATTCCGTGAAACTGTCGTGGAATCACTCATGATTGCAATTCAACGTCTGTACTTAACCGCCGAAGATGACGCAAAAACTGGAACATTGAAGGTTTCGGATCTACGTAGGGCCGGTATTCGAAAATAATCCGCGACCATACCCTCTGTAGGTATGGCAGAATTGTGTGATGTCCAACGAGATCACCCGTTTTCGCACCGGTGCAGACCAAGAACTAAATAAGCGCTTTGCTAATCGTGCGGCACTGATGCAGGCGAGTGAAATCCGCGCTCTATTCGCGGTGGCTTCTCGCCCAGAAATTGTTTCTCTTGCTGGTGGTATGCCAAATCTTTCTGCTTTGCCGATGGAGATCATGGCTGATGTTGTCGACAAACTGATTAAAGAAAATGGCGCAGAAGCCTTGCAGTACGGAAGTGGCCAAGGACATCCGAAGCTGCGCGAGCAAATCTGTGATGTTATGGCACTGGAAGGAATCAAAGCCCATCCCGACGATGTCATTATCACCACTGGCTCACAGCAAGCCCTAGATCTAATCTCCCGTATTTTCATTAACCCAGGCGATGTAGTCCTAGTTGAAGCACCTTCATATGTTGGAGCGCTCGGGACATTCAAACAATACGAAGCCAATGTTGTGCATGTTGCTATGGATGACAATGGAATGGTGCCTGAAGCATTACGTGCAGCGATTGCAACCGTCCGCAAATCTGGTCAAGAGATCAAGTTTTTATATTTGATCCCCAATTATCAAAATCCAGCTGGGGTGCTACTTAGTGCCGAGCGACGCGATGAGATCCTAGAAATTTGTGCATCTGAAAAAATTTTTATTGTTGAAGATAATCCTTATGGTCTTCTCGGATTCGAACGCCCATCACCAGATGCGATGCGTGCCAAAGATTCAGAGAACGTTATTTATCTGGGCTCCTTCTCTAAGACGATTGCGCCGGGGTTCCGAGTTGGTTGGGCGCTTGTCCCGCAATCTTTGAAAGAAAAATTAGTGATCGCTGCCGAAAGTTCTATCTTGTGTCCTTCTAATTTCACCCAACTTTCGATCAGTGGATATCTCGCTGACCAGCCTTGGCGCGACCAGATTGCTTCCTTTTGTAAATTGTATAAAGTCCGCCGAGACGCAATGTTGGAGAGTTTGGAAGCTCATTTCCCCGCTGGAGCTACATGGACAAAGCCAGAAGGTGGTTTTTATGTCTGGGTTACTCTGCCACCAGAAATTGATACAACTGCTCTGATGCCAAAGGCTATTGCAGCCAAAGTTGCTTATGTACCAGGTACGGCTTTTTATGCTGATGGTTTCGGAAGTTGGTCAATGCGTTTGGCATATTGCTACCCAACCCCCGAAAGAATTCGCGAAGGTGTCAAGGCGCTCGGTGGAGTTATTAAGACTGAATTGGAAAATCGAGGAATTAAATAAGTTTTGAGATTCTCTCTAAATCTTCTACATTCGCAAATTCGATGGTGATCTTGCCCTTCTGTTGGCCAAGTTCTACATTCACACGAGTATCTAGTTTGTTTCCCAACGCATCACCAATCTCTTTAAGACGTGGCGAGACATTTTTTATAATCTTAGGCTTCGAAGATTTTGTCTTACCAGGGTTCATCGCAACAATCTCTTCCACTGCCCGGACACTTAAGCCTTCGGCGACAATTCTATTGGCGAGTTTTTCTATCTCTTCGCCATCAACGATTGTTAGCAACGCGCGAGCATGCCCCGCAGACAAGACTCCCGCCGCAACTTTGCGTTGTACTGATGCTGGTAGGTTTAAAAGCCGTAGCGTATTTGTTATCGCCGGCCTGGACTTACCTACTTTGATTGCTAATTCTTCGTGGGTATATCCAAAATCATTAAGGAGATTCTGATACGCGGCGCCTTCTTCGAGTGGATTTAATTGGCTGCGGTGAATGTTTTCCAATAAAGCTTCTCGTAGCATTTCATTATCTTGCGATGCCCTAAGAATTACAGGAATTGTTTTAAGTCCAGCAATCTTTGATGCGCGTAATCTGCGCTCGCCCATAATAAGTTCGTAGCGACCATTACCAACTTCACGAACAACTGGTGGTTGCATTACACCGACTTCTTTTATCGACGCAGCAAGTTCGGCTAAAGATTCTTCATCAAAATAAGTGCGTGGTTGTTTGCTGTTAGGAATAATTGCATTGATATCTACTTCAAGGGCAACGCCGGCAACAACACCAGAATTGTTTGTTACTTCACCAATAGTTGTCGTGGGAATTAATTCATCAAGTCCTCGACCAAGTCCGCCTTTACGNGTTGCCATTATGCTGCCGAACCTCTTCTCGCGATCTCTCGCGCTGCTCCCATATATGCAATAGCACCAGGTGATGANGCGTCATATGTCATTACGGTTTGATTAAATGATGGTGCTTCAGAAACACGCACGGCCCGTGGNATTGGAATATCAATTAATTCATTAGGGAAATGGCGTCGCACATCATCTGCAACATCGTTGGCTAANCGNGTTCTNGAATCAAACATTGTTAATAAAATNGTGCTTACNCGCACCTTNGGATTCAANGCTTTTTGNATCTTGAGAAGTGTNTCCATTAATAAAGAAATTCCTTCAAGTGAGTANTACTCGCATTGAATCGGAACCAGAACTTCTTCTGCGGCGGTAAGTGCATTAATGGTGAGTAGGCCAAGACTTGGNGGACAATCAATAATTACATAATCCAAACGATCACCAGCCTCTTCGCGTTCTTGTAAGTATGTAAGTAGGGCGCCTTTCAAAATACTTTCGCGTGCAACATAGGTAACAAGTGCGATCTCTGCGCCGGCTAATTCGCGGTTCGCTGGTGCGCATTCAAGATGAGGAAAACCGGATACTTTTTGAATCGTTTCGCGCAACGGTGTCTCATCGACCAGTACTTCGTACATTCCCGGGAGTTTGCTTCGATCCACCCCAAGAGCAGTACATGCATTGCCTTGAGGGTCTAAATCGATCACCAAAACCTTAAGTCCGCCCATTGCCAATGCTGCCGCTACATTGACCGCAGAGGTCGTTTTACCTACCCCACCCTTTTGGTTGGCTACGGTAAAAATACGGGTTTTTATAGGAGTGGGCATCGGTTCTTTGAGGCGGCGCACCCCGATGACTTTCTTGCGGTTAGAGGCAGATGTTTCACGTGAATCATTAGTCGCCTCGGTGCTCATAGGGCTATCTAAGCAGTCTTTCGGACCTCAATAACCCGTGCAAGGTCAAAATTTGGAAGTTCTATAAGGTGCAGAGATGTAATGGAGTGTTTTTTGGCTTCGGTTGAGTCAATTTCAACCTGCGCGTTCTCCCCTTTCATCGCAAGTAGAGCGCCACCAGCCTTTACGAGATGCCAGCTGATGGCTAAAAGTTTAGGAAGGGGGGCAACTGCTCTGGCGGTTACGACTTCAAAGCTCTTTTTAATCGATTCTGACTTGCCCCTCATGACAGTTATGGGGAGATCAAGCTCTGTGATGACTTCATTAAGGAAATCGACACGGCGTTGAAGAGGTTCGATAAGTGTTACCTCAAGATCTGGGCGGGCGAGGGCAATAACAATGCCGGGAAGTCCTGCCCCTGAGCCGATATCTACGACCTTTACCCCTTGTGGGATTAAAGTCGTCACTGGTAAACAGTTAGCTATATGGCGATCCCAAATTCGATCGCCCTCTTTAGGTCCAACCAGTCCGCGCTCAATTCCCCAAGTTTGGAGAATTTTGGCATAGCGATCAGCCTTACCTTCGTTCTCCTTGAAGTACTCCGCTAGGAGTGTTTCACGTGAAACGGTCAAGCGGGTAGGACTACCACGCAGCGGTTTGGCTCTTCTCCTTCAGATTCGCTGGTTAGGCCAATCTCTTGGATAGTGTCATGGATGACTTTACGCTCAAAGGCATTCATTGGCTTCAATTTGATCTGCTCGCCAGTCGACTTGACCTCGTCGGCGATCTCGTGTGCCAGCTTCGTGAGTTCAGTCTTTTTAGCGCTACGGAAATTATCAATATCAAGCATGAGCCTTGAACGCTCACCCAGGGAAGTTTGGACCGCAAGGCGGGTCAGCTCTTGTAGAGCGTCGAGCACTTCGCCACTATCCCCAACTAGGTGACCCAAAGCGCCTCCAGCGATTGCCAATGAAGCACGGTCGTTTTCGACATCGATATCGATATCTCCATCAAGATCGGCAATGTCAAGCAGCCCCTCAAGATAGTCCGCAGCCACATCACCCTCTTCTTCGAGGCGGGATATGAGTGACTTTTTAGGAGCCTCTATCTCTTCGTCCTTAATTACCTCTATATCTGTCATCGCACTACCTTTCTGTCGGATTTAAACCTTTTGTCATACTTTGTGGTGATTTAAATGTTATTTACGGGGTTTCTTCTTTTTTGGCTGTTGGCGCTGACGGCTTTGTTGCGCCTCTTTTTCAGCTTTCTCTGCCGCTTCTCGGTTCGATTCAGTCATGCCCTCTGGGTTTTGTGAAATCACACCAGATGTAGCACGTTTGCGTTGCAACTCTTCGTACGCAGGAGAACCTGGTGTTGGATTTCTTTTGATCACGTAGTACTGCTGACCAAATGTCCATAAGTTTGTTGTCGACCAATAAATTAAAACACCGATCGGGAAATTAACACCTGATACCGCAAAAATAACTGGGAAAACATACAGCATGATTTTTTGTTGTTGCGCCATCATGTTATTCGATGAGTCCATCTTTGGCATTCCTTTGACCATCAACTGACGTTGTGTAGAGAACGTAGTTGCGGACATAAATACAATCAGACAGATTGTCACAATTTTTGTTGTAGCGCTTGGAAGAATTGGATGGCTGAGGAAACTATTTGCGATTGGCGCACCTAAGAATTTAGCATCATGAGCTGTTGATAATAAAGCTGGCGTTAAAATATTTGGCACATAAGAAGTGTTGTGTGCAACGCCACTAAGGACCCGAAATAGTGCGAAGAAGATAGGTGCTTGTGCAAGCAATGGTAGACAAGAAGCAAGTGGGTTTGTCTTATGCTCTTTGTAAAGCTTCATCATCTCTTCGGATTGTTTCTGTCGATCATCTTTGTGTTTCTTTTGAATCTCTTTCATCTTTGGCTGAAGCGCAGTCATTGCTCTCTGTGATTTTATTTGCTTCACAAAAAGAGGGATAAGAACAACACGGATCAAAACCACAAGCAATACGATCGACAAGGTCCACTTGAGCGATTCGTGAGAGCTCTTGCCAAGAATCAAGCCCAGCAATGTATGGAAGGTGACCATAACCCAGGAAACAGCGAAATATAATGGGTGCAGGATCGAATTCATTAAAGTGCTCCTTTTAGATTTTTATATTCAATTCTTTTGCCGCCAACATAATCAACACCACCGTGTGACCATGGATTGCAACGCAAGATTCGCCAAGCGCCCATCGCTAGCCCTTTGAGACCAAACTCATTGATGGCGTCGATTGTGTATTGAGAGCATGATGGAAAATATTTACACCGGGGGGCTATATTGGAAGAAATAAGTTTCTGCCATAAGTAAATTGGTGCCGTTAATACTTTCTTCATTTCGTAGTGCTCGACCGTTTGACAATTTTTGCCATCAGCTCCACCAAATCAGAGCGATAGTCGTCGGTATTTTTTAAAACTCGGATAACGATTTGGGTGTGTGGTGGTAATGAAGCAATGTGTTCTGCAACAGCGTGGCGTAATTGGCGAGCAATGCGGTGACGTGTTACTGATCCACCAACACTCTTATTAATAATTAGCCCAACTTGGGGGATCTCTGGCAATTGGGCATGTGTAAGAAAGTAGATGACTAAAAGTGGTGAGGTTGCTCGGTGCCCGGTTTTAGTAGTTCTAGAAAAATCCTGGCCTCGGCGCATTCGATTCGATGCAGGAAGCACGAGTTATGCGGAGATGCGGGTGCGACCTTTAGCGCGGCGTGACGAAAGAACTGATCGTCCACCACGGGTGGCCATGCGGGCGCGGAAGCCATGCTTCTTGGCGCGACGGCGGTTGTTAGGTTGGTAGGTGCGCTTACTCATAATGTCCTCTTTTTCTCCTAGCTCGGTTTTTTGGGGATGGCACCAGCTAGGGCCACAGCGGAAGGGCAAGGTTAGCCGAATTGGTGTGGATAAACCACTTGCGCTTTTCTCCACAGCCGTCTACGTTCGCCCTCTATCCACAGGTTAGAAGGCTCTTCACCCTAAAGGTGGGGTTTAGACCACAGGCTGTGGATAACCTTGGGGATAACCCACCAATAGCCACCAAAGTGGCTGGGATAAATAGAGGCACATTATGGCTTTGTTGGAAGAAGTGGATCTAACGACTCTTTGGAGTCTAGTTATAGAGGCGATGGCTTCTGAATCTCCGCAGCACCGCGCGTTTTTAGCGTTAACAAAACCGCTTGGGTTGTTACAAGGCGATGGCGGGGCAACTCTTCTACTAAATACTCCTAATCAATTCGCAAAAGATTTCCTAGAGCTTCGAGTTAAATCCGCCTTGAATGAAATTCTCACAAATCAACTTGGTCAAAAAATTAATATCGCCGTGACTGTGGATGAAAATTTAGAAGTTGAAGGACCTGTTGAAGATCTTATTGATGACACAGTTCCAGAAGTTCAACAGCGCAGTGGTACTGGTCGCGATTTAGATAACAAGCAACCGTTAGAACAGTCACAATTAAACCCTCGATATATTTTTGAAACTTTTGTTATTGGTGCATCTAACCGGTTTGCTCATGCGGCAGCTGTTGCTGTAGCGGAAGCCCCAGCAAAAGCTTATAACCCACTTTTTATTTATGGTGAATCGGGGTTGGGTAAAACCCACCTCCTGCACGCTATTGGGGCTTATGCAAAAGAGTTGTATGGATCGGTACGAGTTCGTTACGTCTCATCTGAAGAATTTACCAACGATTTCATCAACTCTATCCGTGATGACAAAGCTTCAGTTTTCCAGCGCCGTTATCGCGACTTAGATGTTTTGTTAGTTGATGACATTCAATTTTTAGAGAATAAAGAACGGACCCAAGAAGAGTTCTTCCATACTTTTAACACTTTATATAATGCCAACAAACAGATAGTAATTTCTAGCGATCGACCTCCAAAACAACTTACAACTTTGGAAGATCGGTTACGGAGCCGATTTGAGTGGGGGTTAATTACTGACATTCAACCACCGGAACTTGAAACACGTATTGCAATTCTTCGTAAGAAGGCCGCCCAAGACAAACTCAATGCTCCTGATGATGTTTTGGAATATATTGCTTCAAAAATTTCTTCTAACATTCGTGAGTTGGAAGGTGCGTTGATTCGTGTCACCGCTTTCGCTTCCCTTAACCGTCAACCGGTTGATATGGGGTTAGCGGAGATTGTCCTTAAAGGTTTGATACCTGACCAAGCTGGGCCAGAGATCACATCATCAACAATCATGGCTCAGACAGCCTCGTATTTCAGCCTTACCCTTGAGGATTTATGTGGCACTAACCGCAGTCGGGTGTTGGTTAACGCTCGCCAAATAGCCATGTACTTGTGCCGGGAATTGACCGAGTTGTCCTTGCCGAAAATCGGCCAGACTTTTGGGGGGCGTGATCACACCACTGTTATGCACGCCGATCGGAAGATTCGCCAATTGATGGCTGAAAGACGTTCGATTTATAACCAGGTTACAGAGTTGACCAACAGGATCAAACTCCAATCTAAAAACTAACCCCAGCTGTGGNTAAGTTGTGGATAATTGGTTCTTTTTTGTGGGGAAAGTGGGGGGAAAGAGGTTTTAAAGGAAGAAGTTGGAGGGTTTATAAAGGTTCTCCACACAGTTACCCACAGCTGTAGAGAAGGTTTCTTCGAGGCTGACCAGCACTTTTAAGGTTATCCACAGGGAAAACATCTGGTTACTACGAATAACTTTATATATAAGAAAATCGGGGTATTAAGGAACTTGTGGCTCTGTCGGCCCCTAACTCTAGACTCAAGGTATTACGAAGGGTTAAAAATGAAGTTTATTGTTGAACCTACCGAGTTGGTAGATGCCGTTAATTGGGTTGCCCGCAGCCTTTCCTCACGGCCGATCAAACCAGAGCTTTTAGGGATCATGATCGATGTCGATACCTCCATCACTCTCACAGGTTCAGATTTAGAAACATCTACCAAAGCAATCCTTAAAGCAGATATCAGCACCAAAGGAAAAGTTTTAGTTCCTGGACGATTATTAGCAGAGATTGCACGCTCACTCCCCAACAAACCCATTACTTTTAACCTAGATGGCACTCGAGTGTTAGTAACCGCTGGCGCCGCGAAATTTACTCTTCCAACACTTTCAGTAAGTGAGTACCCAAACCTCCCAGAACTCCCCGAAACCGCTGGTGTTATCCCTAGTGATGTCTTCGCTAACGCCGTAAACCAAGTAGCGATCGCAGCCGGAAAAGATGACT
>TBL_comb47_HYPODRAFT_10004156_pt1 | contig 16748 bp, 13 predicted proteins | sample TroBogypolimnion_40_FD_10682 | JGI IMG/M metagenome (IMG submission 10682)
GTATTGGTAACCTCAAGATAATATCCAAATACATTATTAAAACCTATTTTTAAAGAACTTATTCCTGTATTTTCTATTTCCCTTTGCTGAACTTTAACCAAATAATCTTTGCCCGAATAAGCAAGCATACGAAGTTCGTCCAGCTCTTCGTTGACACCTTTAGCTATCACATTCCCTTTGTTAACCATTACAGGTGCTTCAGGATTTATCTCCAGTTCAATTTTATCTCTTATAATATGACAAGCATTTAACTGTTCGGCAATCTTATTTAAAGCTGGATTATTTGCCTTTTCGCATTCAGTTTTTATTGTTTCTATCGAATAAAGTGCTTTCTTTATTTGTACTATCTCACGAGGATTTATTTTACCAACAGCTACTTTAGATATTAATCTTTCGAGATCGCCGATGAGCTTAATATTTTGTTTTAAAATATCTGCATCATCAGCATTATTAATAAGATATTCTACCACATCCAATCTTTCCTCTATAGGTTGCTTATCTTTTAAAGGAAGCAAAGTCCAGCGTTTCATTAGGCGAGAACCCATTGGAGTAATGGTCTCGTCGATGATATCAATAAAAGTTACAGCATTCTCATTTGATGAGTTTACAAGCTCCAGATTTCGTATTGTAAACTTATCTAACCATACATAATGATCTTCTTCTATTCTGGATATCTTACAAATATGTGCCGTTTTATCATGTTGTGTTTCGGCAAGATAATGAAGAGCCGCGCCTGCTGCAATTATTCCATAATCTAAATTCTCAACACCAAAACCTTTAAGAGAAGTAGTTTCGAAATGTTTTAAAAGTATATCTGTTGCAAAATCATTTGTAAACACCCAATCTTCGAAGGTATTAGTATAAAACTTCTCACCAAAGATCTCTTGAAATCTTTTGACTTTATTCTTTTGAATGATTACTTCGCTGGGGCGGAAACTTTGCAAAAGTTTATCTACATATTCTTCGGAACCTTGTGTGATATAAAACTCTCCTGTGGAGACATCCAGAAAAGAAATACCACAAATCTTAGGCTCTAAATGAATACTGGCAAGAAAATTATTTACATTATGTTCAAGGATTTTATCATTGTAGGAAACACCGGGAGTCACCAATTCTGTAATTCCACGCTTTACAATCTTTTTGGTAAGCTTAGGGTCTTCAAGTTGGTCGCAGATAGCGACTCTATGACCTGCTTTAACCAGCTTTGGCAGATACGTATCAATAGAATGGTGAGGGAAACCGGCAAGCTCAATATATTGCCCCGGACCGTTGGCACGACGGGTTAAAACGATACCTAATATCGTAGAAGCTTTGATAGCATCTTCGCCGAATGTTTCGTAAAAATCGCCTACCCGAAACAATAACAATGCATCAGGATATTTAACCTTGATAGCATTATATTGCTTCATCAATGGTGTTTCCGCTATTTCTTTTTTCTCTGCCAAATTAATTTAGTTTTATTTTCGTCATTGCGAGATTACCTCACCCCCGCCTCTCCTAAGAGGAGAGGAGCTTGTATTTTCTCTAATCATAACCCTTCCCTGCCTTACTCCCTCTCCTCCTAGGAGAGGGTCGCCTGCCTGCCGGTAGGCAGGGGGTGAGGTCGGGAGTGGGGTAATTACACTTTCTCCTTATCGTAATTAATTTCTTTTTCTTGCTTTCCTTTTACATCATAAAATTTCCACACGCCGGCTTCTTTACCATCTTTATATTGTCCTTCGTGTTGTTTCATACCGTTTTCGTACCAGGTATTTATCGTATTATCATGCACGCCTCCCTTAAAATATCCTTCGCTCCATTTCTGTCCGGTTTCATAATAATAGGTCCATTTATCCTCCCTTAGTCCTTCAATTGTTTTCCCGGTCATTTGTATTTTATAATCAGGATAAAAATACAGTTCGCTTACATACTTCTCGTTTGCTTTAGTAAAGTTAACCTGATAAGGAGCACCATTATTATACATCCCTATCACTTTCAATTTATAATCAGCACTCATAAAAGGTTTGCCAGTCGAATCAACGATATCCCATTTCTTTACATCTACATTAGTAATAAAATCAGCTTGCGCAAATGTTTTTCCGCTTTCATAAAGATAATTCCATATACCCGAACGTTGTTCGTTAGTATATTTTCCGGAGTACATTTCTTTCTGGCTTTGATAATAACCTATTTCGCGAACTTTAATCTTTTTATCGCCCTCTTTTTTAAAATATACAACAACCTTAGGCGAACCATCAGGATATTTCGAAACTATTTCTTTTACTTCGTTGGTACAAGCTGTAAGAAATACGACTGCAATCAGTATGTTAAGTATTTTTTTCATTAATATAGATTTAATGCTGCAAAGGTATGAAAATAATTACGAATTACGAATTACGAAATGTATTTGGTGATTTAGCGATTTGGTGATTTGGTGATTTAAGAAAACAAATAGTGCCTAAAATGACTAAAATAAAAAGTGCCTAAAGTGTTTTTTCACAACTTTAGGCACTCCTAACTCCAAACTTTAAGTACTTATTCTTTCGTAATTATTTCTTAGGTATAACTGTCACCTTTATTTTTACATCTAATGCTACTGAAGTTGATGCAAATATTAAATAGTATTCAGTGGCTGAGCCTATGTTTTGTATTGGAGTTTCAATAGTTTCTCCTGAATTAATAAATACTGCACGTCCGGGGATGATAGTTGGGTTTGGAATATCTGATAAAAATGCACGGGCATCTCCTAATCCAAGACCTTCTAATTTAAGTGAATCACCAAAATTCCACTTAATACTTGGATCATTTATAAACATTCCTGCTGATATCAACACCATATATTGACCTTTTGATAGTATATCAGGATTACTACTATCAGTATCCATAAGACCTGTCAAAAAATAATCTCTCATTTTCGACAAATCTTTAATATTCAAACCACTTGTGGTTAAAAAATTATGATACATCACATCTTTTATTGGATCAATAAGTGTTTTCTTTCCACTTACGTCGAAGGTAATTTCAGTACTTGTGTCTGTTTTATTAGTATATAATTTAATACACTTTTTGGTAAAAACATCTGTTTGTGTTAAAACACTTGCATATAAAGGATTTAGCTTTATAGCTTTTAATAGTTGTTCAAAATTTAAAACTCTGTCGGCTTCTACACCTAGATAAAACAAAGATTTTTTATTCAAATTTAGCTCCTCTATTGCCAATTGATTGCTATCGGTAATAGTATTAATTTTTGTTTCAAGATCCTTTAATCCTTTTTTTACAAAATCTTCATTCGTTTTAATAGTTTTAATTTCCGTAGTTTTTGTTTTTTTATCAACATTAGTTGTTGTTCGGGCTTCGTGAAACGGAATTAAAACAGCTTCGGTAGTATCTGCCATCTCCAGATATTCTAAAGTGCCGTTAAGACGGCATGCATTGATGAATCCTCGAACAAAAGGATCAATTCTCTCCTGAGGATATCCTTCCAAATCTAATAGAATAGTTTGGAGATGATGCATAAATTTTTTTGTGTTTACATTTACAAACATTTTTGTTAATATTAAATGTTATTATTTACACTTAGGATTTATTACTATAAATCGATGCAATAATTTTTCGTCAAAATTAGTTTAATTAAATGAATAACGAGCTATCAAAACTAATAATAATTTATTTATTATTTTAGGAGACCCTATAATGAAATTTCATCAATATTAATATTTGGGTAAGATCCATTTTGGTTTATGCCAAAATATCAATATTTGGGTAAGATCCGTTTTGATTTATGCCAAAATATCAATATTTTGGTATTATCCGTTTTGGTTTATGTCAAAATACCAATATTTGGGCATGATCCGTTTTGGTTTATGGCAAAATATCAATAAATGGGTATTATCCGTTTTGGTTTATGCCAAAATATCAATAAATGGGTATGATCCATTTTGGTTTATGCCAAAATATTAAATTAGTGTGCAGATATACAGTGATATATGATTTTCGATGTTTTTTATTCAAATTAAAAGAAAATTTACGAATTAATTACAAAAATGTATTAAAGGGCATTTTTTGTTGTATCTTTGCAATTAAAAAAATGAAGAAATTAATTATCATTATTTTATTATACCTTCTGACAAATAATCTTTTTGCTCAGATTAATATTGTGCCTAATGGTGATTTTGAAAATTATTCAGCAATACCAATATATCCTAATCAAAGTAATCTAGCTGTTGGATGGAATAATGTTAATGGTCATTATTACCCATTTGGAGGAGATCCTTATGGAAGTCCAGATTATTTAAATGTATTTGGAGCTTCATTTTTAATATCAGGTCTTGGTGCAATTACACCATTTTCAGGTAATGGACAAATGGGACTTATTACTTATTATTCAGCTGATACAACATTTAGGGAATATATATCTACCAAACTTTCAAAAACAATGAAATCCGATCAATCCTATACTATTTCTTTTTATTTATCAAATGGTACCGGTGGAACTACAGCACAATATGAAGATGGAACTAATAACTTTGGAATTTGTTTTTCAACTAACCCTTTACATCAGACCACACATGAAGTTATAGCTGTGACGCCACAAATAGAAATAGATACAATAATTTATTTTTATAATAGTTGGCATCATTTTAGTTTTAACTTTATTGCTGATAGCTCATATAAATATATTACCATTGGTAATTTTAAAGATGATGCTAATACGATGGTATCTAATTATGGTTCTATATATTCTATCGCCGCATATTATTTTATTGATAAGATAGAGGTAATCCCTTTATTTTATATAATTGGAGATTCAGTTATTTGTAAAGGGAATTCTACTACAATTAAAATGTATGGAGATAGCATAGCTAATTGGGTGGATAGTCAACAGGCTGCTACTATAATAGCAACAGATTCAATTATAACAGTAACTCCTACAACAACTACAACATACTTAGCTTATAGTAATTCAGATACTGTTTCTTATACTGTTCATGTGGTTGCTCCTCCTATTATAAACTTAGGTAATGATACAACACTTTGTGAGGGGCAAACAATGATTTTAAATGATACTACACTTTATACAACCTGTTTGTGGCAGGATAGTTCAACTAATGTAACTTATACAGTAACACAAGCGGGTACTTATTGGGTTAGAGCAATTATTGATAGTAATTGTTTTGCAACAGATAGTATTCATATATTCTATAATCCAAGCCCTACCGCTCCTACAATAAGCCAAAATGGAGATGTTCTTAGTTCATCTTCGGCAACAGGAAATCAATGGTTGTTAAATGGTGAAGCTTTACCCAGTGATACCAATCAATCTTATACTGTTCCTTTGCCTATAACTAGCAAATCTTGTTATTCGGTAGCTATAACAAATATTTATGGCTGTAAAGCAACTTCAGATACAATTTGTTTCTTACCATTAGGTATTTCAGAAGATATTAATAATGGTATAAATATTTATCCTAATCCTACAACTGACAATCTTACTATAGAAACAAATTCAAACAAAGAACAAAGATTAGAAATAATAAACCTTATCGGGCAAACCGTATATACTACTATTATTAATAATAAGAAAGCTACTATTAATACTTCCGCTTTCGCAAAAGGGGTTTATATCTTAAAACTATCATCAGATAAAGAAACTGTGGTAAGGAAGTTTGTAAAAGAATAACCTCTCCCGTCTCGGCTGCGCTCGGTGACCCTAATATCATCTTTCATATAGCTGAACCAAGGCGGGAGTGTAGAGTTCAAAGCACCTTTCCCTGTTTTTATCTAATAATAAATTATAATTTCATTTGGCAAATTGTAACTTTTAAGTTACCTTTGCAAACTAATTAAGATACCATGGAAAAAGTCCGGGAAATAATTGCTTATAAAACCTATTTTGAAGATTTCTTAGTGCAACAACCAACAAAAGTTCAAGATAAAATATTTAAAATATTGGAAGTAATTGAGACTTTAGAAAGAATTCCAAAAAACTACTTAAAGCAAATAAGCGGCACAAACGGACTTTATGAAACAAGAATTCAATTAGGAACTGATATATGGCGTGTATTTTGTTTTTTTGACAAAGGTAAATTAGTTATATTACTAAACGGCTTTCAAAAGAAGACACAAAAAACACCAAAGAAAGAAATTGAAAAAGCAATACAATTAATGAAAGAATATTATGGAAACAAAAAACAATAACAACAGCATTTCAACCTGGTCAGACATCAAAGACAAGGTTTATGGCGAAAAAGGAACTGAAAGAAGAGACAATCTGGAAAGAGAAGCCGAATCGTTAAAGATAGGCTTATTGTTAAAAAAGGCAAGAGAATCCAAACACATGACTCAAGAAGAGCTTGGGCAAATAATTGATAAGAAAAGAACCTATATCTCAAGAATAGAAAACAACGGAAGCAACATGACATTAAGTACTTTGTTTGATATTGTAGAAAGAGGTCTAGGTGGCAAAGTGAATATATCCATCGAAATATAATTAATAAAACTATCACACTTCGGCTGCGCTCGGTGACCCTATTATGGTTGGTTGGTGAGGCTAATATCATCGGTCACCGAGCGGAGTCGAGGTGTGATTTGTAATTGATTTTAATTTTTTCTCTTTGGTATGATAAAATATTTGTAAGTTTATGGGGAAAATAAGAAACAACAATAAATAAACGTTATATATTATAAATAGGAGCGTGGATTTTTAAACATACAAAAAGGGAGCAAAAAAGGAATATTAACAAGTAATTTTATGAAAACAAAATATACAGGGACTTTAGTTGGTTTATTATTTACTGTTGGGAGCTTAATTTCCATATTGACTATATTTATTCCAATAATATCTGTAATTCCTGGAGCTCTTTTTGAGACCATAGCAGAATCAATTCTTGGTCACAATCCATATTCAAATGTTGGACGAGCAACCTTGCTGACTTATTTGTGCTTATTTATTATTTCAACATTGTTCTTCTATTTAAAATATTTGAAAAATGAAAAGTTGACAGGCAGACCTTTAAAATGGTTATACATTAAGTTTTTTATAATAGAATTTTTTATTATACATGGATTAGGTTTCTATATTTATTGGGCTTTAAAACTAAATTATGCCAGTGATGGACAACTTATATTTGCTGTTTACTCATCATTTCCTTATTCGAGTATTATGTTTTTAGTTTTAGGATCGTTGGGAGACCTATTATATAAAACAAAGTTAAACAGTATTTAATAAAAGAGACTTCATTTGATATAAAGGCTCCAACAATCGGGGTTTAATTCCCAAAACGAAAGAAAAAACAATAAATAAACAATACACAACTTAAGCAAACCCACCTCGGCTGCGCTCGGTGACCCTAATGTCATCGGTCATTTAAAGGAGCGGAGTCATGGAGGGATTTGTAATTGTCTTCTTTTAACTTTAAGTATTTTAGGCATTTTAGGCACTTTAAGTATTTTTTCTTTTCCTAATTCGTAATTCGTAATTCGTAATTGATTACTTTTGCAGCTCATTAATTAATTATATAGTATGGACTATAATTTTCAAGAAATAGAGCAGAAGTGGCAACAGTACTGGAAAGAACACAAGACTTTTAAGGCCGAAAATATATCTGCCAAACCAAAATATTATGTGTTGGATATGTTCCCTTATCCTTCGGGCGCCGGCTTGCACGTCGGGCATCCGCTTGGCTACATTGCTTCCGATATTTACGCAAGATACAAACGTCATAAAGGCTTCAACGTCCTGCATCCTATGGGTTACGATGCTTATGGTTTGCCTGCCGAGCAATATGCAATTCAAACCGGTCAGCACCCCGCTATTACTACCGAAAATAATATTACCCGCTACCGTCAACAGCTCGATAAGTTAGGTTTTTCTTTTGATTGGGATAGGGAAGTACGCACCTGTAATGCCAATTATTATAAATGGACACAGTGGACTTTTATACAGCTCTTCAATCATTATTATAATAATAAAACTAAAAAAGCTGAGCATATAAATCAGCTTATTGCAGTCTTTAATAAAGAAGGGAATGCCAATATTGATGTTTCTTGCAACGAAACCGAAATATTTACAGCCGAAGAATGGAATAATTATACAGAGAAAAAGCAACAAGAGCTCTTAATGAACTATCGTATTGCTTTTCTTTCGGATACACAAGTTAACTGGTGCCCAAAGTTGGGAACAGTTTTAGCAAACGACGAAGTAAATGGAGGTTTATCAGTAAGAGGTGGCCACCCTGTTGAAAGAAAATCAATGCGCCAATGGTCGTTAAGAATCACCGCTTACGCAGAAAGATTATTGGAAGGTTTGGAATCACTTAACTGGAGCGAATCTTTAAAAGAAATACAAAAGAATTGGATAGGGAAGTCGGTTGGAGCAGAAGTTGACTTCCACCTCTCCTCAAAGGGAGCTGATGATTCAAAAGTCCTCTCCTTTGGAGAGGATTTAGGAGAGGTCTTAAAGATATTTACGACCAGACCTGATACTATTTTCGGCGTTTCTTTTATGGTGCTTTGTCCCGAACATGAAGTTATAAACACAATTACAACTTCTGATAAAAAGGAAGAAGTTGAACAGTATTTAACTTGGGCAAAGAACCGTTCGGAACGCGAACGCCAGACCGAAGTTAATAAGATTACAGGAGTGTTTACGGGCGCTTACGCAATAAATCCATTAACCAACGAAGAGATTCCTGTATGGATTTCCGATTATGTGTTGGCAGGTTATGGAACGGGCGCTATTATGGCTGTTCCTGCGCACGATAGCCGTGATTTCGCTTTCGCTAAACATTTTAATTTACCAATACCTCAAGTTATTCTTCCTTCAGGCGAAGAACCCGGAGATACTTCCACCTGGACTGAATCAAAGGACTCTAAAGAAGGAACATGTATTAATTCGGGCTTCATTACAGGCATGACTGTTAAGGAAGGCATCAAGACGGTTATTGATTTTGTAGAAGAAAAAGGCATTGGCAAACGTCAGATTAATTTCCGTTTACGCGATGCTATTTTTAGTCGCCAACGTTATTGGGGCGAACCATTCCCTGTTTATTATAAAGATGGGATGCCATATATGTTGGACGAAAGTAAGCTACCTTTGGAGCTTCCTGAGGTTGATAAATACCTTCCAACCGAAAGTGGCGAACCACCTTTGGCAAGGGCTAAGGACTGGGTTACAGAAGAGGGCTATCCGTTAGAGACAAATACGATGCCTGGTTTTGCAGGTTCCAGTGCGTATTATTTAAGGTATATGGATGCTGCGAATGACAAAGAGATTTTCTCTAAAGAAGCGAATGCTTACTGGGAAAACGTTGACCTTTACATTGGGGGTGCGGAACATGCTACAGGACATTTGATTTATGCACGTTTCTGGAATAAGTTTTTGTATGATTTGGGTCTTTGTGTAAAAGAAGAACCATTCCAAAAACTAATTAATCAAGGTATGATTCAGGGACGTTCAAGTTTTGTTTATAGAATTAAAGGTACGAATCGTTTCGTGTCTTATGGTATGAAAAATGACTTTGATGTTCAAGAATTACATTGTGATGTAAACATAGTTGACAATGATATTTTAGATATTGATAAGTTCCGCGATTGGTTACCCGATTATAAGGATGCAGAGTTTATACTGGAAGATGGAGTTTATGTATGCGGAACGGAAGTTGAAAAGATGTCGAAGTCATTATATAATGTACAGAATCCTGACGATATCATTGCTCGTTACGGAGCAGACACATTAAGGTTGTACGAGATGTTCCTTGGTCCGTTAGAGCAATCCAAACCATGGGACACTAAGGGCATTGAAGGAGTATTTCGTTTTATAAGAAAGTTCTGGAAGCTGTTTCATGATGAAAACAATAATTTATCAATAAGCGAAGAGGCTCCAACTCCGATTGAGCTTAAAATCTTACATAAAACAATTAAAAAGATTACTGAGGATATTGAGCGTTTTTCATTCAATACGGCAGTAAGTTCATTTATGATTTGTGCCAATGAATTATCAGAAGTAAAATGTCATAAAAGGGCTATTTTAGAACCTTTAACTGTTTTAATAGCTCCTTATGCTCCTCATTTGGCAGAAGAACTATGGGAAAATCTTGGACACACTGAAAGTATAACTACTGCTGCATTCCCTATTTGCAACGAAACTTACTTAGTTGAAAGTAATTTTAAGTATCCGGTTTCGTTTAATGGTAAAATGCGTTTCACTTTAGAACTTCCAGTTGATTTATCTGTTAGTGATATTGAAAAAGCAGTTCTTTCTTTTCCAGATACGCAGAAATGGATAGAAGGAAAGGCTCCTAAGAAAATAATTATTGTTCCAAAAAAGATAGTAAATATAGTAATTTAAAAAAACATTAAACTTATAGGTTTTGTTGATTTAATTAAATAAAATTGTATTAATTGAATCTTAATTCATGGCCTTAACAATTTTTAACAGTGCATAAACAGTATGTTAGTAATTATCTTAAACTTTTTGCGTTTTAATTCATAATTCTTATATACCTTTGCTTTTTATTTTAACTTAATAACTCAAGTAGTGTCAGACAGCATAGTAATAATTCCGACGTATAACGAAAAAGAAAACATCGAAAGAATAATTCGTAAGGTTTTCTCCTTATCAAAAGAATTTGATGTGCTTATAGTAGAGGATAACTCTCCGGATGGGACTGCTGCTATTATCAAATCATTAATTCCCCTTTTCCCGGGAAGACTATTTATAGAAGAACGCCAAGGGAAACTAGGATTAGGAACAGCTTACATTCATGGCTTTAGATGGGCGCTTGCAAAAGGTTATCAGTATATCTTTGAAATGGATGCTGACTTCTCTCATAACCCCGAAGATTTGATTAAACTATATGATGCATGTGCAAACAATGGCGCAGATGTAGCAATTGGTTCAAGATACATAAAGGGTGTTAATGTGGTTAACTGGCCCATGGGAAGAGTTTTAATGTCGTACTTTGCTTCTATTTATGTTCGCTTTATTACCGGCATGAAAATAATGGATACAACAGCCGGATTTAAATGTTATCGCAAAGAAGTATTAAAAGCAATAGATTTTGATAAGATAAGATTTATGGGATATGCTTTTCAGATAGAAATGAAGTTTACTGCTTGGAAACTTCATTTTAATATCATGGAAGTTCCTATTATATTTACAGATCGTACGGAAGGCACTTCAAAAATGAGTAAACGGATATTCAAGGAGGCTTTTATCGGAGTACTAAGCATGAAGATAAAGAGCTGGTTTAAAAAATATGAACGTTTAGAAGGATAAATTTAAAAGACCGCCAACGAGCGGTCTTTTTTATAACAACATTAAATCATAATTACAATGAATTATAAGATCATCAATGCAACTATTGTCAATGAAGGGAACATCTTTAAAGGAACTGTTTATATTAAAGATGGAATGATAGCTGACATTATCTCATTAGGGAATGAAACTGATTCAGATATTAATACTAATGATTTTATTGAGATAAATGCAGAAGGTAAACATTTATTGCCAGGTGTTATTGATGATCAGGTACACTTCCGTGAACCCGGTTTAACTAACAAAGGAGAAATATATACGGAGAGTAAAGCTGCTGTTGCAGGTGGCATTACTTCATACATGGAAATGCCAAATACAGTTCCTCAAACTTTAACACAAGAATTACTCGAAGAAAAGTATCAGTTAGCTAAAGAAAAGTCATTAGCTAATTACTCTTTTTACATGGGTGTTTCAAATGATAATGCTGCTGAAGTATTAAAAACTAATACTAAAAACGTTTGTGGAATTAAGATATTCTTAGGTGCCTCTACAGGTAATATGCTTGTTAATAAACTTGCTACTATCGAAGAAATCTTCTCTAAAACAAAAATGCTAATTGCTGTGCATTGCGAGGAAGAAAGTATTGTCAAATCGAATACGGAGCTTTATAAAGCAAAGTATGGCGAAGATATTCCATTTGAAGCACATTCAGCTATTCGAAGCAGGGAGGCTTGTTATACTTCCTCTTATTTTGCAGTACAATTAGCTAAGAAACATAATACGCGTCTTCATTTATTTCATCTTTCAACTTCTGATGAAATGAACTTGCTCGACAATACTATTCCGATAGAAGAAAAACATATTACTGCTGAAGTTTGTGTGCATCATTTATGGTTTTCGAATAAAGATTATGAAGAAAAAGGTGCTTTCATCAAATGGAATCCTTCTATTAAAACAGAAGAAGACAGGGAAGCTCTTTTTAATGCTGTTTTAAATGGGAAGATTGATGTAATAGCAACTGACCACGCTCCTCATACTATCGAAGAAAAACAAAACAAATATCTTTCAGCTCCTTCCGGTGGTCCTTTGGTGCAGCACTCATTAGTTGCAATGCTCGATTTTCAGCATCATTATAAGATAACATTAGAGAAGATAATTGAGATGATGTGTCATAATCCAGCCAGATTATTTAGAATAGATAAAAGAGGTTATATCCGCAAGGGTTATCATGCCGATCTTGTTCTTGTTGATTTAAATAGTCCATGGAAAGTTGATAAATCTAACATATTATATAAATGCGGTTGGTCTCCTTTTGAAGGACATACTTTTTTGTCAAAAATAACTCATACCTTTGTAAACGGAAATCTTGTTTATAATAATGGAACTTTTAATGAAAGTTCGAGAGGTGAACGACTAACATTTAATGTTTAAAGTATGAGAAAGTATTTACTATTATTCATCCTATCAGCTATGCTTGTTTCGTGTGGAAATAAGAAAGGAGCTAGTCCTGAATCTTCTTCAGTTATAAATAAAAAGAAGATGGCAATAGTTCTTGTAGATGTGTATCTTGCCGAATCAGCACTTTTGATAACATCGCAAGAAGGGAAGAATACGAAGGCATATACTATTCTTTATTACAATTATATTTTTGAAAAGAATGAGATTACAAGAGGGCAGTACATCAAAAGCATTCGTTATTATTCATTTCATCTCAAAGAAATGAAGGAAGTATATAATGACGTTATCAACAAGCTTGTGGTATTACACAAACAACATCGTATTAATAAAAATAGTGAAGAATAAGTTATTGTCTATTCTAGAAACATTACAAACTAACCGAATAATAAACTGTTTACACCTTAAATTTATCTTACATACATAATGAAAAGAAACAAAACAATCCTTATTGCTATTTGCTTAATAGTTGCATTTAACATTAACCAAACTTTTTCTCAAACAAACAAAACCGCTCATAAGCCTAAGAATATTATCTTTATGATTGGAGATGGTATGGGTACTGCTCAGGTATATTCAGCTTTAGTTGCAAAGAAAGATAAGTTAAATATTGCTCGTTGCAAGTATATAGGGTTTCATAAGACTTATTCAGCTAATAAATTTATTACGGATTCGGCTGCAGGAGCAACAGCTTTCTCTACAGGTCAAAAGACTAATAATGGTTATCTTGCTCTTGATTCAAATAAGAAATTCTTACCAACCATATTAGAGATGTCTTCTAAAAAGGGCTTATCTACAGGATTGGTTGTAACATGTGCTGTTACACATGCTACCCCTGCCGGATTTATTGCTCATGTGGATAATCGCGACAACTATGAAGAGATTGCCAAATGGTTTCTTAAAACAGATATTACTTTATTCTTAGGTGGTGGTCGTGATCATTTTGAAAAAAGAAAAGACAATTTAAATCTAAGTGATAGTTTAAGGGCAAAGAATTATCAAGTAGTTTATAAACTAAGTGATATGAATAAAATAAAGAGTGGTAAAATAGCTGGTTTGTTTTATGATGTGCATCCGCCAAAGATGTCGGAGGGTAGGGGAGAACTATTAGGTGAGGAAACTAAGGAAGCTATTTCAATATTAAATCAAAACAAAAAAGGTTTCTTTATGATGATTGAAGGTTCGCAGATTGATTGGGGTGGACATAATAATGAAACTGATTATATTGTTAAGGAAACAGTAGATTTTGATAATGTTGTAGGACAGGTTATGGATTTTGCTGAGAAAGATGGTAATACTTTAGTTGTAATTACTGCTGACCACGAAACTGGTGGCTTTGCAATAACAGGTGGAAGTATTAAAGATGGGACAGTTGAAGGCAAGTTTACACAAAAAGATCATACGGCTGTTATGGTTCCAATATTTGCTTATGGTCCGGGGGCGGTTGAGTTCATGGGTATCATTGAAAACACTGACATCTTTTATAAATTTAGAAGTCTATTATTAGGATATTAATGAATAAGATGTCTTAATTAACACTTTTTTTGAATAGTCATACAACTTTTTATTGTTTTTCTTGTCTATATAACAAAAGAAACTCTATCTTTATAAAGAAGTACTGATATGTTTCTTGATAATTAATAGGACGAGATAAACAATAGCTTGAGATAATATAAAATAACAAGTTCTTAGATTCATAACAAATAAAACTTAGTACTAATGAACAAAGCGAATCTTAAATTGCAGACATTAACAAGAACGAGCAGAAAGATATTTTTTGCCGCAGTTCTTCTTATTATAACTCTTAATGTTAGTTCACAACAGTATAATGCAACCGGTACTGCTTTTGCAATGAGCTCAATTGGGTGCTACACGCTTACCAATTCTACAGGGCAGGCAGGGGCTATCTGGAATATTTATACTATTGATTTAACACAATCTTTTGATATTACTTTAACTCTGAACTTTGGATACCGATCAGTACATACTTGGGATGGAGGTACTAATTGTGGTGGCGATGGTATGTCATTTGTTCTGCAACCCGTTAGTACAGGTGTATTTGGTTTAGGTTCGGGTGTAGGTTTTCATGGCATTACTCCTTCATTGGGTGTAATTATGGATACTTTTACCGATAATCCTGATGACCCTACCTATCAACATATTTCTATAAATCAAAATGGTGATGAATTGGATATTGCTCCAAACGAATTGACATCCTATACTGCTGCTGTTGGTTTTCCTCCTAATATTACGGATGGTATGTCACATCTATTTCGTTTTTCATGGGATCCTACTACTGATTCTGTAAAGGCATACTTTGGCAACTCTAATTCGCTGCCTGCTAATCCAACTATAACTTATCATGGCGACATCGTTAACAATATATTTGGAGGTAATCCTAATGTATATTGGGGAGTTAGTGCTTCAACAGGTGGTTGTTGGAATCTTCAAACAGTATGTATTACTACTGTTGCTAATTTTATTGCTGACTCTATCGTATGTTACGGAACTCCTGTTACCTTTTTTGATAACAGTATAAGTGGTTTAGCTATTACTTCCTGGCTTTGGGAATTTGGTGATAGCAGCACTTCTATCCAACAGAATCCTGTTCATGTTTATAATGCTCCGGGCACCTATCTTGTTAAGCTTACTATCGTTAATTCAGGTGGTTTCTCTTCTGTTATGACACATAATGTTATTGTTAACCCAAGACCTGATGTGACCGTTAATAACGACTCAATTTGTACCGGTGATATAGCAACTTTAACTGCCCACGGTGCCAATGCTTACTTTTGGAGTACCGGACAAACAGATAGTGCTATACAGGTTTCACCCCCTGTTACAAGCACTTATATTGTAACCGGCGAAAACGAATTTCACTGTCTTAATAAAGATACTGCTACTGTTACAGTGTTCGATCTTCCTATTATTACCGTTACTAACGATACTATTTGCAAAGGTGATACTGCAACTTTAACAGCAAGCGGTGGTACTTCCTATGAATGGACAACACCTTATGTATCTACCTCCAATCCTATCAAAGTAAGTCCTGATGTGCCTACACAATATACCGTTATCGGGACATTAAATACACATGGATGCAAGAATACCGGCACTGGAGATGTTGTGTTTTATCCTGTTCCTAACATATCGTTCTCAGCCAATAAACAGACTGGTTGCGAACCTGTAACTGTTACATTTACTAACGAAACTGATCCCGTTAATTCAACCTATACATGGAACTTTGGTGATGGCAGTCCTACTGACACTACTCTCAGTCCTATACATACTTACAACTCTACCAATTCGCCTTTCTCCGTTACTTTAAGTGCGGTAAGTGGCAATGGATGTTTTGCTACCTATACAGCCACCGATTTGATTAGTGTATATCCCCAGCCAACAGCCGATTTTACTTGGGATCCACCTACAGGTGTGCTTAGTAATCCTACCATATACTTTACCGATGCCTCTACTCCTGTTAATCCTTTATTTACGAATACGTGGGATTTTGGTGATGGCACTTTGCCTTTTGATTACACACACAACCCTGTACATCTTTTTACAAGTGCTAATGTTTTTGATGTTATGATGATTATCAGCACCGACAGCACTCATGGCAATTGTAGAGATACCGTAAGACACTCTATTACTATTATAGCTGATAGTTTAGGTTTCCCTAATGTTATTACTCCTAATGGTGATGGTATTAATGATAATTTTGTTATTAAAGGATTAGAAAAAGGCGCTTATCCGTCAAATAATCTTGTGATATATAACCGTTGGGGAAAGAAAGTATATGATAGTAGCAACTATCAAAACGGAAACTTTACCGGTGACGGTTTACCCGATGGCGTTTATTACTATATATTTACAGCCAAGAGTGTATTAAAAGAATTAAAACATCAAAGCAGTCTCGAAATACTTCGTTAGCTAGTTTATCAATTACGAAAGGCATTTAGTGATTTGGCGATTTAAGAAAACAATAGTGCCTAAAGTTTGGAGTTTGAAGTGCCTAAAATTGAAGACAAGGCTTTTAGGAGTTTAGGCTTTTAGGCAG
>TBL_comb47_HYPODRAFT_10004159_pt1 | contig 16736 bp, 17 predicted proteins | sample TroBogypolimnion_40_FD_10682 | JGI IMG/M metagenome (IMG submission 10682)
AACGACCAGATGATGATACAAGGATGTTGCCTTCCGGAGAGTACGTTTTCCATATTCGCCCGAACCATAAAAGGCAAATATTTGGCATCTAAATAGTTCCATGTTTTCCAGATCGGACTTGCGCCATGTTCGATCCAACAAAGCGACGATTCGCTTTCGACAAACATCCCCATTTCGTCGCAAGCCTCCAGAAATTCTTCGGATGGGGGATAATGGGAAGTGCGGATATAGTTGCAATTTCCAGCCCGGAACAGCTCCACATCCTTCCGGCAAAGGGCAGGGCTAAGGCTACGACCGGTTAATGGATAAACTTCGTGCCGGTTCACGCCCCTTAGTTTTATAGGGTAATTGTTGACAAACAATTGATTGCCGCGAACCTCCACCTGCCTGAACCCAATTTTCTGATTGTTAGACTGTAGAACTTTGCCATCAACAACAAGTGAAGTTTTCAGAATGTACAAATTGGGATGTTCAGGATCCCATTTTTGGGGAGACTTCACCAGGAGGGAACTATTCATTTCACCAATGACCTGTCCAACAGGAGCTTCAAAAGACGACTTTTCAAGTGGAACAGTTTTCCCTTTTGCGTCCTTCAATTCAAAATGAAGCGAAGCCTTTTTTAAAGTTGGATTGCCAAAGTCTATCTTGCATTTAATGTTCAGTTTAGCATCCTGATACAGCTTGTCGAAATGAACATTCCATGAAAAATCCGAAATATGAGTTTCCGGGACTGTAAAAAGGAGTACTTTTCTGAGGATCCCTCCAACCGGATGGGCCGCATATTGCGATGTACAAGCCAACTGATCTGAAATTGTCTCGCACTGAACGTCAACTTCGAGTGTATTCTCCCCAATTTTTACGAAATCGGTAATATCGAATTCAAAGGCAACAAAACTCCCTTCGTGCTCACCAACAGTTTTCCCATTTACCTTGACCATACCATAGGAACTGACCGTATAAAAACGGATTTTGACACGGTTCCCTTTCCAATCTTCTGGTAATGTGAACGATTTCCAATAGGTTGCTGTCTGACCCTTTGCAACATGAAAGCCCTGCATTTCCCACTCACCGGGAACCTGTATATCTTTGGCTTTACCAATATCCTGATTATCGGGATTGAATTTCCAAGTACCATTCAGCTCGGAAATTTTAACGGTTTTAGACCCCGCAACTGATTCAGGAATAGGTGTCAATGTTGGGACTTCAAAATTCATTGAATGAACAATTTGCCTCAACGAATCCAAATTTTGGGAATATGCTGAAATTGAAATAGATAGAAATAGGGAGATGGATAGAAATATAGAAATAGGTTGAAATATAGAAATAGATGGAAATAAAGGTATAATTGGAAATATTTCATTTGTTCTTCCAGTAAAACGGATTTTCATATAGTTCTGATATTAAGTAGTTTGAGCAATATATTTGAAAAGTTTCAGATTCCGGCACCTGAAACTTTGGGTGCTGCATAAATCCCAAATTCACTGATACATGGGGCTGCTGCCGAACCAACAACCCGTAACCTGACTTTCGTAGAAGTGACAAGATTGGCCAACCGGATAATCCGAAGTGCCCCGATGCTTGTAGCCTGACCAACTTCCTTCCACCCTCCGTTTTCCCAAACATCTACACCTATCCGATCAATCCGCTGACCCAATTTGATGTTCTCGCGTATCCTGATGATATTGAATGAAATGGGCACTTTGAATTTCAAAACCAATACAGGTGTTTTCACGTTATCGTCGGTCGCCCAATAGGAATAGCGGTCATCATCCAGCAGGTTTTTTGCACCATAAGTTTGTGAATCATTACCTCGGATGTTTGACAAGGTGATCTTCCCTTCTTTGGCAAGGTTCCGGGCAAACGTGTTGTCGATCAGTTTCCCAAGGTCTTTTAAAGCGACCACATCGTTTTCGTGAAGGATACCACGAAGGTCGGGTGCCAATCCGAGATCGAGGCACTGCCCGCGACCAACACTTTTGCAATAGAGGTCAAACAATTGGGACGCCGATTTAACTTGATTGTCTTCAGTGGGATGATAAAACCACCCTTTCCGTAATGGGACATCACATTCGGCTGGCATCCAATATTTTCCGTCACGATGGCCGGTTTCACCTTCTTCATAGCGCGAATCTCCGATCCCTGGTTTTGATTCGATCTCACGACCCTTGGGGGTGAAGGTGGCCCAACAGGTTTCGCCGGCAAACCCTTTTTCGTTGCCTACCCAGCGGACGTCCCAACCTATGTCGCTGAATATCGCCGCACCGGGTTGCAATTCGCGGGTCATGCCCCACAATTTGTCCCAGCCATAGTAGGTTGTCCTGTCGATCTTGCGGGTTTCCCGGGCACCTCCATAATAACCGTCGCCGCCGTTGGCCCCATCGTGCCACGATATAAAAAGCGGTCCATAATTGGTGTAGATCTCCCGCAATTGTTCCCTGTATATTTCGACGTATTTGGGATTCCCATATTCGGCGGAGTTCCTGTCCCACGGGGAGACATAAGCCCCAAATTTGAGCCCGGCCTTTTTACAAGCCAAACTGAACTCACGAACCATATCCCCTTTCCCCCCTTTCCAGGGACTCTTGCTGATGTTGTATTCGGTGGTTTTGGTTGGCCATAAACAAAATCCATCATGGTGTTTGCAAACAAGGATCAGACCTTTCATTCCGGCTGATTTGGCTGCTGCCACCACCTGATCCGCATCAAAAGCCATGGGGTTTAAGATGGATGGATCGGCATCGCCGTAGCCCCATTCCTTGTTCTGGAAAGTGGTGGTCGTAAAACAGACCAATCCATAAAATTCGGTTTCGTGCCAGGCCAAAATTCTTTCAGAAGGCAGGACCCCATAGGGTTCAGGTGGGGAAATTTTGGGGGGAAATGAATTGAAACAGGTCAAAAGTAAAAATGAAATCAGAATTATAGGCTTCATATCCATTGGTTTAAAAAAATATATAAAACCCGGAGCTTTTACAAAATCTTATGATATTTGATCAACAGCGATGCCGATTTCTGAGGGATCGTCAGGTCAAAATCCTTCATCAAATCAGACCCCTTTTTCTGGATCTTCAAACCATAATCTTCATAAAACAATTCATAGGTCGAATCGGGTTCAAGCGCATGAAGTTTAATTTTGATGGTTTCATTGCCATTTCCGCCCCGTCGGAATGCGACCATAATCCCATCAGCCTGTTTGGTCCTGTTTAACTGATAAGCCAACCAAACATTGTCGCTCGTATTGTTCCTGCTTTCGGTAAGTGGATAATAATCACCATAAAAATAGGGTCGAAGTTCTTTGTAATCAGCAATCCGTTTCTGAATAGCAGGGATCGGTTCCGATTCCTTTCCAGTCACCTCCCAATTCAAAACAGCCGTGCCACCCAACCCCGACCTGAATGTATAACTATCTGTCTTATAGATTGCTGTACCATGGATCGGAAGATAGAAATTCAATCCGTAGGTATGGCATTGGTAGCCATTGGGTTCGCCATACTGGTAATCGGTACGCCACAGCGGGGCACTTCGCGAAGTGGTTTCGAGATCAATGCGACGACCCCCACTTGCGCAGTTGTCGATCAGCAGTTTCGGGAATCGAACCAATAAACTGTCCCAATAAGCATAAAGACCTTCTATATGCCTGATTTCAGGGATTCCTATCCGGTCGGGTTTGTTGTGTGCTTCCCAGTAGGGCATCGGGTCAAAATTGAAATCCTGCCGGTAGTAGTCGATCCCCTCTTTTTTGATCATGTCCGCAATGTGGTCTGTCAGCCACAACCTGGCTTCTGTATTTCCAAGATCAAAGAGGAAATTGTCGTTTCCCGGAAGTTTGACGAGCCATTCGGGATGTTCCTTGTCGAGTTCGGTCCCGGGGCGCACACGTTCGGGTTCGAACCAAACCATAAATTTAGCCCCAACGGCGTGGACTGCATCCGAAACAGGTTTCAGTCCATCGGGGAAACGTTCCTTATCGACCGACCAGTTGCCCACGTTCTGCCACCATTCGCCATTCTTTTTGTCCCAGCCACACCCTGTGTACCATCCGGCATCGAGCCAGAAAAGTTCGGGAAGTGCCTTGAACTGTTTGCACCGGTTCACAATGGCAATTGCGTAATCGGCTGTTAGACAATTGTATTCGCCACAAGGGGCGGGGTCGCCATAATCGAAGCTTCCTGAAAGGGGATACTCTGCAAAGGTCCCGTTTATTTTTCTGGAATGGTGGTTAAGGACAAACTGCCTGAAGAGGTTATGGCCGGTCATCGGCTCCTCTCCTTTCCAGAACAACAGACAAATCTTGGGAGTCCGGATCTCCTCCTTCGGATAGAGGGTCAGCTTCATCCTTTCCATTCCAGACTTTAATGAGAACGTTTTTTCATCCGACTTGAGCACATCGGCAAACCACTTGCCTGTCCATCCAACCGCCACAATAATTCCCTGATTTGCAGAAGTCCCGATGTTGAAGAAAGGGAAGGCGGTATTGTCGGAGGAGCGGCCGCCGGTTGGGGTCATGTAAATGCTTTTCCCAATCTCCATTTTTTTATCAGTAGGCTGAAAATCATTTCGTTCTGCATTGCTTCCTTTGCTTTGCCGCAGCATAAAGGAAAATTTTTCTTCGCTTGTAAACGACTTGTCGATCACATTGGCCTTCTCAAGTATTGGCGAATTTTTTGAAGAACCATTGTAAAAGTGCAGTGTCCATTCTACAGCAGGAAAATCAGTAAACAGGCTTACATTGCACTTTACGACAAGGTTGCTTTGCGGATCGGTATAGGTATAAACGGTTTCCTCAAGATTGGGTGATGCGGCTTTTAACTTCTCGGTGTTATACTTCCAATTTTTGATAAATGCGTCCGACTTTTTCCCACTATAAACAAACGAAAATGGAGGAGTGTTCCCTTTGGCAAATTGCTGGTCCACCCATTGCCTGACATCGAAAATATTCGAAGGTGTTTTCGTCACTGATTGTCCGTAGGTTAATCCATTTATTGCCAAAATGGAGATAACAAAAAATGCCATAATCCTGGTGATCAGGCTGTCATGAATTTTGATTTTGACCTTTTTCATCCTTTGGGTAGCTAATTGATTTTACAAACTTGGAAACAGGAGTACAAGATAAGTAATGTTTTTGTAAAATTGAAAAAAATAAAATTATGGAAATGCTTGTAAAAGACAGTTTTAATACTTTATCGAATGCCCAATTTGAAATTCTTAAGATGTTTTCAAAGCCGATGAACAATAAGGATCTCTCTGAATTAAAGCAACTTTTAAAAGATTTTTTATCCAAAAGAATTGATGAGGAAGTCGATGAAATTTGGGAGACCCGAGAATTAAGTCAGGAAAAATTAGAAGGTGTTCTGAATACACATGTGAAACGTCACAAATGACAAGCATTTCAAAGAACTTGACAAAATCGACTTTCCAAATGTGAAACATATAAAGCTGGAGAAATTTTGTAAGCTACTTTGATTCTTTTCAGTTAGAAATACACGTTGGTTAGGTTCGGATCTATTTCACCTTTTTAAAATGAGTATTAAACATGTCGCAGCAAGGGGAGATTAGGTCAAGTGTATCGTTATGCAATTGGATATACTTATCATTGAAAAATGCATTTCCAGGTTTTAATTCGGAATTAAAATCAATATACAATTTTGTACCTGTTTGATTCACAATGGCAATTTTACCTATAAAAACCATACTGTCGTTGCGGACAATGCCAAATATGCCATACGGTTTAAATACCAAATGACTAAAATTGGGTGTATAGCCTTGTCCACCAAATCCACCTGAAGTTCCAGTTACTTTCCATGTACCGTATAGTCCCATGTACTTTGGGTTGATGATTTCGGACGAATAATATTGATTGGCCGAAGTAAAATCCAGCAGGCTTTCATAATTGACAATCAGATTCTTATCACATTGGATAAACGCGAAAAGCAAAAGAGCAATCATTGCAATCTATTTCATATCCAAAGTTATTGGTTGTGTTCTTTAGATGTTGAAAGAGGTAAAATGGTTGTAAGTAATAATACCCCTAAATCCCCTAAGAGGGGACTTTCTGTATCTGCCTGAAATTCAAATCTCCCCTATTGAACTTGACCCGACGTGTCCGGAGGTCGGGGGCGTTGAAATATGGCATCTTATTATTTTTACTATTTAACTATCTCAGCTCCTTCCCGAAAATGCGGAAACGTTTATAGACCTTCCCTCCCAGGATTTCCATTTCGGCCCTTATTTTGGTGTTGGTTTCCAGTTCGAGGTGGGAGTCGATCATGGTTTTACCCAGTTTCCATGCCGATCCGAGCATCCTTACCCCCATCATCACGTCAAGGCCCTTGCCCCGATAAGCGGGGTCAATTCCTCCCAGCAACAAAACCAATTGCTTTGATTTCCGGGCTGCGGCAAGAATCCTGAAGATCCCGAAAGGAATGAGCTTTCCTTTTGCTTTACGGATCCCGTCCCCAATGTCGGACATCCCAATCACAAAAGCAACTACCTTATTTTGCTCATTGACAATGATTTTAATAAATTGCGGATTGATCAGGAAAAGATAACGGTTGGCAAAATCGTCCATTTCTGCATCCGTGAAGGGAATGAAACCGAATATTTCGGTAAACGTCTCATTCAACAAATGAAGTACAGGATGAATATAAGGTTTGACCTTTCTTCTTGAGGTGAATTCCAATACGCGTAAACCAGGATTACGTAAAATAGCACGTTCCTGGATTTTTGTATAAAACTCAGGGATTGGATTTGGGATTTTGATCTGATAAACGACACAATCGACCACTTTATCAAAACCGCTTTGTTCGACCAATGCCGTCTGATAGGGGAAATTACAATTTGAGGAGATCACTGGTGGTTCATCAAACCCTTCAATCAGAAGCCCTTGCGGATCTTTGTCTGAAAATGCAAGCGGTCCCACGAGCCTTTCCATCTTTCGTTCCTTAGCCCAGTTTTCGACAGTTGCAAGCAAGGCAGACGCAACCTCTGGTTCGTCCCACGTTTCAAGGAATGCAAACCGCGCATGATTTTCGTTGTGCGACTCATTGTATTTCCGGTGGATAATTCCCATGATACGCCCGACAACCTTGTTTGCACGGGTTGCAAGCAATAAAGTTGTATCGCAGAACTGAAATGACTTGTTTTTCTTCGGGTCGAAAAATTCCCAATCGTCCATGTAAATTGGTGGTACCCAGTTTAGGTGATTTTTATGGATTTGAGCTGGCAAGTGAATGAATTTATGAAGATCAGTCTTTGTTTTAACTTCTTGTATTTCAACTTCCTGGAATTTTTCGTTTCTGGCTGTCATCCTTTCAAATTATTATGGTTCCTACCCGATTTACTTATGATACTTCAATCCTTATACAACGGCAATGTAAAAACAAATTCGCTCCCTTTTCCCCATTCGCTGGTTACCCGAATCTGACCACCATGTTTTTCGACAAACTCTTTGCAAAGCAACAGGCCGAGCCCGGTACCAGTTTCCTTTTCAGTTCCTGCTGTGCTTACTTTTTCGCTGATCTTAAACAGTTTATCAATCATTGTAGGATCAATTCCTACGCCATTGTCAATCACGGAAATAGAGGTTTGATGTTCGTTCACTCCGGCCATAACATTTATGGTTCCCCCTTTGTGTGTGTATTTTATTGCGTTGGTGATTAAATTCCGCAAAATGGTGTTGACCATATTCCGATCAACAAATACTTCAATATCTTTTGTCAATTCAAAGCCCAGGGAAATATTTTTATTCAATGCAATACTTTGGGTAATATCGGATACATTATCAAATACACTCTTTAAAGATGTTCTTTCCTGTTTGAATTCGATTTTGCCAGTCTGGGTCCTGGCCCATTCCAACAGATTTTCCAGCAATTTAAAGGCACTTTTGGCTGATGTGTTAATGGTCGTCACCATTTTAAGAAGTTTCTCCGGAGAAATCACGCTGAGGTTGGTCACCAATAATTCGGAAAACCCAAGAATGCTGTTGAATGGGTTTTTTAAATCGTGGGCAATGATGGAAAAGAATTTGTCTTTTGTGGCATTCAATTCATTCAGCTTTTCGTTTTGAGTGATAATCTCCTCCTGTTTAAGTTGAAGGATGACATTCTTTTCCTGAATCTGATCATTAGCAACGACCAAAGAAGCAGCCTGCGTTAACAATTCTTCCTGTTGTGCATTCAGCTCTTCGTTGATTCGGGAAATCTCCTGGTTTTGCTTTTGGATTTTGGCTTCAGCTTCTTTCAAGGCGGTGATGTCGGTATCGATCGCCACGAGATTTACAATTTCCCCTTCTTCATTCAAAACAGGCGAAAGAGAGGTCTGAACCCAAATTGTATGACCCGATTTCGTTGTGCTGTTCGTTGTATAGTTTACAGGTTGTTTTAATGAAATGCACTTTGCCGTAACCTCTTTGATTTGTTGGTTTGTACTAGTCTGGATAATATTGTTGCCATACAATTCAATGTACTCTGTGGGTGTAAAACCAAAAAGTTGCGAAAAAGCCTTGTTGAACCATTGGAAATTACCCTCAGCATCCATAATGAAAATCGCATTGTTCGTTTCGGAAGCAACAATCGAAAGTTTTCTTAATTCATTGTTTGCCAGTTCTAACTTCTTCGATTGTGATTCAATTTCCCCGTTCAACTGCACCAGTTTTTCATTTTTTTCTTCAATGTCACTTTTTTGTGCAGTCAGTATCTGATTGGTTTTGATTTTTTGTTTGTAGGAATTTAGAATAACAATGACCAGGATCAGCATCATCAGGAAACCAAGAATTGCAGCATACAATAGGAGCCGTTCCTGCTTTGATTTCTGGGCATGGACCGCATCCATTTTTTGTTGTTCCAATTCAGCTGCCTGTTTTTCTTTTTCAAATTTGTAGGTGTATTCCAGTCCGGTCATCTTTTGAATCTTCTCTTTACTAAAAATACTATCGTTCAATAGTTTAAAGGCCTTAAAGGCATCATAGGCCTTTTGATAGTTATTTGTTGCAGCATAAATTTTTGAAAGTTGCTCATAGATCGCTTTTTGGTATTCAAGCAGATTAAGTTCCCTGGCAATCGCGAAACTTTTCAGGGTAAGATCAAGTGCTTTCGCATAATCCTTTTGTTTCAGTTTGACGGCACCAATATTCATACTGGTTTCACAAATGTCATTCTTCTTTCCCAATTTCTCTGAAATAGCCATTGATTTCTGAAAATAATCCAGGGCTTCAGGGAGATTATTTTTCTTCTGATAAATTACCCCAATGTTGTTTAAAAAAATGGCCAGGCCCGATGTGTTGTCCAGTTCAAAACTTATTTTTAGGGCCTTGCTATAGCATACCAATGCGCTATCCAAATTCTCCTGCTTTTCATAAATCATCCCGATATTGTTGTAACAACCTGCGATCCTTGTTTTATAACCCAGTTCCTCATTGATCTTTAATGCTTTATGATTATATTCAAGTGCCAGGGGATAATTTTCCTGTTTAATATAGGTAATCCCCATATTCGTATAGCAGGCGGCAATATCCTCTTTATCGCCATTTTCTTCTGCTGATTTCAGCGTTTTTTGAAAATTCTCAAGTGCCTGCAAACCATTTCCCTGTTCATTCTGGATAATCCCAATCATGTTCAGGCAAAATGAAAGTTGCCGCTTGTCACCAAGTTTATCGGCAATCCTGGCACCCTTTTGATTAAGGTCCAGTGCTTCCGTATATTTCTGCTGATTGTAATAGACGTATCCTGCATTGGTCGTTGCATTCAGGATCTCGGGTTGACAACCAATTTCTTCGGCATATTTGAGTGATTTCAGATAGAATTCAAGTGCGCGTGCATAATTTTGTTTTCCCTGAAAATACAAACCTGTCAATCGGTAACTGATGGCTTTCCCTTTGAGGAAATTCAGGCTATCCGAAAGTTTGCCAGATTCGGTGGCATATTTCAAGCTTTTTTCAACATCGGATGTAAGCAACTGTGAAGCAGCATCGTTCAATAGTTGTACCTTTATCGTATCTTGCTTCGGATAATTGCGGATCAGGTTTTCGAGGCGGTCAACTTGTTGATCCTGTGCAAACAGGAAGAATGGAAGGCAAAACAGTAGGGCACAGATAAAGAGTGGTCTAGCCATGATGAATTGTTTTTAGCAGGAATATTGAAACAGACTTATCAAAGGCTTCAAATATAATGAATTTATTCCCAAAAGTACTGTTGTTTTTGGATGAAGCCCTCTTGCAAAGGGGAAAGGAACAGGAACTTTAAGGTTTACTGTTTTTATTCACTTGCAACACTTTAAGTGTATGCTGCAATGCGGTAATATCACCCCACCCAAGGTGACCTGGAATTACAAACAGGGGATGTGGGTATTTAATGATCACATTTTTAATCGTTTGACTCCATTCGCCGACATTGGCATCTGCAATGTTCCCTATCGATTCGGTCTCAGTACTTTTTACAAGGCACCCACCATAGAGAATTTTCTCTTTGTCGAACCAGATGACAATATTGTCTTTGGTATGACCTTCTCCCGGATAATAGGTTTCAAACTTATGGTTTCCTACTGAAAAAACCGTGTCCTTAAGAAAAAAGTATTGAGCTTGTTTTTCGTTGTGCTCTTTGCACAAATCATAAGTTTGCCTGGAAGTATAGGTTTTAACCCCAAGTTGTTTTAAAAAACCGAGGCCGGCAGTCCTGTCATCGTGAAAATGTGTTGACAGACATAATATTACACTTTTATTGTGACGTACTTTAATGCTGTCAATCAGTGGCTCGAATTGTGTGGAGTCCCATGGTGTGTCGAAAAGTACAACCCCTTTATGGGTCACCAGATACATGCTGTTTGACGGATACCTGCTGCCGTTAAGGTCTTTGTAAGTCGTATAAATGTAAAAATCTCCGGTAAGGTGGGAGATTTTTAAGTTGCAGGTGGTGTCCTGACCCGAAAGACCCGTAAAAATAAACAGAAACGCAATTGTGGCTAATGTATTTTGCATTTTGGCAATCATATCGGAACCTAATTCCCGAACATGTTGGATTGCAAATATAATGAATTTCGGCTTTACACGATTGTCCCCCCCGCAATTATCCCCTGACTTTATCGAGCATCCTGTTCAGTTCCTGGACCTCTTCCAATGTGAGGTTTTGTAAAAGGGTATCCGTTTTCTTTTCACAATCGCACATTTTGGCAAGAAATTCCAGTCCCTTATCTGTTATCTCAACATCCTTCTGTCGTCGGTCAACTATGTTTTCCTTTCGGTCAACAAACTCTTTTTCAAATAGTTTATCGACAATCCGGCTCACATCCGAATTTTTGTCCAACATGCGTTCTTTTAAAAAGCCGATTGAAACAGGCCCTTCAGAACGAAAACCACGTAAAACCCGCAAAATATTATATTGCGGCTCTGTTAACTTATGCTTTTTGAGGTGTTGTAAAAACTGATAACTCAGTTGGTTTACCGTATAAGTTAAATTGATGATCCCACGATGGTATTCGTTCCGAAAACGCCCTTTAATCTCATCATCAATGTTCATTATTTTGAAAATTTCGCCAATAATTCTGGATTTCTAATAAAGGCTACGACCCAAACAAGGATTAGAACTACACTTGGCATTGCAATGGGCATTCCTCCGGTCATATGGATAATAATCGCACCACCCATATAAGAGCTCAGTAACAACGTACCGAAGATATTGGTTTTGGGATATAAAAAAATGAGCGCTGAGGCAATTTCACCAATGGCTATTATAACACGCCAGTCGGTTAATTTTAAACCATTGATTTGTTCCGGATTTGCAAATTTACCATATGCACTGAACAAATAAAGTGCGGTTAATAAACCTGCAATGACCCATCCAGCTATTTTTCTTGATTTACTGATTTCTGTGTTCATGTTTTTTTAAATAAATTCATTGAATCGTTTTTATTTTTTTCTTCGAGTTTGCGTTCAAGTTCATCCAGACGATCATTGGCACTGTGGATCATCATGGTTACCCTGACAAACGGACCTCCCAGTAAAAACAGCGCAAGGGAGGTAATTAAACCTAACCAATTAAAATCGATGCTGTTGGCAACAAGGCCAACAAGGCCGACAAATGCGGCGATAATACCCCCTGGGACACCAAGCGGACATCTGAGCTTCTTTTTTTGTTCCATGTCAATACAATTTTAGTTTATTTATTAAATCCTGTTTTGAGGGTACCTCCCTGAAAACAATTTTATCATTGATCAAAAGTGTTGGTACCGAATGAATTCCCATTTTTAAGGTTTTTATCATTCCGATGGGGGCATTTGCCATTGTTTGCTTTACTTTAAAATGATCACCAAATTCAGGCAGAACTTCTTCAAGCATCCGTTTCAATATCCTGCAATTAGGACAAGTCAACGTGTAAAAAAGTTCAATTTTTATGGGATTTTTTGCTTCCATGATTAAACAACGGAGGCAATCTGGTCAAAGCCTAGCCTTGGACGACGTGGATAAAGCGATTTACTTTGGTCAAAATATCCCATTGTAATCGTCATCACAACTGTTTCGTTTTCTGCAAGCGCGAATTCATTTTTAATCCCATCAAAGTCGATACCGCTCATCGGGTGTGTATCAACCCCATACTCCTGTGCCGCAAACATAATGGCCATGGCCAGCAGACCTGTATTGCTTTCTGCAAATTTAAGTTTCCGCTCTTCGCTGGTCCCATACAAATAGGCAGCCGCACCTTTGGCACCATCGACCATTTGCTGGTTGCCACCAACAGATTTCAACATCTCGGCCCAAACCGGATTGTTGTCGTTCCAACCATCCTTATTGCCGATCAGGATAAGTGTCGCAGCAGCTTCGGTTACTTTGTCCTGATTGTTGGACAACTTTTTCAACTTTTCTTTACCGCTTTCGCTCTCAACAACGATGATCCTCCAGGGTTGCAGGTTAAATGCAGAAGGTGCCAGAACGGCAAGATCTATAATATTTTTAACCAATTGTATATCAAGCTTTTTTGTTGTATCAAAAAAATTTACGGAGCGTCGTTCTTTAAATGCGTTTGAAATTTCCATTTTGTTTTAATTTATAAATTTAATGTTGTGCAAACATACGTCAAAACATTGTATGTTGCAACAAATAAATAAGGAAATTTTTAAAAAATTTCCTTATTTATTTGTTGGTTTAAAATCTCTGTATATATATCTGTATATTAATATCCTAACCAATTTTTACCGAGGTCATGGTGAGGGAACCGGCAACGGCTTTGTCATTGAAGATGGTAAGTTCTTCGTTCTTTTCCTGCAAAGCAAGGATATAAAGCAAAGGAAGAAAATGCTCAGGTGATGGGATTGCCAGGTTAAAAGCACTACCCTGCGCTTTATAATTGATCAGTTCCTGATGGTTACCATTATGGATAAACTTTTTCATCTTGTCATCGGCTTCGATGGCCCAGTCGAACCCAAACCCAATTGTATTCAATTTTTCCCAGGCGACCATTCTCAGGTTATGGACAAGGTTTCCGCTCCCAATAATCAACACCCCTTTGTTTCTGAGTGAAGCCAGTTCTTTGCCCAATTCATAATGATATTGAGCTGACTGATAATAATCGAGGCTCATTTGGACAATGGGAACATCCGCATTGGGGTAAAGCCTTTTGATTACGCTCCATGCACCATGGTCGATCCCCCACTTCTCGTCGAGCCCCACCTCCGTTTTTTTTATGATGTTCTTTGTCTCCTTTGCCAATTCCGGGCTTCCGGGTGCCGGATATTGAACGTCAAACAGCTCTTTTGGAAAGCCGCCAAAATCATGGATTGTTGTCGGTTTTGCCATTGCTGTCACCAGGGTACCTTTTGTTTCCCAATGTGCCGAAATACATAAAATGGCATTTGGCGTGGGCAATGTTTTTGCCACATTCCTCCAGCCCGTCACAAATTCGTTTTCTTCAATGGCATTCATTGGACTCCCGTGGCCCACAAATAGCACGGGCATTTTTTCTGTATTGCTTAATCCTTGTGTAAACATATTTATTCCTTTCAATTTTATAACCGCTCCTGCTAAAGAAGCCAAAGCGATGGTCTGTAAAAAGTATCTTCTTTTTATCATTGTTTCAGATCAAAAAAAAATCATGACCGCTGATTTAATCCATCAATGGTCATGATTCAGCACAACTAAAATTAATTACAAATTTCTGTGCGACCCATCACAAAATGGTGGATTCTTCGAATGCTTGCATCCGCATAAATAAGCCGGACCAGTTTCTTTTGCATTAAATGCCAAAGGTTTAAACTCTGTGCCATGGTGCGAGCCATCACAAAAAGGTTGATTTTTGCTTTGACCACATGCACACCAATGGTAAGCTTTACCAGCTTCCAATTCTACAACATAAGGTGCTTTCTGAGCAATTTTTGGTTCCATAATCTTTTTTAATTGTTTGTTATAAAATACTGTAAACTGTTGATGATTTAGAAATCATTTTTTAAAAGTACAAAAAATATTTCAGATGAAGACAAGATGTGTCTTTAATCTTCTGAACCATTTATTTACCCAAACCCAGTTGGTTCATATAAGTCTGGTTGTCCCAGAAAAGATATTCCTCTGTCATCACACCATCTTTCCAGATACCGACTGTACACATTGGGAGTGAAAATGACTTTCCGGTAGGCTCGATAAATTTACCTCCGCCAATTGGCATTTGTTTTGTGAATGTCCCTGTCATAATCCCTGTTACACAGGTAAAATTCTTTGAACCAAAGCGGATCGGATGCTGCTTGATTGCCGTATTTGGGGCATAAACAAACATGGCTTTCAGGTCTTCAATATGTTTCTCTATCCCCGTTGTAAAATGGCCATCGGGCCAATGGACAATGATGTCTTTTGAATGGCTTTCGTGCAACCTGACCCACTCCTGGTTGCTGAACACTGTATAATCGAGTGTATCAAATTTAATAAGATATTTTTCGACCATTTTGTTGCCATCTGTAAGATCTTTGATCTGTTTGCGAAGTGCTGCAATTTCGGTTTGATCGGCTGAAGATCTTTTTGAGGGAGCCTGTGCAACGGCCGACATGGCTAAGGTTGCAATGATGAAGACTGAGGCTAAAATTTTAAGACTGACTGTTACTTTTTTCATTACTTAAATATTAATTTTCAAGTACAAAAGTACGCCCTCCCAAAGGACTGTGGGTAACAGGATTCGGAAAATAGATTGTGAATTCAGGAAATAAGGCGGCTCATCTCTTCACGAAATTCAGATGGGGTCTGTCCGGTCTTCTTTTTGAAAACGGAAGAAAAATAGGCTTTCTCATTGAAACCGAGATCATAACCAATCTCGGAAATCGTTTTGTCAGTTGAAGTCAACAGGTTTTTTGCTTCGATGAGTTTCCTTGTTTCGATAATCTCGGTAACACTTTGCTGAAGGATATTCTGGCAGATCAGATTCAGGTTACGCGACGACATGAACAATTTCCCGGCATAAAATTCCACTCCTTCAGATCTGCGGAAATTTTCTTCAAGGATCATCAGAAAATTTTTGAAGGTAATGTTTTGCATCTTCTGAGAATTGGTTTCAGTTGGTTTCAGTTTCCTTCTTTGTGATTCGATCATTGTGAACAACGCACTGAGCAGGTGCCGGATGATTGAATAGTCTGCATTGCTTTGCTGTGATTCTGAAAACATCATTTCACAGAGTGTGACCATCTGTTTGAAACATCCGTTATCCTGCATCCGGATATTTGCATGGTCGTGGTAATAGGAATACAACCGGAACGTAATCTCCGGAATAAATTCGCTTTTGAACCTGATTACCCACATGCTGAATTTGTTGTCGGTGATGATCGGAATGACCCGGTGTACTTTACCACGTGTAACAAATGAGATATATGGAGATTGGAATTCTTCTGTTTTGAAATCTATGAAATGTTCCATAGCACCTTCCATCCCAACAATTAACTCTTCAAAAGAATGATTGTGTGGCACTTCTGAATCCAAAAGGATTTTTTCGGCAGCGACCTTGTCCAATCTATAGATGTCAAATATTTCACTCATCGATTACAAAGATAGTCAAACAATCTATACCCCTTCGTGATAAATGCCCCGTAAGCTAAAAGCTGGAACAGCCTCTGACAAAATGCAGATGTTCTTGTTTCAGACGGTTGTAAGTGGTATAAGGGTCAAAAAATAAAGAAATAGCTATTGAACGGTTTTTTTTATCCAATCAAACAGGGGTCCCATCCAATCCTCGGTAGCCAGTTTGAGGACAAATCCATGGTTCCCTGAAGGGTAAAGGTGCATTTCGGCAGGAACTTTGTTCCGGATCAATGCCTGGTAAAAACGGATGCTGTTATCGACAGGGACGACAGTATCATCACCTGTATGGGTGAGCCATGTTGGAGGTGTTTTTCCATTGACGTGTAACTCATTGGAAAATAATTCAATCTGATCTGCAGAAGGACTTACTCCCAAAAGATTCTTTCGTGAACCTCCATGGGTGAGCTCATCTGTCATGCTGATGACCGGATAAACAAGGACCATAAAATCGGGACGCAAACTTGTATTCAGTTCATTGGGAATGAAGGACTTCTCAAAATGAGTGCCTGCTGTTGAGGCAAGATGGCCCCCTGCAGAAAATCCCATTATCCCGATCTTTGACGGATCAATGTTCCATTCTTTAGACCGCTCCCTGACTGTTTTAATGGCCTGCTGGGCATCCTGTAATGGACCAATCGATTTATCCTTCATAATGGAATCACTAGGCAATCTATACTTTAAAATAAAAGCGGCAATCCCTTTT
>TBL_comb47_HYPODRAFT_10004160_pt1 | contig 16726 bp, 7 predicted proteins | sample TroBogypolimnion_40_FD_10682 | JGI IMG/M metagenome (IMG submission 10682)
CCTCGGTAATTTTTGCCGATTGAAACAAGTATCTGACGGAGCGTCCGCCCGCCGCAGTCTTCATCAAGAATGTAATTGCCGCCCGCCGCTTTGATATAATCCGCCACGGCGGTGAAAAACCACAGCGGCGCGTCACTGGTTTCGCGATTGGAAACGTCGCCGCCGCGGATGACGTTGGGAATGGTCCCATTACGCTCAAACTTGGCGAACTGGCGGCAGATATCTCTGGCTTCGGTCATGTATCCCGCGGCAATCATGCCGCGCAGGCAAATCAGCGTGTCCCTGCCCCAGTCCAGGAACCAGGGGTAACCGGCAATGACGGTTTTCGAATCATCCCGTTTTACCATAAAATGTTTGATGGCGCGAAGCATGGCGTCTTCCGGATTCATGATTTCCGGCAGCGCCACCCCGTTCCCGGAAATCGGCTCTGATTCCGGCGCGGCAAGGTTGATTCCGGCGGAAAGAGTCGCTGACTCGCTGCCGCCCAGATGTAATTCGAAAAATCCCGGACTGAACAGGTCCGTGTGCGATTCCAGGCCGCGCTCCGCTTCCAGCGGCAGCGACGCCATGTAATGCCATTCCGGCTGAAAGGTAAAAGTTCCCGTTGAAAGACGCATCGTCAGATTGCGCTGCCCGGACGGATTGAAGTCGAAGCCGCCCGGCTGCTGCCGCACCGCGGCCGGGAAAACGTTTTCCGGGCCGGTATGGGCTTTGGTCACTTCATGGTTGCAGCGGTCCTCGATATCCGGGCGCAAAATAATTTTAACTTTGTTTTCATCCGCCAAAGCGGTGTCGCCGTTATCACTGGCCGGAGGACGGTAAAAATGGAGTTGAACATAATTTTTGTCATTGGACATTTCCAGTGAAAGTTGAATCTGGATTGTCTTGCCCTGCCCGACCGGGACGCTGAACAGCCATTGCACGACATTATCCAAGCCGGCGGTAAATCGCAGCAGACAAGCCGGATTTATTTCCTGTGAATAATCGCAATATACTATCCAGCCGCGACAGCGGGTGAACATCACGGAGCGGTCAACCGGAAATGCCCGGTTGCAGTTGCCGGCCAGAATCGCGTCATATTTGCTGGTAAGCGTGCCCCAGGCGCCGCGAACCTGGCTCATACCGCCCAAGTCATTGGTGCATAGCGCATAAAGATCGTGTTTGCGGACTTCTTTGCCGGTATAAAGAGTTCTGAACCGCGCATGTTCCGGGCCGGACAGCAGCAGCAGCGTCCCATGCGACAGGATTACGCTATGATCCTCGAAAGAAGTTATTTTTATTTGCAGATGCTTATTGGCGTCAACTTTTTTGCAAACCGGCTGAATAATCGTGAAATGTCCGCCGCCGTCCAGCGGCAGGCTCACTGAGAATCGCAGCGTGGTCTCGCCGTCTTTGATTTCCGCCCGGAACGGATCCTGCGACCATACCGCCAGCAAATGTTTCTCCGGAATCATGACGGTACGCCGCTGATCGACGCCGTTGTGCCAGTTTACCACCGGCGGCAAGTCCATGCCGAATAATTCCATGCAAAGCGCCGCGGGATCTTTTCTCAGCAGTGCCGTCAATCGGTTGAGATCGCCGGTACGGCAACTGATGTCGCCGAAACCTTCCGCCTGAATAATAATCTCCAGCAACATTGTCCGGAAACGCTGCTCAAGAATCCGTTCCGGAACTGTCCGGCTCCGGGACAACGCTTCGTTCAACAAATCATAATTTGCCCCGTCGGGCGAAAGGCAGTAAACCTTGCCCGGCGGCAGTGCGCAGCGCAGCCCCTCCCCTAAATTCTCACAAAAAATCTTTTCCCCGCCGATGAGGTCGGTAAATCCGTCATGGGGAACATCAAACCGCTTTTTCGTCCAGTGAACGGCGTTGGGATTTTTTTCATCCAGATTGACCAGAATCAGCAGATGTTTACTGCCGTCAGCCGAAGTCCTGGCCAGGGCCAGGCTGTTCTCATGTCCGGTCTGAATCAGTTCAAGTTTGGCCCCGGCATAAAACGCCGGATGAATTTCCAGCAAAGTTTGCAGCCGGCGGAGAAATTCTATCTGGTTGTCTTCATTACCCCAGTTTATCGGTTCCGCGCCGTGGACGTCAACTTGCGTTTCCGCAAACCATTCCACGCCGTTGGTAAAACCGAACGCGCCGCTCTGGGAAAACAAGGCGCACAACGCGTTGCGCATCATGGAGTATGCTTTGGAGCGCGCCGCCAGACGGCTGTTGTCGTGAGTTTCAGAAAAATGCACCTGGAGACCCTTAGCCGATCCGGCGTTGATGGACCCCGGCAGATAGTTCGATATCTGGTTGCGCTCGTAGTTCTGGAACAGTTCGGAATATGCCCAGTTAAGCCCGGCGCTGCCCAGCAGGCGCTCGGTTACCCGCACCGGACCGCCTAATCCTTCCAGCAGAAAAATCGTTTCCGGATATTCGCTGCGGACTTTGGCGACAATATATTCCCAGGCTTCATAAGGCAGCATATAGCCGGCGTCGCAACGGAAACCGTCAACGCCTTTGCGGCACCAGAACAGAAACACCTCCGCCATCAGCGCATGCACTTCCGGCTTCCGGTATTCCAGTTTGCAGAGGTCGGCCCAGGTCACGCCCCAGGCGCCGGGCGAGACGAATGTCCCGTCTTCTTTCCGGACAAACCACTCCGGATGGTCAATCTGGACTTTCGACGCCCAGCCGGTATGGTTTACCGGAATATCGATAAAAAGCCTGGCATTGCGGGCATGGACTGCGTCAATCAGTTCGCCAAACTGTTCCATCGGCGTGGTTTTGACGTCAAATTCGGCATACGCCGGATTGACGTTGAAAAAGTCCAGCGCCGCGAACGGACTGCCGAAATGTCCCATCCGGGCATACGTTGTCGGCTCGGGATGGATGGGCAGCAACTGGATGATCCGGCTCCTCAGCTTATCCGTAATAAGATCAAGATTGCGGATCACCTGCCGGAAAGTGCCGGAAGGCGGAATTACGGCGTAGCCTCTTTTCTCAAGCAGGCCGGCCGAATCCGGCGGACGCATCGCCCGTCCGTCCATGTTGGGTCCGAACTGCCGTACAAACAGCGTGTACATGGTATTGGCGCAGACTTCGGATGAGGGCTCCACCTTGATTTTGGTGTTTTCGCCATTGACCCAGACCGGGCGGGCAGCGCCGTCTTCCAGAAACCAGGCTTTAGCTTCGAAACAGCCGACTTCAACCGCCGGCAGGGTGATTTTGAACAGGGTGTCACTGACTCGCGCCATCGCCAGGTCATGCCAGTCCCTGGCAAGCACCGGTTCTTCTTTTTCGGTATGTGCAATAATTTCCTGGCGGCGCACCGCCGCGCAGCCGATATTGGTGCGCAGAAAAGCGCTTCCCTGCATCGGAGAGTCCAGTTCCAGGGTGAACTCCAGGCTGTCTCCGCACTGTTGCAGTAATTCTTTATTGGGCAATGGTGTCTGTTTCAACCTAACCTCCGCAATGGTTTTCTGAATTCTTGCTTTCCGCTTTCTTTATGAAGCACCGTTTTTAACCACAGAGACACATAGAAATCCTTTTTTTACCACGAAACACACGAAAGGCACGAAAAGAACAAATACTTTTCACCATGAAGAACATGAAATCCTGGTTTTAAAATAATCTCTCTTCATTACCTTCATGTTCTTCATGGTGAAACGTTTTTTCTTATCCTGTATATCCTGTATATCCACGCCTACGGCGGGCAAGCCCTGTTAAAATACAAATTCCTATATGATTAAAATATTACAGTCTCTCTATTGATAAAACAATACCGCAGTCCGGAACTGACTTCTCTCTTTCGTCTTAAGTTTTGATTTATTCTGACTATTGACTTCTGACTACTGACTTCTTCAGGCTTCATTTGTCTCAAATGAAAATTATCGCGATTCTGCAATTAGTCAACAGCGAATTCGGGATTTTATCTCAGGCGTGGCGGCATATTAACTTCCCATCCCCGAAAACGCAATCACAAACGGCAAAACATGAATGTTAATATGATTCTAATTTTGCAAGAAAGATATTGTTAAAAAAGAATAAGGCATCTTGACAAAAAAGCTTTTCAGCCCTATCTTATGTCACAAGAAGAAAACCAAATAGTTTTTTTTATTTATGCCGCAGTAAAACTCATAAACAGGCTTATTGCGGAATTAAGCATTTAACAAAAAAAGGCAAGGTAAAATATGGACAAAAAAAGCTTTATAGACAAGCTTATCGCGGGAATGAGCATTGAACAAAAAATAGGGCAATGCCTGGTAATCGGTTTTACGGGAACTGTCATAACGCCCAAAATACTGGAAAGAATAAAAAAATATACTCCGGCCGGAATCCGGGCCGGACTGACGTTCAGGATGAAATCCGCCTATCACGATCCTCATGCCACCAGCAAGGAATTTGCGCACAGAGCGCTCCGGCCCCCGACCGGAACGGTTAAAGATTTTCTGAAAGACATCCCGGTTCCGGTATGTACCAATGCCGAATATTGCAAATTTCTGAATACGCTGAAAAAAGCCGCGATTGATAATGGACTGGGGATTCCTCTGCATATAACCTTAGATATGGAAGGCGATAGCAGCGCCGATTATTTCCACGGCGGAATACGGTTTTTCCCCAACCCCATGGGACTATCGCGGACTGGCGATCCGCAGTTGGCGCATGATGTGGCATGGGCGATTGCGCGTCAGGTGGCGCCGCTGGGATTCAATTGGATCCATTCGCCGGTGCTGGATGTAAATACCGCCCCGCTGAATCCGGAGATCGGAACCAGAAGTTACGGCGAAAATCCGCAGGAAGTAATAACCTTTGCTTCCGCGGCTATGAAAGGTTTAAAAAGCGGCGGACTGATTGCGACAGGCAAGCATTTTCCGGGACGCGGAGAATCGGTCTCTGACGCGCATCGCGGCTTGCCGGTAATAAGTTTAAGCAGAAAAGAGCTGGATGAACACCTCCGCCCGTTTCAAGCCCTGATCGATGCGGGGATTCCGTCAATCATGTCCGCCCATACCGCCTATCCGGCGCTGGACCCATCCGGAGTTCCCTCGTCTTTATCAAAAATCATCATCACCGATTTGCTGAAAGGCGAGATGGGATTTAAAGGCTCAGTGACGACAGATGACATAACCATGGGAGGAATTATCGAAAACTTTGAGGCTGCCGATGCCTGCATCAGAGCCATCAACGCCGGCAATGACCTGGTTCTGTTCAGAGATGAAAGTTCCCTGATCGATGAAGTATATCCGCTGTTGGTAGAGGCCGCGAAATCGGGAGTGATTGCGGAAGAACGTCTTAATGACGCGCTTTCCCGGACGCTTTCCGTAAAATACGACTACGGCATGTTTGATAATAAAGGAATCATGGAAGAGGAAAAGGCCGGCGACGGCATCCTTGACAAAAAAGTAAAAGCGCTGGCCGTTGAAGCCGCCAATAAGGTTGTCCGGGTTTTGCGAGATGACGCAAAACTGCTTCCTCTGAGCAAAGACAAAAGCGTATTGCTGATCGAACAAGTCAATCCGCTGCACAAGATGACCAATTCCCAGGAATGCCATCCCGGGATATTATGGGAAAATCTGCTCAAACATTCCGATAAAGTCGCAATGGTCGAAACAAATCTCGAATTTAGCGACGATGATAAAGAACGCGTCAAGAGAAGAATGAACGAATGCGATGTCATTATCATAACAAACTATTATTACCGGCAAAAAGGAGGAAGCGGGAACAGCTTCGTAAAGCAGCTCCATGAATTATGCGGGAAGCCTGTCATTGTTGTTACAAATTCCCCCTACCCGTTCTCAGTGTCGCCTGATTTCAAGACCGTTGTGGTAACCTATGGCGCGTCTCCTGAAATTATGTCCAGGACCGCCGAATTAATATTCTCTTAAACTCAATCCCGACCGTACCGGGGCAGTTCGGCTGATAAATTAAACATATTGAAGCTGAAATCTGCCCCCGGTATCGGCCAGTACTGGATTCTCCGGCTCCGTTCTCAGGATGAAAAATCACTACTGACTTTTGACTTCCGCCTGTTCATAATCCCTGCTTGAATTATTTTAATTATCGCGATTCTGCAATCAGTCAACCGCGGATTCCGGCAATTATACCGCGCAGAGAACTTTACTTGCCTGCCAGGCTGAGAGTTTCTTAATTAAGAAAATCATCGGACAAAGCCGGATCGGAGAATTTCAGAGTAATTTTACAGAAAGCACCACTCGATTACAGATTTTCCGGTATCTTATTCCATACTTTGATTATCGCATCGGCAACGTCTTCCGCATCCTGTTGGGTCATTTTAGGTACGATTGCCACGCATCGCATGGAGCCAAAAATTACATCTGTATCAGGGCACAACTCTGGTTTATATTCCACTTTTTCGCCGGGCCATCCAGCGCCAAAAGGCGGTAATCCGGGGTGAACCTGATTTTTGTTTTTTACCACATCCTTAAGTAGCATATTGGAACACGATGACGAAGGGCCGACGCGAATTCCTTCCGCTTGAAGCGCTTTATCAAACCACTCAGCGCGCTGCGGGGTATCAAAATCGATATAAAGTGCAATACCGGCATCGCCGCCGTCGTCGCCAGTTTGACGGTAGTTAATGCCGGGGCAGCCAGCGGAAACCTTGGTTTTTATGCTGCGAAACATTTTGCGAACCGGGCCTATAATCTGGCTGTCAAGCTTGCGAAGTTGCGCCAGCGCAACCGCGCCGGTAAATTCGTTCATCCGGAACTGGCAGCCGCAGAATTGATTGAATTGCAGATTGCCGCCAAGCTGTTTTTTTAGCCCTTCCCGTACAAGGCCAAGATCATGAAAACGCACTGCGCGTTCAAAAACAGCAGGATCTTTTGCCAGAAATAACCCGCCGTCACCGGTGGTCATAATCTTATTCTGTTGGAAACTGAAGCAGCTTACATCGCCGAGTGAACCGACTTTTTTTAACTTATATAAAGCGCCGCACGCCTGGGCAACGTCCTCCACAACCTTGATATTATGTTTGTTCGCAATTTTCAGCAACCGGTCCATATCGTTGGTGGCGCCCTGAAAATGTACCACGATTACAGCCTTGGTCTTATCAGTGATCTTACTTTCAAAATCATCAGGAGACATGTTCAGCGAACGGTCAATATCGACAAAAACAGGCGTGGCGCCCAGCAGTACCGGCGCCATGAAATCGGTATACCATGCAAGTGATGGAATAATAACCTCATCGCCAGGCCCTATGCCAAGACCAGCCATTGCACAATAAAATGATCCGCTGCCAGTGGCTGTCGCCAAAGCATAAGGCATGTTAAAGTATTCACGTGCCAGCGTCTCGAAATCGTTAACCATATGGGGTGTTCCGTCACCGTAATCACGAAACGGCAGTTTGGTTCTGACAACCTCCGCAAGCAATGCCAGTTCTTCATCTCCGAGCAAGCTTGTTCCTAAAAATGGACGGGGAAGCGGATTTTGACGGACAGGGGTTCCGCCGTCAATCGCCAATTTTTCACTCATTATATTTCCTCTTTGATTTGTTAAAAGATTATGATTTATTCTTTTTGCTTCGCCGGGACAGGCGTGGCGGTCATGCGGAAATCGAACATCCAGGGGATGTCATTTTCGTAATCTGCCCGCTGTGCAGCGTGACAGGCGGCATCCCAGACACATCCCGCGGCGCGGGCTTTCAGCCTGGTCTGCAACTCCAGCCAAAGTTCACTGAGGCTGATTTCTCCTTCAGCCATATCGGCGACCTCAAACGGCTCTTCCAAAATCGCCGCGACATCATCAATCAGCCCCAATGCCAGCAGCGTTTTTGCACGCAGATACTTAATTCGCCCACCGGCTTCGGCGTCTGCGGGTAAGCGCGGCAGAAATTCAGCAGCGCGACCGGCTTCAATGAAGCTATTCAACGCTTCACTCAGCAACTGTTCATTGCCGGGCTCGGCATTGAGTACGCGCTCCCATGCCGCCAACGCCTGCCCCGGCTGTTTTTGCATTGTATATAAGCAGGCTTTCACCCGTTCAACAATACTGATTGCAAACAAGGGAATATTCATGCGTTCGAGGCGTGCAAGCGCAAAACCATATTTTTCACGTTTACACTCATTGACGGCCAACTGATACTGGAGCCACGGGTGAGCGGCCGCCCCGGGCAAATTCTTTTCCGCCATCTGTAAACGCATATACCATGCCTCAGAGGTCTGCCAGCTCGGCAGTTTGATTGCCGCCGGATCCGGCAAACAGCCGGCCAGTAATTCGAGCCATGGAGACTGTAAGGCGCCGAGACTGCCTTCAGGGTAAATATTCGGGGCAAATTCAAATGGCGCAACATCGTCAACGGCGCGGCGGCGCAATTCAAGCGCGCCCCAACCGGAACCATGATGTAAAATCTCCTCCGGCGCCCGGTCGGAGATCAAGCGGGCCCGTGCCGCGATCTCTTCTATTTTTGATTCAGGGAGGCGGCGTTCGACTTCGGCGGCAACAGTATTCATTGCGCGGCGATAGTCCTGATCGTGCAAAGATGCCGGATCGCCGGCAATCGGCCCAAAACTCTCAACCCAGAAAAATTCGCTTTCTGGCGGCATCGGCACAGATTCCAACTGGGTTTTCGCCAGTCCGCTCTGAATTTCGATATACGGGCATCCGGTTTCAGAGAGAAAATCCGGCCAGTGCCGCCCCCCCTGGCTGCCTCCCCAAAGAAACAACTTGCGGCCGCGCATCACACTCGTCGAAGTGCAAAGCAATCCGCGTCCGTCTTTTTGCACTGCGGCTTCCCACGGCCTGGTGCCTTTGGGCATGTAGTAAAAGTAGTCGATGGCGGCGCTTACCCGTTTAGGATAGGTCGTATCCACCCCGTCATGGCTGGCCGGATGGACAAGATTAATTCCGTCTTTATTGTGGATTATCGCTCTTTCGGTTGGGACGATGACGCGGGTCTCCGTGGTCTCCGGAAAAGCGGTGTTGCTCCACCAGTAGGTGGAAGTGGCAGCAGCATCCGGGTTGACAATCTTCACCGCGGTAAAGAGAAAATCAGAGTCATCATCTGTAAAAAAGCAGTCCATTTGAAACGGGGTTCCGGTAATTCGCTCCCACTCGTAAAAACGCAATACAGGACGTCCGGCGTCAGTCAACTGTGCGGCAAAAAGGTCAGTGGCGGTGAACGGCGAGTGTCCCCGGAAACCGATATTCCACTCAATTCCGCCGGAGAACCACGCATTGCGTAGCGCCAGCCTGCCGAATTGCAGAACAGTATTCGCATATAGCAATTCGCGATCGTCGCGCTTGTCCAGCAGGGACCAAAGGCGACCGCCTAATGAAGGAACGAAAGTCGCGCGTAAACGGTTGTTTTCAAGCACCAGCGTTGTCAGGTCGCCGGTTTGGCGGGTGCGGGTATAGCCGTCCAGCGAGGAATAGGGCAGGATTGAATTAGGAATTTCCCGGTTAATGTCGCAGTATTCTTCCGGCGGCAGCATCGGGTCGAATTTGATTGTACCCGACGGTTCCCGGAGTCGACGGATTGGCGGATGATTATTTTCGGACGGAAATCCGCACAACGGAAGACGTATTTGGGAACGGTACAACTTATTCATTAATAAAACTCCCTCGATTCCTTGAGAGAATCATTTTGATTTTCTCTCTTTACTGCTTTTGTCATTTTTTAATTTTTGGTTCAAAACAGCAATCGGCTATTTTGAAAATTCTATTACGGCTATTTCGTTCCAGTCATTGAGTTTTACCTCAACTTCCCAGCCGTTGTCCTTTTGAATAGTCTGGAAATTATTACTCTTGTCGCGCCCCAATTCATCAAACAGAAAACATGCCGGTTTTTCTTTGCCGGGCCAGAAATACTTCCCGGAAACGCAGGCGATAATCCTTTCCTTGCCAATAAGATATCCCTCGTTAAGTTCAACTGGGGTAAAAGGGAACATGTGATTGCAGGGGCCGTAAACGCCGGCGTTTTCGCCTTTGAGCGGAATACCGAAGTCATAGTAGTAATAAAGAACCCCGTTCCGCAAAGCCGCAATTATACCGCGGGTCAGCGTCTTGGAATATCCTTTTTTATTTTTCACATAATGGGATATCTGCAAACCCAGCGTGACCGGACTGCAACTCAAATGACATTTTGCCGAATGCAGCAGGGCAGACGGTTTTTCCGTCGGAAACATCATTATGCTTTTGGGTACGTCATTATCCATTTCAGTAAATCTGAAAATACCGGGGATATTGGTTTCTTTCACCAGCGGCTGGGTGTTTAGTACCATTTTTTTCCCTTTTGCCAGAACGTGTTCGATGATCTTCTGGCGAGCCGTCGCGCCGGCAACGGCAAAATCATAATATTTGCTTATGATATTACCCTTTACATCCAAGTCAACCGTATGTCCGTCCCATTTGTCAAAAGTATATCTTTCCTTGCTGCCAAAGCCGGCGGCGCCGGGTTCCGCCTGATCCAGATAGATGCCGTCAAAACCCACATCATCAATCATGAAATCTATGATTTCAAGCAGTTTCTTAAAGCGGGAATTGCCTTCAGCCGCCTGCACTAAAAGATTAATATACGGCTCTTTCGCATAATAGGTGTCGGCATATAATCTGCCGTCGGCAGTCCTTAGAAGAGAATCGTTATATTGGCTGCTTTTAAAAATCGCGGATTGTTCCTGATTCAGCAGGACGCCATAAGCGCCTTTATCAGAACCGCAGGGCGGAAGTTTTTCCCAGCCCGGCAAATTCTGTTTATTCTCACTGACTATATTATGCTCCAGTTTAGGCAGTATTATCCTGGCAGGATCCTGTTTCTTGATTTCTTTAATTAACGGTTGTACTTTCTTCTTATATTCATCTCTTGACAGTACGGCACAGCCTTCGGAAAAATCAAACCAGGGGTTGACCGCCTGAATATGAACATTCATTCCAGGGGTGCTCACACTATTGCTGAAACAGAACGGTCCTTCTATTGTATGATTTAAATTGCGTTCCTTTCTTAGCAGATTGATGAATGAAAAATAATCTTTTTCAGCCTTTAACGGATAGATGATATTTTCAAAAGTGTAACTTTCGCCAGCACGTAATCCGAAGTGGGAAACATTGAACACAAATTTGTTTCCGGCGCGCATAATTTCAAGTTGCGCCCGTTGAACATTGTCTTCGGCAATCATTCCGGCGCTGCTGTTTTTGTTTTTGATAAAAACAGTAGGATTTTCCGCGATGCCCCCGCTGATGAGATCAACGCCAGGCAGCCCGCCGAGGCTATAACCGCTTGGTTTCGGAATCGCTTCTGAGGCAATGAAATATTTAACAAAAATCCCGATATCGCCTGCTGATATGTTCGTTAAGGTGTCTCGGACTTTAATTCCGTTCTCAATTTTTGTAATTTCTCTTTTTACGGAATACGATTTATTTGCGGCGGTAACACTGATAACTCCATCTTTCAATTCTTTTATGACCGGTGCCCAGCCGGCAGCCCCCGATGCTTTTTCAGGAGAAAAAATATTAAACAGCATTTCCGTTTTGCCTGGATAAGAATATTCCGCGCCGATATAGTACTGGTCAGCCCCGTCTCTCAACACCATGCCGCCGCCCGGCATGACCTCGAGAGTATAATTTTCACTTTTTATCGAAGCTGCCGCGGTGGCGGGAGCAAATTTAACCAGTGCCTGGCTTGCCTGCGAAGATATGACCTCTGACGGAAGGTAGCCTACTTGCAGGTTTTCAATTACCATATCAATGTCGATAAGCTTGTCCGCCTTACCAAGATTTTTAAAGAAGGTATTAATTAAATGCAGTTTATTTTCATCACTTTTTTCAACTCTGTTATCCGCGCCCATCTCCACATAATTGACGTTGTCAGAAATATCTATACAATAGCTGCATAATTTTTCTCTGGGGGATACTATCCTCTGATCGACGGCTTCGGGGCCGGTAGTGAAAGGCACCAGCAGAATATCATTTTTCCACCATCCAGCCTTTAGATATTCCCGCACAGTACTGCTGAAATATTCAGGCTTGCCGATAAAACGCTGTTCTTCATTTTTCTTATAATTGCCAACTTTCTTGTCATTCAAAACAAGACCAAGGTAATAATTCCATCCGGCGGCAGTTGTATGCTTGAGATATACATCAAACTTCAGACATACAGTCATACCATTCTTCTTCGGTATCGCCGGGAAAGTCAGAGCCGCCTCTGTGACGTTTTTTTCATCGGTTTTGATTATAATTTTTTCAGGGTGGCTGAAAAAACTTTCCATTTTCAAGTCTTCGCCCTGCAAATAATTACCGGCCAGAACCAAACCAGCCAGAACAGCGCCAAACACTACTTTTTTCATATTGATTCCTTTTTTTAAATCTAATAATCATTGATTTATTCTAAATTACAGGGTATTAAAGATTGACTGGGGCCAAACATCATTTATTGCGGGATCTGGTTCCTGTCCCTGGCTGCCGCATGACCGCCAATATAATGATAAGTTAACCGTCATGGCTTTTCGCGGATGGATTCCATATGCGAACTACATAATCAAATATGGGATCTACGGCGCAAAGTAAACGCAAGCGGTTTTTCCGTACAAATCCTTCATATTTTGAGTCTTCACATGGCCTTCGGCAAACAAGCACGGAACGTTTAGATTCGGGTGTCTGAAATCAAGCGCCAGATTAGTGGTGCTTGCTCCTGTGGCGAAAGGGTACTCCCAGTAGTCGAAAGTGAACGGGGCGCCTTCCGAGCCGGCCGATGTCCGCACTCCGTCGGTCATATAGATAATGGTGGACGGCTGCTTTATCATCGACATCTTCCTCATGTGCACAAGGGGACTGTAGCCAAGGGCAGTCATAAAATGGTTTGTCGTATAGCTGTATTGACAATCCTTCCAAACTACTCTGTAGGCGTCTTTCGGACACCAGTAGATTTTGGCTTGTGCCGGCGTGGCGACGGCAAGAGGAGTTATTCCTGTATAAGGTTGCAGATTGTAATATAAGTTAGTTACGCCGCCGCCGTTGGTGGCATACGGGAAATACTCCTGGGAGTCGAACGCATAGGAGGCGACGGCCTGGCCGAGTTGACGAAGATTGCTCAGGCATTGGGTCTGTCTGGCCGTTTCCCTGGCGCTGGTCAGCGCCGGAAGCAGCATCGAGGCCAAAATCGCTATAATGGCGATCACCACGAGGAGTTCGATGAGCGTGAATTGTGTCAAAGTACCGAACCCGCTCTTACCTTTTCGCTGATTGTTTGTTTTCATACTAGCGCCTTTTCCTTTTGTTTAAAACAATGTTATAAGTAGCAAATCTTTGCATTTTCTTGCTTTATAAATGACGGAGCATTTTTAGTTGTTATTATAGTATCCACATCACTGTAGGAACACATCTTGTAAGGAGAAGAAGCGGAATAAACATCACTGTCAGCCAGGATTATAACACATTGTGCGTTCTTTATAAAAAAAGATTCCAGCTCTACAATCAGCAGAGTCATATTATAAAAGCCGTCATCCGTTACGGTGCAGGGAGCTATGAACACCTTGTTCACTTTTATATCCTTATCCACCTGTCCTATCAGTATTCCTTCATTGTTTGTAGGCATTGTTCCTACTATATCGACATGGCAAGTTTCAGCGAGAAGCAGAGCGACATGCAGGGAATTTGTAATAACATTAACATTTTTTCTCTGCTGTCTAAGTTCTCGCGCAACATGCAAAGTATTGAGTCCGCCGCCCAGAAAAATGGAGTCTCTGTTGTTTATCATCTCCACGGCACTCTTCGCGATCAGCACACGTTCCTCAAAATACTTGTCATTTTCTGAAAAATAATAATGCGGACAGAACTCGAAATCCCTATGCAGAGATACGGCTCCACCCTGAACACGTTTTATCAGACGGCTTTCTTCAAGCTTCTGGAGATATCTATCAGTAGTTCCTCTGGCGACGCCCAGTTCTTTTGTCAGGTCTTTTACGCTGATAAATTTATTTTTATCTATTATATTCAACGCTTGTTTCAGTATCTCATCCATAGTCAGTATCCTGAAAAATATTTATTTACCTGATACACATGTCTCACGATATACCATTTTTCATCGACAAGTGTATTATAATGCAAGACAAATGATTTGTCAATATACCGAGAGGCGTTATAATGAAAATAAATATTTAAAACTCACGAAACCAATAGTATCATGCCGAAAAACAACGTGCAAAAAATATAGGTAAAAATGGATATAATCATTTTATAGACAATAACTTAACGCAAGCATTATTGACAAATATGCTATATATGTAGGGACAATTGAAAGTTGAAAGTTGAAAATGGAAAATGGAAAATGGAAAATGGAAAATGGGGATTTTCTGTCCACTAATTACACTGATTGTACGAATTTGTTTTTATTCGTATCCATTCGAGCCAGCGCCTCCGGCGGGTAAACAATTCGTGGAAGAACAAGGATTATGTTCAATGGTCCTCCAAAAGCTCAGAGTGATCCACAGATGACATTTACCCGCCGGAGGCGTGGCAGATGAACGCAGATGTTAAAAATGGAATGGTTATGCTCAACGGGACTCCAAAATCTCGGAGTCGGGGAGACTTCACCATGAAGATCATGAAGTTAATGAAGGGGGATGTAATTAAAACAGAAATCTTCATTTTCTTCAAGCCCTTCATGGTAAAAAAGGGGGTTTCTCTGTGCCTTTGTGGTTAAAAACGGTTCCGTTCAACGGATGTCTAAAGTCTCGGAGTGGGTTCAGAATTGAAAATTGAAAATTGAAAACAGTTGTGTTCAACGGCTGTCTAAAGTTTCGGAGTGTTTGGGGAAGTGCGGGAGTTCTAAAGTGCGGAAGTTCTAGAGTGCGGGAGATTTTTGAATTCTAGAAGCAAATTCATAAACTTTAGAACTCTAGAACTTTAGAATTTCAGAACTTGTACTCAACGGCTGTCTAAAGTCTCGGAGTGGGTAAGAATTGAAAATTGAAAATTGAAAATTGAAAATTGAAAATTGAAAATTGAAAAACAAAATTGTAATACCTCAAACAGGTCTCCAGACTCTCGGAAATATGGGTTTGTTGTAGTGCCGTCCGTCTCGGACGGGGTTCCAAATCCTCCCTCTCAGAGAGAGGGCGCTACACCAGAACAGGGTGTCCAGAATGAGCGTGAAGGGTGTCCAGAATGTCCAGAATGTCCGACCTGCCCGAACCGTCCGTCTCGGACAGGTATGGCGGCCTGGTGTCCAGAATGGGTAGCACAGGTGTCCAGAATGAGCAACGCAGGTGTCCAGAATGGCGCGATGCGGGGTGTCTCCGCAACTGCGAGGATGCGGGACAGATGTCCAGAATGTGGGATGTCTTTCATAAGCCCCATAGGACCCATAGGACCCATAGGACCCATAGGACCCATAGGACCCATAGGATCTATAGGACCCATAGGATCTATAGGACCTGGCCCATAAAAACATCGTGGGAAACGGGGGGCCAGAATATACAGAGACGGGGGTCCAAAATTAGGGTAGATTGGGCTTGATTTATTCTGACTACTGACTTCTGGCTAGTGACTTCTGGCTGTTCATGCGGTGTCCAGAATGTTTGGCTCCCCGTCCGGAAGCATATCAAGTAATAATGTTTGCTTGAATTATTAAAAATGTCCTGTATGTTTGTTCTGAAAGTTATGCGTTTTTTAACGCGTTTACAAATAAAGTTTAAATCTAAACTTAAGGAGAATGATATGAGAAAGTGTCTGTCTGTAATGTCGGCTGTGGTCTGTTTGTTCTGGATAACCGGTTGCTCGTCGGTTGAGAAGAAAGCAGATAAGTGTCCTGAAGTTGACAAGGCGAAGCAGGCAAAAGCCGCCGCTGACGCCGCCGATATGGCTAAACGCAAAGAACTGGCCGAGAAATTGATACCCACGTTGAAAATCGGGGACAGCGTCTCCCGCTTTTTTGAGCAGATTAAAAAGAACCAGATGGATATGTTGACCCGGCAGCTCAGGAACAAACAGCTCCAGAATCCTGAAGAAATTAATAATGCGGTCATGACGTTGATGAACAAAGAAATGAGCTGGGATAATCTGAAAGCGCCGTTTGTCAACTTGTACGCCGAATCTTTCTCGGCGGAAGAACTTGACGCGCTCGTTAAATTCTATGAATCCCCGATCGGCAAAAAGCTGGTTGACAAGCAGCCGGAAATTCAGCAGAAATCCATGGCGCTGACCCGCAAACTGGTATCCGATATCACGATGAAAGTCCATGCTCTGACCAAGGAACTCATGGACAAACAGCAGGCAGCAAAAGCTAAGGATGCAACTCCGGCGAAAGCCCCGGTTACCGCCCCGGAAACTCCGGCTCAAACTCCGCCGTTGCCGGTTCCCGCGGCTCCCGGAGCCAAAAATGTTATTCCGTTAAAGTAATTATAGATTGGGGCGGCACACAGTTGCCGCCATTTTTTTATCTGAATAATTTGCCGGCAACAGTTTGGAATTGAACCATTTATGGAAAAAAACCTGGCGTTGAAAGACATAATCGGGCGGAAAATTCCGCCTGTTCCCTGGGCGGAAGGCGAAAAAATCCCCTGGGATGACCAGCGGTTCAGCCGCCGCATGCTGCAGGAACACCTTTCCCAGGATCACGATTGGGGGAGCCGCAGATTTTCCATTATAAACCGGCACGTCAAATGGATATTCCAATATTTGCTGAACAAACGTTCCGGCAGAATCCTGGATCTGGGCTGCGGCCCTGGTCTTTATACTTTCCGGCTGGCGGCAATTGGCTGCGAATGCAAAGGAATAGATTTTT
>TBL_comb47_HYPODRAFT_10004161_pt1 | contig 16725 bp, 10 predicted proteins | sample TroBogypolimnion_40_FD_10682 | JGI IMG/M metagenome (IMG submission 10682)
TCGTGATTGACTTTCGTGATTGCTTGGACTTTCGTGATTGCTTGGACTTTCGTGATTGCTTGGACTTTCGTGATTGCTTGGACTTTCGTGATTGCTTGGACTTTCGTGATTGCTTGGACTTTATTTGCCGAAAATATCCACCAACATTATATCTTATATCGGTTGAATTAGACAAATGATCGATAATCATTTGTAAATTTGATTTTTCCAAATTAAGCTTTTCTGTTAGTATTTCAATATTCACCCTTTGCTGATTTAGGTTCTTATTTTGTTTTTCGATCAACAAATTCAATTCTTTTTCAAGTGTTTCTTTTTTATCCGGTAATAGACTGGATATTTCATCAATAAGTTTTTTATTATATTCAATAAAACTTATGATATTTTCTTTTTTACGATCGATACTGGTTTCCAACAATAATATTTTTTCTTTCAACGAAGATATACGACTTTCACTATTTTCTTTATATTTATTCAGTTGTATATCAGTCGCTGGAGTAGTCATAAAATATATTACACCGAACGAAAAGAAAACTGATACTTTGTATCAGTTTTCTATCGGTAGGAGGCCTCCACCAAAAAGAAAAATGTCTCATTTTTCTTTTCGGTTGGTGTAATAATTTTATTTATTACACATTTTCGCATAATTGAATGTTATTAGGCAATGTTGCCGATAAATGTGTAATATACTATAAATCACTTTCATCATCTTCCTCGTCCGCCTCCACAACATCCTTCTTCACATTCCGATCCAAATACCGATATATTCGCCGAATATCCAGCTTCTTTATATTGTAATTATCAAAGATTTGCTCAAACTGCGCCAGCAATTCGGTGTTATTCAGAACATCCGCATATGACAAGCCGTCCGCGTATTCCGGATTCGCCGCCACAATATTCAACCGCAGCTCCTGGAAAAACGCGATTAAATCCTTCTTATCCATATCGAGCTCCTGACACAAATTATAAATGAAAAGCTGGTTATTATATTCCGTCGAATATTTCGTCAGCACTTTGGTAAATCGCACTTCCGCCGGCGAATATTTGCCTAAATGTTGCGGAAAAGTGTCATGATAGATTTTGTTATTATAAAACGTCTTGATCAAAGAACTCATCTCGTTGAATATCCAGATCTGGTTCTGGAACGTAATGCGATCGATATAATCCGCGAAACACATATTATCCAATATCCGCGTATAAAAGGGGAACGCCGTTTTTGCCGGCACTTTGGTGAGCGTATCCACGATATTTTCGTGATACAGCAGCGCAATGATCGTCCGATCCGTCTCATTCATAAACGTATTATGTTGGTCGATGGACACCGGCGCATTGATCAGCCGCTGTGTGATTTTCTTCGAATCCTCGTTATATGATTTATTCTGGAAAATCTGCCGAACCGTGTCCGCGGATTCCAGCAGTTCCGGCTTTTTCGCATAAATCCGCGTAACGAATTCCAGTTTGCGCAGATCGCCCTGGATATAATTTATAATATGGGGCATTATATCTGGCATAATAATTCGGTTACTAATCGTCGTCGTTGTCGAAATAATCGACACAACCTGCGCCTCCGTCGGCGGTTTCAGTTCGAACGTATAGCACACTTTCATCAATTCGCGGATCTTTTTGTCGACATAATAATTGCCGATACAAATGATCGGATTCAGCGTTATGTTTTCGAGCCGCTGCTTTTTCGTCTTCTTCTGGCGGATCAGTTTGATGAGCGATGTGATGCCCCCCTTGTCGCCATTATTCATACCGTCGATTTCGTCCATTACGATGACGATTTTCTTCACTTTGCGGCTCATCATTTGGAGGACATTGCGATTCGATATATTATTATTAGTAATCGTGTCTACCAAAGATTTATTGCGCACATCACCGGCGTCGTATTTGATGATATCGTAGTCCATTTCTTTGAGCAGGTTCATAATAAACAGCGTTTTACCACACCCGGGCGATCCGTAGATATATATGCCCTTTTTATACGTATTATCGCGGCATGAGGCGTCGAATTTGCCGAGGATTTCTTTGATTTCTTTGGCAACGGGGGTGCGTTGTAGAATGCTGTCGTAGTTGGTACTAGCATTGGCATTTATATTTGTATTGGTATTATTCATATCAAAAATATAAATATATTGGAGAACTATTTATTGTTTATTATATCGTTGGTTTTTTACATCGATTTAATATTTTATATTTTATATTTTATATTATATATTTTAAGCAACGGTTACGTTTCACTACGTAGTAAAGATGAAAAGGCGTAAACTATACGGTTTGAATTACCGCGTTTTCAATGACGTTCGACATTTGCGGCGGCACAGGTCGCGGACTGAGGGATTTGAACTTGACCGAAAATTCGGTGTGGCGTTGATGCGAATAAAACGTCAATCGCGAAAACGACGCGCGACACATTGAGCAGCACGGGACCTGTCTTGCGGGCAATGATGTCATATAGTTCGTCAAGCACGTAGCGCAAACTGGATGCGCACAAACGGGAGTCACATACTGATCAATTGGCACATCGTCGTCCCAGCAGATCGGACACTGTGCGATCGCCGTTTGCGTAGCAGGTGTAGTATAACACGTTGTAATATTATTATATTGGACCCTCGTTTGAACTGGTCTGGGATGGAGCGGCGGAACATTGACGGGCAAACCAGCCGATGTCTGAAATTGTCGTAAATCGTTCTGCGCGACTGCGAGGAGCTGACGGTTACGTGTTTCGGTTTGCGCGCTTGCCCGTCCTCGTTCATCCCAATTTGTCCGCGCGATAGTATTACGCGACAAATTTGCGTCTATTTCCGCCAGTTGTGATTGTAGTCGTTCAATACGCGTGATCACCAATTGTCGCCGTTCGGCGATTGTCGCCAACGTTTCCGTGCGAAATTGGGTTTCGAATGCCGCGCTAGCGGTTGTGCGAATATCCGTGCGCACGGTATGAACCAGTCGACTCGTATAGGTAAACATATCGGCATTCATCGCATCCCTGCGAATTTGGATTTCGGCGTCGGTATTCGGCAGGACAAGCGTGTCGCTCTCATGCGGCGCTTGGTTATAAATTATAGCATCACTTGATACCGTGATATTCACGGCGTAAAATCGCACCAAATCCGCATTTATAGACTCATACGTTACGGGTGTGAATCGTGCGATAATCTCTGCTCGCGGCGTATTCGCGACGGTTTGATATAAGAGTTCCGCGATACGAGTTGATACATCATCGCCCTCGATGCGGTCAACATTGAGTTTGGCACAGATAAATTGACCGAGTGATTTTTTATATCGACGACCGGATATCCGAGAATAAGGCACCCTCGACAAATCCCCAAACGTTCTAACACGGTCGACGACGAACCGCGAATTGCCGTGGTATGCGTAGGAATATTCGGCGAGAATAAGGATGTGATTGAATACTTTTATATATTCGTGGCTTTGGCACTCGGCGATTGTGTGAGTTTCCGAACAGAAATCACACTGGCGACAATGGGGTTTAGTGTGACCGGGTTGCCGACAGTTACCGCATTTGCGAACAGTTTGCGCGCGACCAGGGGCAGCCGATGCGAAATTGATTATATTTGTCTCGACGATTGTGGCGGTTGACATTGTTGGATTGCGATAGGATTGCGATAGGATTGCGATGTATTGTAATATAAAGATATTACGATATATTTTGAATCAATTTTACGTGAAAACACACGGGTTCAATTGGCTGACTAATTCGTTTATTTAGCGCCCGAATTTGCTAAAATCCGTATTCACCGCAATGAAATCGCCCCCCTTGGACGAAAGTGCTCCATTATACGAATATGGATCTATGAACGAATTGAACGACGTGGGTTTTACCGGAACGCTATTCGCCTGATCGGAATATTTCGATGGACCGCGATATGAATTGTAATAACTATCGCGTTCGGTTCCCTTTTGAACGGAATTCGTATCAGCGCCGGTATTTATCAGCGAATCTTGCGACGGAATACTTGTCACGGTATCATTTCCAAATACGCGTTGAACATTTTGCCCAACTGCGCTAGCAACGGCTTGGACATCTTTTCCGACAGTGCTAGCAACAGCCTGAATGTCATTTCCGGCATCAGAAACGACACCTCCGATTGCGTTACCTACTTTGTCGAAAGCGCCACTTCCGCTGTCATTATTGCTATCACTTCCGTCATTATTGCTATCACTTCCGTCATTATTGCTATCACTTCCGTCATTATTGCTATCACTTCCGTCATTATTGCTATCACTTCCGTCATTATTGCTATCACTTTTGTCACTTTTGCCATAATAATAATAATTATTAGTGGTTTGAGAACCTCCACTGATCACTCCGTAATCAAAAACGCCCGTAGGTTTGGCCATCAATGCTTGTATGGCAGTTATTTCTGCCCGTATTAACGATACATAATCAATAGGGGTGGTTGTAGGATTAGCAGTGGTTGTAGGATTAGCAGTGGTTGTAGGATTAGCAGTGGTTGTAGGATTAGCAGTGGTGGTTGGAATGGCGGTGGTTGTTCCAGGAATTATTTTAGTCCCTATATTTCTATCAGCAGTTGGTGGTTGCGCCTGTGTTGAAAACCCTATATCTTTTAAATAGCATTTGTATATGGAAGGTTGATATACATATCCGTAACAATCACTGTTATCACTACAACTAGTTTGACAATCGGTTTCAAGACTATTACTCGCAATAAAGTTTGAAATATCATTACCCCACGAATCGACCCCCGACTTCGTTGTATATTCCGTTAAACCTTCTTTAAACCCTTCAGTTAATGGCTTTTGTGTCGGGGCAATATTAGACATCATACTAGCGTGTAAACTTTGTAATCTGTCCAATTCTACCTTTAACTGACTATCAGTTGAATTTGCGGTCGTTGTTGTAGTGGTTGGATTAAATGTCGTGGTTGGAGTGGTAGAAGTGGTAGGTTTAAATGTCGTGGTAGGTTTGAACGTCGTGGTCGAAGTGGTAGGTTTGAACGTCGTGGTCGTAGTGGTCGGTTTGAACGTCGTAGTGGTCGGTTTGAACGTCGTAGTGGTCGGTTTGAACGTCGTAGTAGTCGGTTTGAACGTCGTAGTAGTCGGTTTTAACGTAGTTGTCGAAGTTGTCGAAGTGGTCGTAGTGGTGGTCAGTCCTTCCTGTAATTCCAATAAATTCGTATAGTTTATTATAATTATAATAACTAATATTAACACTAATCCTAATAAAATGATAAATGTTAATTTCATAATATAACTATATATATACTATATTTATAGTTATTGTGATGGGTAATTGATATAACGCCTAAATTGGTTATACAAATTGAATATTTATCGGCCAAATTTGCTGAAATCCGAATTCAACGGCATAAAATTACCCGATTTTGATTGAAGTGCTCCGTTATATGTATATGGATTAACGAACGAGGCATATGCGGTTGGTTGAACTGGAATACTGGTTGCCTCATTGTGATAACCATTTGGACCCAGAGATCCGTAACCACTTGCCCCGACTGGACCCGAATCACCGTAACCATTTGGACCAGACTGCGATTTGTCGCCACCTCCGATTAACGATTTGATACCCCCGCCAACCCCACCGGCTACTGCCTGTAAATCTCCACCAACTGTGCTTCCAATTGCTTGTAAATCTCCCCCAACTGTGCTTCCAATTGCTTGTAAATCTCCACCAACGGTGCTTCCAATTGCTTGTAAATCTCCACCAACGGTGCTTCCAATTGCTTGAGCATCGCTACCGACTGCTGAAATGCCGTCACTTGCCAAATCAGCTGCACCTTTGACAACACTTTTGACTGCTCCGGCGGCATCTTTGACTCCGTCTTTTATAGAATTAGATCCACTACTATCATTTGATTCGCTGGTATCACCATTCGCGTTTCCATATACTATTATATTTTGAACATTTGGATTATTATCCAACAGAGATTGGATTTTGAGTAGATCGGCATTAATTATTGCTAGATAATCGGGGGTTGTCGTTGGTGGAAGGGTGGTTGTGGTTTGTGCTTGGGTGGTTTGTGCTGGGGTGGTTTGTGCTGGGGTGGTTGTTGGCATGGCGGTGGTTTGTGCTGGGGTGGTTTGTGCTGGTGTTGTATCACCAACAGCACCTTCTCTAAACCCTTCCATAGTTGTAAATGCTTGAGGTTGAGAACTTATTGAATTTTGTAATTTGTCCAGGATGCCCACAACATTATCGGCTACTACTGCCATCGATGCTGGATCTATTGGTGCAACTGGTGTATAATTAGAATATGGTGTCGTGTTATTAGAATATGGTGTCGTGGCATTAGAATATGGTGTCGTGGCATTAGAATATGGTGTCGTGTCATTAGAATATGGTGTCGTGTTATTAGAATATGGTGTCGTGGCATTAGAATATGGTGTCGTGGCATTAGAATATGGTGTCGTGGCATTAGAATATGGTGTCGTGGCATTAGAATATGGTGTCGTGGCATTAAAATATGGTGTTGTGGTTGGATTATATGTTGTAGTAGGCATAACCGTCGTAGTAGGATTATATGTCGTAGTAGGATTATATGTCGTAGTAGGCATAACCGTCGTAGTAGGCATAACCGTCGTAGTAGGATTATATGTCGTAGTAGGATTATATGTCGTAGTAGGCATAACCGTCGTAGTAGGATTATATGTCGTAGTAGGCATAACCGTCGTAGTAGGATTATATGTCGTAGTAGGCATAACCGTCGTAGTAGGATTATATGTCGTTGTTGGCATTCTCGTCGTAGTAGGATTATATGTCGTAGTAGGATTATATGTCGTAGTAGGCATAACCGTCGTGGTTGGTCGAAATGTCGTAGTAGGCATAACCGTCGTAGTAGGCATAACCGTCGTAGTAGGCATAACCGTCGTAGTAGGCATAACCGTCGTAGTAGGATTAAATGTCGTGGTAGGCATAACCGTCGTAGTAGGATTAAATGTCGTGGTAGGATTATATGTCGTTGTTGGTCGAAATGTCGTAGTAGGCATAAATGTCGTAGTAGGCATAACCGTCGTAGTAGGAGCCGGCGTGGTTGTAACGGGGATCTTTATACCAAATTGTGACCCCTGTGATACTATTTTGGGAGCAGTTAACATTGATGAGTTCTTCATATCACATGTTTGAGTGCTAGGTTTATATACGTATCCAGCACACAAAGAATCATTTTTACACATTGTTTGACAATTTGTTTCATTAGGAACTCCAGTGGTAGAACTAATACTATTTCCTGCCGAATCAACATTAGTTTGAACATTATAACCATTTACAGTTTGCGGGGCGGATGATGTTGGGGCTGGTGTCGTGGTTGGCATAAACGTGGTCGTAGGTCGAACTGTCGTAGTAGGCATAACTGTCGTAGTAGGCATAACTGTCGTAGTAGGCATAACGGTCGTGGTAGGCATAAATGTCGTGGTAGGCATAACTGTCGTGGTAGGCATACGTGTAGTTGTTGGCATAACCGTCGTAGTTGGCATCGGCGTTGTTACATTGAATGATGTTTTCGCTACCGAATTCACTTGACCATTACTAGTAAGAGTTCCCGAAGCTATGTTTGTATTTTTAAAATAACACCACCCCCATCCTTGAACGTATCCACCACAGTCTGGTCTGGTGTCACAATATGATTTACACCCAGCTTCGGTATATGTCATATTAGGGGCATTTATAAGAGTGGTAGTATTATTATCTGGTGTAAATAACATACTTGTGTTAGTAATATAAACATTTGGTTTAACCGTGGTGGTTGGCATAACTGTCGTGGTTGGCATAACTGTCGTAGTTGGCATAACTGTCGTAGTAGGCATAAATGTCGTGGTAGGCATACGTGTAGTTGTTGGCATAACCGTCGTAGTTGGCATTGCGGTTGTAGTAAACTGAACAATACTTTGTGTAAAATAATAATAACCACCACTAGAAAATACATTCGGACTACTAATTGTAATCGTTTCGGAACTTGGAACGACAGTAACGACAGGGATATTTACTAATCCGTTTCCCTGAGCATACCAACCCGGTTTCACTTGTGTAATTTTATTTTGAGAAAATCCAGTGAAGAAATACCCCGAATTTGTGGATGTTCCACTAACGTTTTGAAGGGTAATTGAAGTAGTGGCAGTCGGAGGTGCTGGTGTAGTGGTTGGCATAACGGTTGTGGTTGGCGGCGCAATAGCAGGCGGCATAACCGACTTCCGATAATAGTCTGACCCAGGCTGAACAAATGTTCCAAACGTGTTAATATTATAAGTATCAAACAGATCCGCCCATTTGAAACCTTGATTATATACGAACCCAGCACACGCGGGATTGCTATCACATGCTGCTTTAGCTGCGGTCGTTGGACCCATAATCGGATTTGATCCGGATAATTTAGTAGCGGATCCATTAATGTTAGTTCCGAGCGTTGCTACATATCCAGCCATAGGGTCAGCAGTCGTAGTAGGTGCTACTTGTGGTTTAATCTTTATTCCGGAATTTGCACCAACAACCGACCCAACAACAGGTATCGTAGCACTTGCCATATTGGTATTCTTTAACCAACATTTTTTATCACCACTATAATTATATACATACCCACCACAAGCTGTATTACTATCACACTGTGCTTGACAATCAGATTCGGATGATTGTACGCTATTACTAATGTCATCCTTACCACCATCTACATTCATACTGTAATATACGGTATATTTTCCAACGGTAGCACTGGTCAATACTCCAGTATTACCACCAGAGCAAGAATTGGAAGCAGCAGGACAACCTGATTTATTTGATATTCGAGCATAAACATCAGTATTTGTGTTATTTCCTATATAACAATTAGTTCCATCATAATTGTAAGACACACAATTAGGGTCATTACTACACGCCGATTGGCAACCATTAATACTACCTGTATTTGGTATATTATTATAAACCGATGAGCTACCATACAATAAATTAATGTTAGTATACTGTGTATAAACAGGGTTCACCCCCAATCCTTCTTTGAATCCTTCTGTCTCTTTGATAGGCGTATAATTGAAATATATAGATATTACTAAAACCGCCAATACTATTACAAATAATATTACCGGCGACATTTTAAATTTCATTATTATGTTTGTAACTATATAATGTATATAACGATAAAATTGATGTAATATAATATTGTATAATATAAACAGTAACTAGTAAATATATTATACATTGGTATGGCATCCGACAATCAAGTTCTTAAGCCCCGCTCACCATTGGCTCGCCATTATGACGTCCAAACCCGGTTCGAAATCGGCGTCGATGAGGCCGGGCGTGGCCCCATGTTCGGCCCCCTCTATGTCGCCGCCGTCATTTTGCCCAAAGAATCGGACGATAGTCAGGGATTCCACTACGATTGGATGAAAGATTCGAAGAAATTCACGTCGAAAAAGAAGATCGCCGAAGTAGCAGAGCACATAAAAACCCACGCCGTCGCGTGGCACGTGGCGGCAATTTCCGCCGCCGAAATCGACCGTATTAATATCCGACAAGCCGTATTCCGTGGCATGCACGAATGTATCCGCGAAGTGATCAGAAAGACATCAGAAATAACAGAAACACCTAGGTTAGCCGATTATATGGGCCTCATCGATGGGAACGATTTCGCCCCCTATTTCGTATATGATGAAGCCGCGGATACGATGGAATATATGCGCCACGAAACCTTCGAGGGAGGCGATAACCGATTTTGCGCGATTGCGGCGGCGTCCATTTTGGCTAAATGCGATCGCGATGCGCATATGCTAGATCTATGCCGACAATTTCCTATTCTGGAGACCCGATATAAAATTAACACCAATATGGGCTACGGAACCAAACCACATATGGAGGCGATTTTGGAGCACGGAATCGTCGAAGGTCATCGCCGGACATACGGAATATGTAAACAATTTGCCGAGGTGGGACCGTTGGTCTAATATGGTCTAATTATATTGAACTTGATACTCTTATGTTTGCGTTTTTACTGCCTTTTTTTCGTTCGATTTGGGCGATTTGGGCGATTTGGGCGATTTGGGCGATTTTTGCGACTTCGACGACGAAAATCGGATTTCGATCGGCAAATTTTCCGATTCGCCCTCCTGAATAGGTGGTATAGGTGGTGATCGCAAAGATATAGATCTTGATCTTACACCGAACGAAAAGAAAACTGATACAAAGTATCAGTTTTCTATCGGTAGGAGGCCTCCGCCAAAAAGAAAAATGTCTCATTTTTCTTTTCGGTTGGTGTAATCTAGGACTATTACTATCACGAATATGAATACGCTTATGTCGGCGAAACTGATCGGCGATTGGGCGAACTATGTTTGATCCTAAATTATACATTCTTTGTGTTGTATTATTACCCAAAACGCTCGCTCTTCGTCCTAAATCGGTAAATCCACGTCTAGTATAATTATACATATTACTTATACGACTGGCATCTCCAGGTCGCGGTCGTATCCGAATACCGTCGCCGCGTGTATGGCGTATATGTCCATACATTTCGTGGTCACCATTATCTTGACTCACATACACGCGTTTCGATCGTCCAAGTATAGGCATAGTATAATATATATTACGCGTATATATTATTCGTTTGTAAACATGGTCTTAGACCATCATATTATCAATAGTATCCCGCCCCACCATAATATATTTGGTTTCCCGATCCAATATACTATACCCAATCAACAATCGTCGGGTTTCCGGTATATACACGAATCCCAGCGTATATTCGACGGATTTCTTCTCAAACGTGAATAGTCGCGTGTATCGTTTCAAACGCATCGTTGCTAAATCCAATATAACCACCATATGATAATAGTATCGGCGGTCTTCGTAGCTGACTACGTGTGTAATAAACCATATTTCGTCATCGACGTGGACACCGTTCGTCGACCCGCGGACATAATTGAATACATTCGGCGTTTTCTGTTCCCAAGTGTCGGACAGCGAATATGAATTTTCGGACGTTGTCACTTTCCCTATCGTAAGTGGATTCCATTTATATACGCAGTTTGTTGTATTAGTATTAGTATTCCGCCCTTCGGGCGGGCTAATATGGTTTGTTAAAGGAAGCCTTGGTTTCCCTACAATATTGTTATTATCTTTGAACAGCACCCAGTTCTTTTCTATATTTACGGATTTATCATAATGAATAATTCCACCGAATTTTGGGTCCGTCGTTATACAACCATATTCGACACGCATTTTGCCGTCTTTTAGTCCGCGATTCCCATTAAATAATATAATATCCTCTCCCACCTCATTTGTGCTCGGCATAATACGCACATCCTCGATACCAACATATCGATCATCCAATTCGCGATTATAGTCCATTTCGTATTCCGATAAACAACGGCATTCTGGCGTTCCAAATCCCGATATTACGGCGATGACATTCTTCGTCTCGATGTGCTCTTGGTTCACATATCCCCCCGTATCATCGATCCGGTAGTTGACGAATCTTTGACATACGATTATATTATTAGGATTAGCACTAAATCTTTGACATACGATTATATTATTAGTATCAGTATCAGTATTAGTAGTAATCGTAATCGACGGCGTGCTCTGATAAAACGATCCGCCATTTTCTATCAAATGGCCGGCCAATAGTTCGCGACCGACGCCCAACAATACGTCCATATTTTGCGCCAAAATGGCGATGGAATGGTCCGCCAATTTAGGCGTATAAAACTTGTAGTTCGACAGCACGTTTTTGTAGGTGCCTTCATCGCCGCCATAAGACCCCAGAACTTTCATACATACTTTAGCCAAATCGTGGTTGTCGCGATTCACGTAATATCCCAAAATCGACAGTTCATAGTCCAGTTTGAAATCATATACATCGCGTTCCAAGAACAAATACTCCGTCCAGTTGGTGTTTTTGTTCCGCTCGTAGTCCGCCAGCGTGTAAAACGTATACGCCAAGTATTGATTTCCGCGAATCCTGTAATATTTGATTATCTGATATAGATTCTCTATCCTCTTTGGATACTTGTTATATGCTTCCATCCACCAATAAACGGCGGACTCCATATTCCCCTTGCTCTGATAACATTTGCCGATCGAATAACAGCTGAACCATATTTCCTCGATCCATCCGCCGATTTCGATGCGTTTTTTATAGGTTTCGATGGCCTCGTCGAGTTGTTGCGAATCTTTGAGCGAATTGGCCAAATAAAACGTATATCGATCATTATTGGGAACGTCTTCGAGACCTTTTCGCAGGAGCCGAATATCGCGGATGAATTTGTCGTGTTTCGATCCGCCGTCGCCGATATCTTTGATGAATGCCACGTTTTTGTCGATCCCCGTTATGACCGTTTCTTTGGGATATTGAACATATTCGTGTGTGACGCCCCAATACGAAAATCCCGCGCGGTTCTTCACGATGCGCATATTTTTATAGTGGAATGTATCAGTGCCTTGTAGGAGATAAAACGCGGAACTATTGGATCCTGACTCCGATCTAAGCATCTCGCGAAATTGCGCGGGACTGACTTCGGGATTCACCCAAAATACCATATCGGCGTCCAAAAGCAGGACATAATCCGCCTCCATCGCATCGCACGCTTTTAGTGCGACGGATCGATTATATCCGAAATCGCGAAATGGCTCGTCGATGACTTGTCCACCGATGACTTGTCCACCGATGACTTGTCCACCGATGACTTGTCCACCGATGACTTGTCCACCGATGACTTGTCCACCAATCCGCCTTTCCGCGAAAAATCGATGAATCAATTCTTTGGTATTGTCCATGCTTCCAGTATCGCATATCACATATTCATCGATATATGGCGCAACGGATTCTAATAAACGTGTTATGATCCGGCTTTCGTTTTTGACGATCATATTTAGGCATATTTTGACAGGTTTCGTATCCATCTTTGACACAGACCGATATTGTTATTATTACAGTAAATATTATAACAATCACATAATATTTATATTGTTTACCTAGACCATTAGATATATTAGATAGGCATATTATAAATGGCATTTACCAGATTCCACGATGATCCAGCCAGAATAAAGAAACAGTTGGAAATCGCCTCATACGCAAATCGATATTATTTAGACAAACCCGGGCAGGGGACGGATCTGCCGTTTTCGGAAGATCCGCAGTGCCGCCTACAGGGATGGGGGGCGAATCTACAGACGAACACCGTCGGATTGGAGGGCGATCTATTCGGAATGACGCGGCCGTTGTGTCGCGATAACATTGATATGAATCAATATAAAGACAAAGCAGCGGCTACGTCGACAGTGTCGTATAGGTCGGTAAATCCATACACGGATGAATCGCGCGCCACACACCCAGCTTGGACATATCGCGATTCGAATTACGCCCGATGGGAGGAGCCTTGGATCAATCCGCAGGCGAACTTCGAAGTGAAATTTCCGACCATGATACAAACCCGGATATTGGAGAAGGACAATTTTGAGTATAGTAGAGGAACCTACGGTTGACGGGCGCTGAAAGCGCCCTAACGGTTGGACCCTTCGGGTCCTTGCCCCCTTATCGAAAATCGCGAATGCGATTTTCTTAGACCCCCTCCCTCGGTAAACCAAGTTCCAAACCAAGTTCCAAACCAAGTTCCAAACCAAGTTCCAAACCAAGTTCCAAACCAAGTTCCAAACCAAGTTCCAGATTACGCCATACGTCAAGTCATATTTTAGTTTGCTGTGAGGTAATAGGTAATATATAAAGTAATATATAAAATTATATAATATTATATATTAATAGTAATAACAACCGTAACATGGAAATCGCAATACCATTATTAGCCATCGGTTCACTATATATTATGTCCAACCAATCGAAAAACGGCACCTCTGGTTCGGAATCATTTAGGACTGCAACGCAATTTGGCAGCAATCTCCCCAACGTGGACGTCCCCGATATTAACTATCCCGAATTCTATCAAGGCGTTTCCACCGAAATCGACCTAACCACGAAACTATCCACCGTGAACAAATACGACACGCCATCCACATACACCGACAAATATTTCGATCCGACCAAGTCGTTTACGCCGCAAAACGCAAATTCATCATCGGCGACGTATTATTCTTTGACAGGACAGTCCGTCAACGGCGACTATTTCAAACACAACAATATGCAACCGTTTTTCGGATCGAAATCGCACGCCCTGAATTCCCCCAATGCCACGGAATCTACTTTAGACAATTATACGGGTTCGGGTTCACAGACGATTATCAAGAAAGAGATGGCGCCGCTTTTCGCACCCGGTGAAAATCTCCAATACGCATTTGGCACTCCCAATCAGACGGACTTCATCAAATCGCGCATAAACCCCAGCTTGAAAATGGCAAACGTAAAGCCGTTCGAAGAAATAAAAGTCGGCCCGGGCATTGGTCTCGGATATTCGGCGGAAGGTGTCGGTGGATTCAACTCGGGGTTATTAGGCCGCGAACTGTGGGGCGAGAAAAACGTCGACCAGTTGCGAGCGCTGAATAATCCGAAACCCGGCGGAATCGGGCTCATCGGGCACGAGGGTCCCGCGACGAGTTATATCAAAAATGTGGCGACGGCCGAATCCATCGGTCGAGTGGAGAAGAATCGCGTGGAACGCGCGTGGGAGCTCGGACCGGACCGGTATATGACGACCGTGGGTGTTCAGAAAGGCGAGACGCTGCGCTCGATACCAACCGAGATCCACTCATCGCGTATGGAAACGACACACGAATATGGCGGTATTGCCGGATCGAACAATAACACCCAATATACGACGGGCGAATACATGGAATCGAAACACCACGATTTAGGCGCAGTGCCATTCACCCCCGCCGGTGCGGATGGTCGCGGTAGCGTGACCGACCTGGATTACGGTGTCAAATCGAACCAGGTCTATCCGAATAACCGCACGGCGAATACCAGCGATACCTATTTCGGCGCACTCGGCGGCAATTTAACGGCGGTTGTAGCACCGCTGCTCGATATGTTGCGGCCATCCCGTCGCGAAAACACAATCGGCACACTGCGACCATACCAGAATGCCAAGGGTCGCATCGAATCGGGGTATGTATATAATCCGAACGACAGGCCCGCCGCGACGATTCGCGAAACGACCGAGATCGCCAAACGCCATTACCAGCAGAATGCCAACCAACACGGCGGGGCTTACAAGACGACACCGCAACAGGCGACCCATAATGAGCGCGACACGACCAATGTATCCTATACTGGTAATGCGAACTCATATGTTCAGGAGGCGCGCACATATGATGCGGAATATAATCAAAAGAGTAATGGGCTGAAATCGTCGGTCCTTTCGGGCTATACTACGCGCGGTAATACGTCGGTTCTAAATACGAATATGAATATGAACACGAACACGAGACGCGAAAAAGACACACTCAATGGTCGCGCGGTAACACCGTCGATGCCCGCACAACAGGGGGGACTCGGACAGGTTTATAATAGAATGGAATACGAACAGCGGGATAATGCTCAGCCGGATCTGCTGAATCAGTTGAAGGGTAATCCGTATGCGTTGAATGTGCTTAGTGGACTATAATAGTATATAATAGTAAATATAATGGAAAAAATAATACATTACATTTACGCGGCATATGTAAAAATAGTCGAAACCATACTACATTATTGGGTGGTATGTTATTCAATAATGTATCGTAAAAATGATCGCACTAATATTGTCGTTTCAAGATATAATAAAAACGTGGATTTTGTATACAGAATAAATAATGGTCAAAACATAAATATTATTATTTACGACAAAGAAAATCCGTATAATCCGTATAATATTCCAGTGAATAAAGGGAATGAAGCATCCGCATATTTGAAGTATATTATAGATTTTTATGATAATCTTACTGATTTCACGTTTTTTATTCACGACGAAGAGTTTGCGTGGCATCATTCGGGTAGTATAATAGATAAATACAACGAATCTGTATTAAGTAACAAAAAATATTATAATATTAACGATAAATGTATACAAAGTAAGCGTGACGCTATCAAAACGAGCAATGGAATTGAAGTATACAATGAACTGATGGAATGGTATGATAAATATATTGAAGAATACATACCACTTTCTGAAATACCAAACAATCAAGATTTTATATATGGATTTAGGAATTCAGCGCAATTTTTGGTTCATAAAGATATTATACGAAATTTACCAAAGAAGTTTTATGAAAGATTATATGATTGGATTATTACTACGGATATGCCTAATTGGAAAAACGGTCGATTTATGGAATGGACATGGCATATATTTTGGGATATTCATCCTAATCGCACATCAGTTTCGACATCATTTCCGCCTCCATATTCGTCGCCTGTGGCAGAAACAGCCCCCTCAGAATCGTGTCATCGCGAAACCGGATTGTGTATTCCTGCTGTATATTCCCGCGACCAATCCGACCCATCGCCTGTATCGTCTTCTGCTGCGTCATCGACGTGAGGTCTTTTCCCAGAAATCCGTGTGCGAATTGGTAGTTCGTCCCATATATGTAATCCCCCCCCGCAATAATCAAGAACAGCCGCTGTTCGTATGCGAGCCGTTTCATAATCTCCAAATATCGCTTATCAATGTCGATCGCGAAAACCCCGACGCCGATCATCAGCAGCAATTTCAGGTTCGCATCCACCGCGAGTTCCATTATATCGCGCACGGTTTGGTTATCTATTCGCGGGATAAACGCGGTTTTCAAAGAATCGCGCCATTCTTCCC
>TBL_comb47_HYPODRAFT_10004162_pt1 | contig 16725 bp, 14 predicted proteins | sample TroBogypolimnion_40_FD_10682 | JGI IMG/M metagenome (IMG submission 10682)
TAACAAGCTCCGGGTCCTGGTTATAGTCAAATTCAAGAATGTAGTACCCATCCTTATCAAATGAGCCAACTTGTTGGCCATGCCACTGTTCCGATGAAACCCATCTGGCTCTCTCAGGCGTGAACCGCAGCTTTGCTCTTTTAGTGGCTTTACCGGAAAAGATTCCATAACTCTCTGCAAAGTTCTCCTGTAGGACCTTGTCAGAAATATCGTCTGACTTTTTATTGGTTAATGCAGCTAAACGAATATTTTCAACTGAGAAGCTTCTGAGCTCGTTGCGCAGATGACAGTAGGCATCAAGGTACCAGTTGTCTCTGTAATGAATTAGGCGCTGAGGTGAGATTTCTCTTTCTGTAGTCTCATTCGTACCTCTAGAGTAGTAGCTAATCTGCAGGCGCTCACGTTTAAGGAGGGCGCTACCAATTTCTGGGAAGTGATTAACTGGGGTTTTACGAGCAGCCATTCCAAATACCTTAAGGCGTTTTCGTAACTCTTTTGCTGGCGTTTCAGTTTGTCCAAGAATGCCATCAATTAAATTAGTTAAAGGCTCAATGTGAGGTCCAATTAAACCCCCCTGGTCTAAGGAGGATAGGAGATGCTGCATGAGAACAAGTGCGGTAGCCTCTTCTTGACTAAACCATAGACCCGGAAGCTCTACCTTTTGTCCCTGCTTTGCATTTTCAAAGCGGTACCCACCCTCATATCGGTCGTAGACAATAGATGCGTTCATTCGGTCGCGCAGGTACTCTAGGTCGCGTTTAAATGTAGCGGGGGATATCTCTAATTCCTCAAGAAAAGCCTCCTTAGGCACGCATTTACGTGTCTGAATCATGTATTTGATGCGGTGTAACCGTTCCATCGTACTCATAGAGATTTCCTGTCTTTATTGCAGTTTTTATAACTTTAATGACTTAGTAGCTCATTTTATGAGCCTGCCATCCATAAGAATATAAAAATTGCAACAAAGGCACAAAAGCATGATTTCAAGCGTCGTATTGATGACCCTAGTTTTGCCATTACAGATTGCTGGCCATTCTGGAGGAACGGGAACTTTTAACCCATTTTTCGTTGCGGGCTCATTTGTTGATTGCGCCCAAATTCTTGGGTTACCAAAGTTCAAATTACGCGACTCGAATGGTAATCCCTATCTACCAGATAGAGCTCTTCTACAAGAGCCTTTGGCAACGGTTTACGCAAGTGCCAATATTGTGATTTCTGAGGCTGCAATATCTAAAAGAAAAAAATACATCATGTCTTACATACGCAGGTAATCAATATGACTAAAAAGAAAATTCTATTAGATTCATTTTGGATGCTGTTAGTAATGTCAGCAATCATCTTTGGGCTCGAATATGCAGGAAATTTAATGGCAAACCCAAATGATTATGTGGCATATACCGTGGCAGAAAAAGATATTACGGATATTCATGTTAATGCTGATGGTTCAAATATCGAGACTATTGAATTACAAACATTAGTACGAAATCAATTATCTGTTGATAAAGAATCGCAAGCAGATATTCCATATTTAGCCCAATTCCAGTCCGTGGATGTAATAGAGGCTTACACCATTACCCCTAATGGAAAGCGAATTCCTGTTGCAAAAAATGCGATACGGACAGTTGATGATGATAATTCCGAGGGAAGGGTGATGTTTTCAGATATGAAGCACAAAATTATTGTTTTTCCAAGTGTTAGTGTCGGCGCCAGAACTTATTACAAAGTTGTCACTAAAACTCATACCCCACTCTTTCCCGGGCACTATTTTTCGCGATGGTGGTTTGGGGCTGGAACTGAATGGGCGCACTCTGAAATTAACTTATCTCATGACCCGGCAATACAAATCCAAGTTGATTCAAAAGATGTCAAAGGAGGAAGGGTGGAGGATGGACCTAATGGTGAGGTCAGATATCGATTGAGTTATCAAAAGGATGGAGTGATTGTTTCCGAGCCCAACCAAATTTCCGATTCTGAATTATCTCCGTATGTACATATCTCTAGCTTTAAAGACCAGCTTGATATGGCAAAGGCTTATGAAGCGCGCGCTGCCGATAAATACAAGGTGACTCCTGAGGTTCAAAAATTAGCCAATGAGATAACCAAGGGAATTGTTGAGCCCAAAGACCAGGCAAGAGCTTTATATAACTGGGTTAGTAAGGAAATTAGGTATGTCGCCATTTATTTTGGTGCTGGGGGTGTAGTTCCACACTATGCAAATGAGATTATTAAAAACAGATATGGAGATTGCAAAGATAAGACAACGCTACTAATTGCCTTGTTGAAAGCAAAGGGAATAGCAGCAAGCTCTGCGGACATAAACTCTGGAAGCTCTTACTCTATGCCAAAGTTAGCTGTCTTGGGCCCTTTTAATCATGTCATTACTTATCTACCGGAATGGGATATGTATCTTGACCCTACCGCAGAGAGGGCTCCTTTTGGTGTATTGCCATATAACGAGTTAGATAAACCTACGGTACTCACAGGATTAGGGAGGCTTGGTAGAACCCCGAAGCCTAATGCAAAAACTAACGTTATTAAAACCTCGGTTGTGCTTAAGCTTATGAGGGATGGTCAAATTAAAGGCACATCTCATACAACATATTTTGGCTCTGAGGATATCAAGGCTAGGTATAAGTATGAGGGTACAGAAAGCGCATATGGCGAAAGGGCGGCTCGCGAGCAGCTAGCTGCAGCTAGATTAGCCGGTACGGGCACTTATAAACCGTCTCTTGCATCTGACTTGGATAGACCTTTTGAGTTGGAGACCTCATTTACCTTAGAGCCGATAGCAAATGTGCCTGGGCCAGCTGCAATATCAGTCCCGATGGGTTTGGCTCCTCGTGAGTTTGAGCAAATAGCCTTTAGTAAGTCTATTGATAAACCTACTAAGCCAGTTGTGTGTAGGTCTAGAACTCTTGAAGATATTCAAGTAATTGAATTTCCTTCGAATGTGAGGCTTGGGCTCATTCCTGTTAATGTGAACTACAAGGAGGGCGATATTAATTACAGTTCAAGCTACCTAAAAAAGGAAAGCCAGATAGAAATTAGACGAAAAGTAATTATTCAGCACCCATCCATGGTTTGTGGACCGGCGCAAATTAAAGCCTGGAATAAGTTTGTTGGTGTATTGCAAAAAGATTTAAGGTCCCAAATCTTTTATGAGTAACAATATCTTGCTTGGAGTAAATTCTTATGATTGATAACTATACTGGCGATGACCACGATGAATTTCTAACAATCAGAAACTGTGTTTTTGGGTTTAAATGCGATAAAAAATGGCATGAACTAACTGCCACCTCTGAGGATGGCATTAGATTTTGTCAATCGTGTCAGAAAGAAGTTTATTTTTGTAGCTCGGATGATGAATTAGCAGCATATGTCCGTCTCAATCGGTGTGTAGCTATACATCGAGAGGGGGTAATTAGCGAAGTCACAATGGGATATGTTATCGACCCTCGAGATTCAGACTAGCCTTCCTCTGATATAAACTCCTCAGCAACCTTTTCATTTAATACCCAGGCATAGCCTTTGATTTCAGATTCTGCCTCGGTTTTGAATTTCCCAATTTTGCTGCCCTTAGGTATTTGAAAGAGCTGAAGTTCAGAGCCCATAGGTTTTTTAGACTTAAATATCTCCCAGGCTTTGTTTAAATGACCAAAAGGTGTTTTTGGTGTTTGACCAAGAGGGTCATAAATTACATTCTCTAATTCAACTTCAGAGACTTTCACCTCCTTGATAAAAAATTCCGGGGCAGCAGTAAAGTCTGGTAGCGCATACCAATCATTATTTTTTGCTTCACGTTTTTTTTCAAGCGCTAGCCATACCAAGAAGCCCGGCCAGCCAATCACTACGCATACTGCTGCTACTGCATAAACAAACCAGTCTTGAATCACATCTTTTAGGGTTCTCTTCCTTCCTAGCGAGCTCATGATGGTTTTTTCAAAAGAAGAGGGCTTCGTCCTGAGGGCATTAATTCCCAACACTACAAGTCCGAGTAGACCTATGAGAACATAAACCAATAACCAGTCATACCAATCAGAGGGGTGCAAGATTTTGTCAATCACTTTGTTTCCTTAAAAAGCTTGGAATATCTTTTGGGTCATAAATCTCAGGCTCTTCGGATGGATTATGTTTGGCGTATTGTTTAATTAGGACGCCTTGCTTAAATTCTATGAATAGTTCATATTCATATTTGCTTGCGTAACCCATATGAACGTATTTGACTCTATTGCCCTGGGGGCAGCGCAGGGTGCCTGAATACCAATGTGCAAATACTCCATCGGGAGAATCTGGAAATAAATCTTTGAGCTCAAGGATTTCTTCATATGTTTTGTGGGCCGCAATTCCAACTAAGTAGAGGCGCTCCCCAATTTCTGAGTTGCCTTTAATTTCCCAGGTCCCTACATACCCACGCCAATTAGCAGTCGTGGGAGATTGAAACTTAATCCCTGTTTGGCGTAAATATGTCGCTAGAGGGTTCGAAAAGATTGGAATCTCTTTTTCGCCGTAGATAAGTCGTTCCGATACTTGGGCTGTCATAAAGATTCCTTAATTCAACATATGATGAATATCCCAGATTACAGGCTCATTAAACGAGCTTTTGATTTATTTTATAAAAATTTCCTTTATAAATTTTTTGGCCTCTTCATCGGTCACTGGACTCCATTCATCGCGATAGCTGCTGTATAGAAAGTCTGGGCCATCGAGTCGGCTGGTGACCCTGGCATGCAAGGAAAACTTTTGTCCAATAGGATAGGCGGTGCGCATTGCCTTGGAGCACTCCACTCGCATTTCAGTGCTAAAGCCTTGGCCTGCCAATGGCCGTACTCTTATTGGTGAGCCTGACTTCTCATTTCCTGCATAAAAGGTTTCTACGATTACAAGCATTTATCTTGACCCTTAATATAGATGCCCGCCGGTAGATATCCACCATTCATCGATAGGATTGAAGTCTTTAGCTAAATTTGAATTGTCATTTACATCCATGCCTTGCTCGGTCAAAACGAAAGTGTTGTACTGAGAAAAGCTAAATGCACATGTTTCATACCATCTCAGAAATGCATCAAAACAAGAAGCATTTTGAAAAATTGTATGAAGTCGGTATCCATTATTAAATTTTCTCTCAATTTTTGCTCTTAATTGCCTTGCTAACTTTAGCGAAGATTCAGATTTTGAGTATTGCTTGAGAACTCGGTTTGCATCTGTTCTAACCTTAGCGTTTGAATGGCAGCATGACCAAAATGCCATCTCCATTAATAAGTGTGATGGGCAATTAAAAATATAGCGTGGAAGATGGGATTTAATTGGCTCAATTCCCTTGACTCCGCCGCTCCAAAAATTTGGACCTCTGGCTATAGTAGAGTATCTGGCCCATGCCTCTGGCTGAATCTTATTGGTCGCTCTCGTTGCCCTGGCCGCCTTCTCAATCTCTTCATAAGACATCGAGCCTCTTGCCTCGTTTGCAAATTTGCTTTCAATAATTAAGTTTCCCCAGGCGTACCCTGCGTTATTGCATAGTCTCTCCACAGACCAATCATGTTCTCCCAGTTGACCATGAGTTAGTGTGGAGAGTGTTATTGGGCAAGATGGCCTATCAAGCAGTCTTACAAGCTTAGGAGTTACATTCTCAGAGACGGGTCTATTTCTCAGATATGCGTGATACCTTAGCTGTAGCCACTTCTTGATAAATCTGTCAATTTCTTTTGTGCGGGACAAGCGGGCAGTGTTAGATTTATAGCCGCGATAAATCGCTGCATCAGCATTATCTGGTAACGGTTGGTTGTAATATGCCCAGTCCCTTCCAAGGTCAAATCCAATCTTATCTTTTTCCTCCAATTGCAAAATAGCATCTTTAGGCAGCATCATTTTCTCAGCCTTAGGTACGCCACTCATTTCTAGCTCAAACATTGGGTTCATTTGATAATCGTAAAACCTAAGTGGCTCGCTATTTGAGCCTGGTTATGTGGGGTAATTGATTAAAAGATGACTTTATTCAATTATTATTGAATATATGGAAATTATTGACAATATTAACCGCCTTTTGGGGGATGATTTAAAGCAAGCAATCCGAAAGGATTCAAAGCTTAAAATCGCCGCTTCTTGCTTTTCAATATACGCATATGAATCACTGAAAGCAGAATTGGAGAATATTGATTCTTTGGACTTCATATTTACCTCGCCTACATTTATTGCATCCGAAGCTACAGATAAAGTCAAAAAGGAGAAAAGAGAGTTTCATATACCCAAGCTAAATCGTGAGAGAAACCTCTATGGAAGTGAATTTGAGATACAGCTTAAAAATAAATTAACTCAGCGTGCTATAGCTAGGGAGTGTGCAGATTGGCTTCGTCGTAAGGCTCAATTTAAATCTAATAGAACTAAAGCTCCAATGCAGCAATTTGCTGGCGTCCAGTCAGGGAATGATTCATCCATTTATATGCCGCTTCATGGGTTTACTGCGGTAGACCTTGGCTACCAACGTGGGGATGCCGTTTCAAATCTAGTCAATAAATTCAGTGAAAAAGAAAATACCCAAGTATTTTTGGGGCTCTTTAATCAGATTTGGAATGACGCTGAAAAGCTTGAGGATGTTACAGCTAGCATTTGCGACCATATTGAATCGGTATATCAAGAAAATTCTCCGGAGCGCGTTTATTTTTTAATGCTTTACAACATCTTTAATGAGTTTTTGGAAGATTTGAATGAAGATGTTTTACCAAATGATTTAACGGGCTATCGGGATACTTTAATCTGGAATAAGTTATTCAACTTTCAGAAAGATGCGGCAACAGGAATTATCAATAAACTGGAAACTTATAGTGGATGTATCTTGGCTGATAGTGTAGGCCTTGGAAAAACCTTTACTGCATTAGCTGTAGTGAAGTACTACGAATTACGTAACAAGTCGGTGCTTGTGCTTTGCCCTAAAAAGCTTGCCGATAATTGGCTTAACTATAACCGCAACTTAAAGACTAACATTTTCTCAAGGGACCGTTTTAACTATGATGTTCTGTGCCATACGGACCTTTTGAGGACGTCCGGGGAATCCTATGGAACTCCGTTAAACAGAATTAATTGGGGTAACTATGACTTAGTGGTTATTGATGAGTCCCATAACTTTAGAAATAACGATGCTTATAAAGACAAGGAGACTCGCTATCAAAAGTTAATGAATTCAGTTGTTAAGCAGGGCGTTAAGACAAAAGTACTCATGCTATCTGCCACTCCCGTCAATAATCGTTTTGCTGACCTTAAAAATCAGCTTGCATTGGCCTATGAAGGCGACTCAGAAAACCTCAACAAGAAATTACGGACTGAAAAAGATGTTGAGGCCATATTCAATCGTGCGCAAGCAGTATTTAATGAGTGGTCTAAGTTACCCTCAGAGAAAAGGACTGCTACTGCAATTCTTGAGAGATTAGATTTTGATTTTTTTGAGCTTTTAGACAGCGTTACTATTGCTCGCTCGAGAAAGCATATTGAGACTTTTTATGACACAAAAGATATAGGAAGGTTTCCTGAAAGAAGAAAGCCAATTTCGTTCCATAGTCCATTGACTGAAAGGAAGGACGTTAAAAATTTTAATCAAATTTATTCGTCATTAACTATGCTTAAGCTGGCTGTATATGCTCCAGTTAGTTATATTTTGCCAAGTCGAATTGGAAAGTATGAGGATTTATATGACACTGAGGTTTCTGGTGGCAAAGGTAGACTAAGGCAAGCAGACCGAGAGAGAAGTCTACAGGCGCTAATGACGACCAATCTTTTGAAAAGACTTGAGAGTTCTGTCCATTCTTTTAGATTGACGCTTGAAAGTCTGAGAGCCAATAATCAAATTACCCTCAATAAAATTGAAGAATTTCAAAAGACGGGTAAGAAAACTAAAGTAGTAGATGTCTCAACGCAATATGAGTATGCTGAGCCAGATGATGATGAGTTACCCGGGGACGAGTCATTTAAAACCGGCGGTAAAGTTCAAATTGACCTGGATGATATGGATTTGCCGGGCTGGAAGGCTCATCTTGAGGCTGATTTACGTTTAATTAGCGAGCTTATTGGGGATATGTCAAAGGTAACACCTGAGCATGATTCAAAACTTCAACATTTGAAGAAAGTAATTCAGGATAAGCTTACAAATCCATTCAATCCTGGAAATAAGAAGGTGCTTATTTTTACGGCTTTCGCTGATACTGCAAACTATTTATATGACAATCTGGCGATAGAGGTTTTAAATAAAAATGGAGTTCACGCTGCAAAAGTAACTGGCAGTGACAGTCCAAAGTCGACCCTGAAATCATCTTACGATTTTCAGTCAATATTGACTTTATTTTCGCCAAAGTCAAAAGAAAAAGATGTTGTTTTGCCAGCTGAGACAGCTGAAATAGATGTACTCATAGGCACAGATTGTATTTCTGAAGGTCAAAACCTTCAGGATTGTGACTACGTTATAAATTACGATATTCATTGGAATCCCGTCCGAATTATTCAGAGGTTTGGTCGCGTTGACCGTATTGGCTCGCCAAATGAGAGCATTCAGCTCGTTAATTATTGGCCAGATATCTCATTGGATGAATATATCAACCTGAAGGATAGGGTTGAAAGTCGCATGATGATTGCAGACGTTACTGCTACCGGAGATGATAACGTCTTAAGTGCACAGGCTAACGATGTTTCATATCGAAAAGAGCAATTGCGTAAGTTGCAAGATGAGGTAATTGAAATGGAGGATTTAAAAACCGGTGTCTCCATTACTGATTTGGGTTTAAATGATTTCCGTATGGATTTATTAAATTATGTAAAGGAAAACGGCACTCTAGAATCTGCGCCTAGCGGCATGCATGCTGTTGTACCGGCAAACCCTGAGCATGGATTAATGCCAGGCGCTATTTTTACCCTGCGAAATAGAAATCAAGGCGTAAACGTAAGTCAGCACAACCGCTTGCATCCGTATTATTTGGTTTATATAGGGGCAAACGGAGATGTAATCACTACTCATACCGAGGTAAAACGTTTGCTCGATACTGTGAGGTCTACCTGTAAGGGTAGGGACTTGCCTATTCCAGAGGCTTTTAAAAAATTTAACCTGGAAACTGAGGATGGAAAAGAGATGGGTTTTTACTCTGACTTATTAGGTAAATCCATACGCTCAATGATTGAGGTTAAGGAAGATAAAGATTTAGATAGTCTATTTACAGGAAAAAGAACATCTGCCCTGGTTGACAAGATTTCAGGCTTGGACGATTTTGAATTGGTAACATTTCTTGTTATACAGGGCTTGTAGTGACTTTTAAGCTTTTTAACTACCCCCAACAGGCTATCTTTGGGAAAGTTTTGCCTAAAAGTAAGATATATGAGTTTGCCAAGCCAAGTAATGCTGTAAAAGAACTATTTATTAAGCAGGTGGAGCAGATAATTTGGCAGTACAAACTTTCTCCAGAGACTATTAATACCCCGCCTGGCGAAGGGGTGCAAGAAATTCAAATACTCAAGATAGATTTAAGAGTTCCAGATATCGATAAAAGGGTATTTCAGGTAATTGACCAGGCCATTCCTTCGCACATATTTTATGAAATAGCGGTTGCTAATAAATTAAAATTAGTTGCTGCATATAAGAGACCAAGTGATACTGATGCCTCAAAATGGGTAACAGGCACTTATTTTGAGACTGATTGGTTATCTAACTCAGCTGAAAAGAGGAGCCTGCCAATTGCCTTAAATATGGGCTCTTTATATGCTCAAATGCTTCGAGAAATAATTCCAATTTATGCAAGACCTTTAGAAAGTCTAAGAGAGCAGGTTGATAGACTGGAATTGCTTCAAAATAGGAAGGCAGAGATAGATAGGTTAAAAATAAGATTGAGCAAAGAAAATCAGTTTAATAAAAAGTTAGAAATTAATTCGCGAATAAGAGAAGTACAACGCTCATTGAATGAACTATTAGATTAAAAAATGAAAAATTTAAAGATGCAATCAAAACCTTTGATACAAGATAATGTTTTACGCATTCGTGAAATATTCCCTGACTGTGTTACCGAGGCGCTTGACGAGGATGGAAATCTAAGCTTAAAAGTAAACTTTGAAAAGCTGCAGCAGGAGTTAAGCGACTCCCTTATTGAGGGGCAGCAAGAGAGATATCAGTTGAATTGGCCTGGAAAACGCGAGGCAATACTTAATTCCAATACACCAATTACAAAAACCTTACGTCCCATCCAGCAGGACTCATCGAACTTCGCTGAAACAAAAAATATCTACATTGAAGGAGATAACTTAGAAATCATAAAATTGCTTCAGGAGAGTTACCTCGGCAAGATAAAGATGATTTATATTGACCCGCCTTATAACACTGGCAAAGACATCATTTATAAAAACGATTATTCAGAGTCTGATAAAGACTACAAAATCGCTGCTGGTGAAATAAATGAACAGGGAATGATTGCTATTTCCAACCCAGAAACAAGCGGAAAATACCATAGCAACTGGTTATCGATGATGTACCCATTGCTGAAATGCTCTAGAAATCTTTTAACTGATGATGGAATGATAGTCATAGCTATTGACCATTTTGAGCTTGCCAATCTTGTCTGTATATGCGATGAAATTTATGGGTATCGAAATAGAGTTGGCTTGATTGCAATCAGAAATAATCCAGCAGGGAGGTCTACTGCAACTGGAGTTTCTATAACCCATGAATATGCATTAATTTATAGCAAGTCCGAAGATATTCAGTTGGGTAGACTCCCGAGAAATGATAAGCAAATTGCTCGTTATGGCGAAGAAGATGACTTAGGCGCATTCGAGTGGGTAAATTTTAGAAAGCCTGGCAGTAAAAGGTCTGAATCACCAAAAATGTACTACCCAATATTCGTTAGCTCAAATAGCATCAGAATTCCAAATGTAAGTTGGAATGCAAAAAATAATAGCTGGGACTTGCTAGAGCAACCTTCTTCAGTTGAAAAGGTAATTTATCCAATCGACGATGATGGCAAGGACCGAAGATGGAGATGGGCTATCGAGCGAGCAAAAACTGAACTTTCTGAGTTGGCTCCCAAAGTTATGAAAAGTGGTGAGTATCACGTTTATTTAAAAGGAAGAATGCCTAATGATGGCGTGCTACCAAGCACATGGTGGGATAAAAAGGAATATTCGTCGACAGCATATGGGACAAACTTATTAAAGGACTTATTCGGAGAGTTACAAGTTTTTTCTTATCCAAAGTCCTTATATGCAGTTAAAGATTTGATAGAAATATGCGCTCCAGGTGCCAATGATATCGTGCTAGATTTTTTCTCAGGCTCAGCAACAACGGCTCATGCTGTATTGGAGCTGAATGCTGAAAAAGGAACAAATAAGCAGTTTATCTTGGCCCAACTGCCTGTGGAAACTAAGTTTGAAGGAGATGATACTGCGTCTAAGTTCACAACAATCTGTGAAATAGGTAAGGAGCGTATACGTAGAGCGGCTAAAAAAGTTCAGGATGAGTCTGGAGTAAAGATGGATTACGGATTTAGAGTCTATCGTCTCGATTCCAGCAATATGGAAGATGTCTATTATCAGCCGAATGATTATGACCAAAGTAAGCTAGATATGTTTACTGATAACGTAAAGTCAGATAGGACTGCAGATGATTTGCTTGCCCAAGTAATGATTGACTGGGGCTTGCAGCTATCCCTGAAAATTGAGAAAAAAGTAATTCTCTCTAAAAATGTTTACTTTGTTGACGAGGATTCGCTTGTGGCTTGTTTCGACTCTTCTGGCGAAATAGATGAAGACTTTGTTAAAGAATTGGCTAAGCATAAGCCTCTCAGAATTGTATTCAGGGACTCGGGCTTCAAGAATGATGCGATGAAAATTAGTGTTGAGCAAATTATTAAATCAATTTCACCGCATTCAGAAGTAAGAACAATATAGGATTTAAATGAAGCTAAAGTTTAAGAATCAACCCTTCCAAACTGCAGCAGTTTCTGCAGTTGTTGATTGTTTTAGGGGGCAACCATTTCATAGACATGGAACCAGGTATCGTGTAGACCCTGGCAAGAAAGAGAACTCTCAATTAAGTCTAGATGACTCAGGTTTCAGAAACGCTGATATTGAGCTCACAGATACAGAGCTCTTATCTAATATTCAGAATGTTCAGAAAACAGGTTCATTGCCTATTTCATCGGGGCTTATTTCTAATAAGGTGTCTAAAATTAATTTAGATATTGAGATGGAGACGGGCACTGGAAAGACATATTGCTATATCAAAACAATGTTTGAACTTAATGCCAAATATGGTTGGAGTAAATTCATTATTGTTGTTCCAAGCATAGCTATTCGCGAAGGGGTTTACAAATCACTCAGCATTACTGCAGACCATTTTTCTGAGGCTTACGGGAAAAAGGCAAGATTTTTTATATACAACTCGAAGCAACTTCATCAAATTGAAGCTTTTTCTTCGGATTCCGGCATTAATGTTATGGTGATTAACGTTCAGGCCTTTGCGGCAAGAGGGGCTGATAACAGGAGGATATACGATAAATTAGACGATTTTCAGTCGCGCAGGCCAATAGATGTCATTAAAGCAAATAAGCCCATATTAATCATTGATGAGCCCCAAAAGATGGAGGGTGCACAAACCCTCAAGTCATTAGAAGAATTTGGAGCGCTTGCTGTTCTCCGATACTCGGCTACACATAAGACAACTCACAATAAAATTCACAGGCTTGATGCGCTTGATGCATATAGCCAAAAATTGGTGAAGAAAATTTCTGTTCGTGGAATTTCAGTAAGGAATCTCCCTGGAACAAATTCTTATATGTATCTTGAGGCAATACAGATTTCATCTAAAAATCCACCTGTTGGAAAAATGGAGATTGAGGTTAAGAGCGCATCAGGAATGCCAAAAAGAGAAATTAGAGCCGTAAACAAAGGCGATAACTTATTTGACCTGTCAAGGGGCCTTGACCAATATAAAGGGTTCGTTGTCTCTGATATCAACTCAATAACCGATACGGTCTCATTTACCAATGGCATAGAAATTAAATCTGGAGATGCATTTGGCGACATTGGAGATGACATCCTTCGTCGCATACAAATTCGTGAGGCTATTAAGGCTCATTTTGAAAAAGAGAAGATTCTTTTTAACCAAGGTGTTAAGGTTCTCTCTCTTTTCTTTATTGATGAAGTTATCAAGTACCGTGATTATTCTCAATCCGATGAAAAAGGAGAATATGCCAGAATTTTTGAGGATGAATACAACGCGTACATAAACGATTTAGGTTTGATTGAAGACACGCCATACAATAAATACTTAAAGCACATCCCAACAAGTAAAACTCATAGCGGATATTTTTCTATTGATAAGAAATCAAAAAAAATAATAGACTCATCCATAAAAGGTGGTGAGGCGGATGATGTAGATGCTTATGATTTAATTCTGAAGGATAAAGAGCGCTTATTATCTTTTGATGAGCCAGTGCGCTTCATTTTCTCTCACTCAGCCTTACGTGAGGGTTGGGATAACCCCAACGTATTTGTAATATGTGCTCTTAAGCATAGTGATAATACGATATCTAGACGCCAAGAGGTGGGGCGTGGACTTCGACTTTCCGTCAATCAAAATGGCGACAGAATGGATGACCCTGCAACAGTTCATCAGACAAATGTGCTAACTGTAGTTGCAAGCGAGGGTTATAAGGATTTTGTCGCTGGTCTGCAGAGCGATATTGCTAAATCATTATCTGAGAGACCCAGAGTTGCAAATGTAGAGTATTTTGAAGGAAAAATCTTAAAAACCCCAACCGGGGATGTGCTGGTAACGTCTGAAATGGCTAGACAGATATACCAGTATTTACTCAAAAATGATTATGTAGATACAAAAGATGAAAGCATTACAAACATTTATCATCAGGCAAAAAAAGATGGTGATTTAGCGCCCCTTCCAGAGCAATTGGCATCCTATACAGATTCTGTCATTAAGCTTATTGACGCCGTCTTTACTCAGGCCCAACTTCCAGAAATTGAAGATGATAGGGGGGCAAAGATAAATCCTCTGAACGATAATTTCGATAAAAAAGAATTTAAAGAGTTATGGAGTCGAATAAATAGAAGGGCTGCTTACACCGTTCATTTTGATAGCAAGGAGCTAATAGAAAAATGTATCAAAGCGCTAGATTCAAAATTGAAGGTTGCATCTCTTCAATATACCATTCAGACTGGGGTGCAGCGAGATAAGACGACGGCTGATGATTTGAAGGCTGGTGAGGGCTTTAAATTAATCAATACTGATACGGAAACTCATCGTGGGTCTATTTATTCTTCGGTTAAATATGACCTAGTTGGAAAAATAGCTGAGTCTACATTGTTAACCAGAGCCACTGTTGTTGCCATACTTCAGGGTATAAATAAAGCATGTTTTGCTCAATTTAAAACAAATCCAGAAAACTTTATTTCTGAAGTTATCCTACTTATTAATGAGCAAAAAGCCACAACGATTGTCGAGCATTTAACTTATAACCCTCTAGAAGAGGCCTATGGAATAGATATTTTTACTGAGACTCAGTTCAAACAAGATTTCTCTAAGGCAGGGGAGCAACTTAAGCGCCACATCTATGATTACGTCATTACAGACTCCAAAGTTGAACGCGAATTTGTTAAGGAATTAGATACTTCCTCAGATGTGGTGGTGTATGCCAAATTACCCAGAGGGTTTTTCATTCCCACCCCCGTTGGTAACTACAACCCAGATTGGGCTATTAGCTTTAAGGAGGGGTCGGTTAAGCATATTTACTTTGTGGCTGAGACTAAGGGTTCGATGTCTAGCCTAGAGCTCAGGGAAATCGAAAAATCAAAAATTGAGTGCGCTAAGAAATTTTTTGAAGGTCTTAATAAGAAGATTGATAAAAATAAGGTTAAATATGACGTTGTGAATAGCTTTGGCAAGCTAATGGAGGTAATTTCTTGATTTTTTTAAATCTAATCATATTTGCTTGAAAAACACTAAGCCTGAAATATGGCTAAAAGCTTGAGTTATCACAAATTAATTTGATTGAAATTATTAAAGGTTGTAATAAATTATGAGTTCTTTTGAGGGGTACCAATTTGGTGAAATTAAGCCATACGTCATTTATCTTGAATCAACAACCCCTTATGACCCAGGTATTTTTTACACTTTCGATACAGAGCAAGAGCTGTTGACAGTAATTCAGGAAGAATTGCTTTCTTATGGAGGCGTTGAAGAATCTGATGTGGAGCAGTTTCAGGAGGAATTAGAGGTAGTCCTTCCTGTCTCAGTCGCTGATTTTGACGAAAGTGTCTTAGATAGAGTAAATGCTTTGATTCCTTTGTGGAATGTTGGTTTTGTTGGGACATTCCAAGATTTATTGAGCTCCAATAGGGAGGCTCCAAAATGGTTTAGAAAAGAGTACCGAGAATATGCAGGAATCGATGGTGAAGATAGCCCATTAAGTCCTGATGAAATTGAGGGTTTCAAAATATATATGCTGCCTGAGTGGGAAAGATAAAAATCATGTTTTGCGCACAAATCGACACTTCTGTCGTTTTGTTTATGGTGTGCCATGTGTAACGCCTTTAACCACTCAAGGTTTTGCAAATGCGGATTCGGCAAAGATGGCCTTATGAGCTATTCAAGTTCATATGATGAAGCTCTTTACTCTAGTCTGCACAAAATAGCTTCGGCCTATTACAGTAAATTTACTGGCTCAAGGACTACGCCTAACTATCTTTGCCCAGGTTGTCGCTCTAAAGTATTTTTCTTTCAATCTGGAGATGGTGGCAAGGTTCTTTTTGATTCTCTAGGCAAGCCGTGGCCAAAGCATGAATGCCTAGTCATACAATATCTTCGTAAGCAATCAGAGTTAAAGATTTCTCCAGGCGAATGGTTGAATGTGACCGGTCTATGTGCCACTCCGTCAACCCAAGAAAATCTATCTATATTTGCTGGGGTTATATCTGGCAAGACTACCGGCAAACAAGACCGGATAGAGCTAGAGGTTTTATTTGATGAGCCAATTTTGATAAAAGATATATATCTTGATGTACACTCCAATCAAGGTCGAGGCACAGTGGTTGAATTGTTAGTTTTGTTAGATGACGGTAGGCATAAGCTATTGACGGCTAAATTGCTAAATACCGAACCATTTCATATGGAGGATTTATCTGGCAAGAAGCCATACAAAATCCAATCTTCACTTTTATAGTAAAAATTCTCTTTCTACCCAACAACTCTATCTTGTACTGACAGACAGTATTTTCATAAAAATGAGTAAGCTAACAATCGAACAATTACTAAAGAGCAAAAAAGTGCTTCCTGCTTCTGAGTTGAAGGCTCAGAAAGAGGCAGAGGCTGCCTCACTCCGAGCTTTTGAAGATGTGGCCATAGAACAGGCACGCAATCAAAGGTTTCAATCGCCTAAAACAGCAGGTAGCATCACTCCCTTTTATAAACGAGAAAAATTGGATGATTAATTTGGTAACATGAAAAATGAAGCCAAACTAATTCACCTTTACATAAAAATTACATAATTCACTCGCAAACTATATAAACAGGGGCTGTATGACTCCCTCCCTCTCCGCCAAATAAGCAACCACTATGCTGGTTTGATTAATTGCTCAAAAGCTTCAACAAATGCTTCTCTGGGTTGCGCACCTTGCAATAGGTATTGATCGTTCAGAATAATCGACGGAACTGAATGTATACCTAAGTTTGTATAGGTTGCCTCTTCATTC
>TBL_comb47_HYPODRAFT_10004163_pt1 | contig 16725 bp, 17 predicted proteins | sample TroBogypolimnion_40_FD_10682 | JGI IMG/M metagenome (IMG submission 10682)
CACTTCAACTTAAAGGTAAGGAAGAAATTGTTATGTCCAAAGTTTCAGTGATCGAAATCCGAAGTGCCCACTTCAACTAACGTTACCTGTTGGAGCAGCCCATACGGTTAAGTTTCAGTGATCGAAATCCGAAGTGCCCACTTCAACTTGAGGGTACATTTATCATTGTATCCCAGCTGGTGTTTCAGTGATCGAAATCCGAAGTGCCCACTTCAACTTTGGGAAAACCAAATCCTCATTCCTGAAAAATGGTTTCAGTGATCGAAATCCGAAGTGCCCACTTCAACAAAATCGGCAAATTCGTAATCAGTTTACGGAAGGTTTCAGTGATCGAAATCCGAAGTGCCCACTTCAACACAAAAGTATTAAAAAATCCTTTTAAACTATGGGTTTCAAGAGATATTTTTCGGGAATATAACGACTAAATTCTGCAAAAGTCCCGGTTTTCCGACTTTTTAATATTTTGCAATCCAATCAGAGAAACAAGGTCTGTTTTTCACCCAGCCAATAGTCCAGCTCCTTTGGTTTTCGTCCAGAAATGGTTCTCATCCTTTTTACATCTTTCTGAGCAACAGGGAGAATATAGAACAGCGATCCGGTCGCCGGTTCTGAGGTTATCAGTTTTAACAACTTTTCTTTTAACAAAGGCTCTTTGGCAGGATTAATCCACCCCAGCCAGACTGAATAATTAACCCGTTCCATACCTGACTGAACCAGCAATTTCGCCACTTTCTGCAACGTTCGTGGATGGGTAATGTCGTACATCACCAGGTAAAATCCGGTTTCACTCTTCATATCGTTTGATTTGATCGACAAGCTGTTTGGTATCCAGCATGATGAGGTTTAATAAACTCGTTTTTGTTTTATTGTATACCCCAGTTTTATGAAGATTCTCATTAAAAAGATTGATCAGTTTTATTCTGCCTGGCCGTGATATCCGGTAATTACCCAGTTCATCTGTTTCCATGGCATTACCCAATTTCGTGGAAAGTACTGCTTCAATCAATAGTCTGTCAGTGATTGGACGGTATGGTTCCATTAAATCAAAAACAAGCGACGGAAGTTTATATCCATCGCGGTGCATACACCCCAGTGCCGGGTCGAGCCCAAAACTTAAAATTGCAGTCTCGACCTGATTGCGTAACATTCCATAAAGATAATTGATATACGGATTAAATACATCCTTTGGATTTTGTTTGATCCGCAATAAGAAACTGAACGGGGCGGGTAGTTTTATCCCTACCAATTGCCAGTATTGTTTTGCGACGGAAGCCTCAATATACCTGATCTTTTTTAGACATTCACTATCAGTTGTATTCAATGTGTTCAACGATGTGATGGAGTGCTCAATCTCACGAATAACATTTTCAGATTCCTGAAGGAGGGCTTGTTTACGATCGGCAAGATAACGGATATTCGACAATTGGTTTTCCAGTTTTAACCTGATCGTCTCTTTCATCCATTGGTACCCTAAATCACTTCGGGTAAAACCATATTGGTTGCGCCTTAAAGTCGAAGTATTCAGGAACCGCGGCGACCATAATCGCGCTTCGGGTTTACCAGTCCTGCTACATATTACTAAAGCTATTTCACTAGTAGCAGCTAATAGAACGGCAGTTGAGGAGATGCGGCAGGCCATCGTTACCAGGATACTGGTTATCCTGTCAGGGTGGACCATCCGTTTCTCTTTGGCCGAGGTAATCAGGAAGCAACCGTTTCTAACGCTCAAGTTGATCCCATAGGTGTCGAGTACGATTTGCATGGCTAACTGGCATGAAATTCGTATCCTGAATAGCGCCAGCTGATACTTTGAACTTCCGGCTCAAAAGCCTCGATTTCTTTTACCTGGGAGAGGAGATTCCTGTAAGTTTCACTTTCACCATGATAAACCGATTTTACGAATGCAAGCCTGCCAGAAACCATTCGATCGAGCTTATGAATCCATTCGAGGACCTGATAGTCGGGGTATAAAAGGGCATATTGTTTTACCGTTTTCAATCGTTCCAGTTCGCACTTTAAATCGACAATATATTCATCGGGCAGTGTTATTTGATTGCCAACTATTAAGCCTGTTACCTCTTTTATATCGTCGGGTCCATACCATTTGATTTTATTATGATTGGGAACAAAACGATGGATCCACAGCATATCCCTGATCATATCGAAATGACCCTGTTTAAGCGGAATGTTTGCGGAGAAAGAGAGGTCATCGACAAAACGGGTGTAAGTAATTTTCTGGGCNCCNGACCANCGACTTAACTCATTGTCAAGATCGATAGTGGCAAAATTCGACAAAGGGGGGGAGGTGGGGCTTCCCATTGGCAACCGGCCGTGATAACAAACCAGGCTGGCTAATAAATTAACAGCTTCAGAATTGAATGAAAAGTAACGGTCGTCGGCAAAGATTTCCCGGACTTTTGGTTCAGTGACCTGATAAAAGAAGCTTTCGAGATCGATGTTTAACAGGTATTTTTTACCAAGGTGCCGTGAAGCATTGGTAAAAATTGTCCGCTTAGCGGGATCGTTCGAGACCGAGCGGATAAAACCCTGCGCTGCATGAGTGCGGTGATCGGAATATTCCCATTGAAGGCCGTCGGATAAACGGTCGAGTAAATTGCGGATGATTCCAGTGGGGGCCTCAATGGTTCGTTTTTCATCTTTCCCAGGTTTGGGAATTTGAAAGGTTATGTAGTGATCCTGAGGCTTAAGCTGTCTCAATTCCCTTAATCCTATACCAAGGAATGAGGCAAGTTGATTTACGGTTTTTAATTGAGCAAGCATGTGTTTGAATTTTAATTGATATGTGATCTTAACGAATTATATACGTTTAAAACCACTTCAAGGGTCAGAGACCACTTGAAGGGTTTTAAAGCTACGATCGAAATCAGAAGCCGCCATTTATATTTTTAATCACAATTTATGTGATTCCGCGATGTCAAAGAACGTTCGGATTGTTTCTATAATGGTACAACACGCCCGAAACCCAATGCCTGGTGATTTCCCAGAGTAATCATACAGGGGAAGGCAATATTAGCCGAGAAATGAATATCGAAAGCAATATATGAATGCCTTTTTTTATAGATTGACGGCTCATAAACCCTTGTTATATCAGTAATTACACAGTTAATTGGATTAAAATTGATTCCCAGGTATTTCCCCAGTTCATTTGTGATATGTTTTTCGAGTCGATTATTGAGTTCTTTAACTTTGGTTATCATATCGGAATTTAGATAAGCCTTTAAATCTGTATGATGAATTGGCCTCCAGCCGATCAGACCATATGAACGCATTTCTCCTATTGTTTCCAGTTTGAATACCTCATCAGATTTTTCTTTAATAAATCCATGAAATAAAACTCCGTCGATACTAAAAGGGGATTTGTAATGTTTTGCCAATGCAGCAAGTGATTTAGCCCCTTCGTTGATTCCGGTAATATAAAACAGTCCGTCGATGAAATGATAAATAATTAATGGATAACCAATCCTAGTATGTCCGGTTTCCTGATTGTGATTGAAGAAGAGAGAGATATCAGCCTTCTCTTCTTCGAGCTTATCACGTTTGTCGCGCATCAGCCGGTTAATGATATCGCGTAGCCATTCGCTAGTTAGCTTCTCATTAGTAGCACCAACCGGAAGATATGGTTCAAGTCGGAAAGTTTGTATTTTGATCATCGATAGCGTTTTTTTTGATAGAACGTTTTTAAAGAAATTTTCAATGCCATTCTATATTGATTACCTGTGATTTATAAAGATATTTNGACAATAAATTATTCCCATTACTTATGCTTTGGTGCTCAAGAGGTAATCGGCAAGCTCCAGGTAGGCAAATNCGAGTCGCTGTGCGGTATATCTTCCTGGCTTGAAGGTTGCACCGATTGTTTTAAGATCCTGATGATTCCCGTATTTACTGCATGTGGCATAAAGCTGATTGGCTGAGACAAACAAATCGGAAGGCAACACATTCTGGTGCATCGCTTCGAGTATGCGTTTGGTCCGACTTCCCTGGCCGACGGAGAATTCGTGCGGTTGTTTTTTGAGTTTTACGGTACAGGCAATATCCACTAATCTCTCGAGTAACCGGCGTAATAAAGCAAGATTGGTAATGATTAATGAGGGGTCGGATAAATGTGCAGTTTGTAAGACGTCGATCAGTAGGTCTTCCTCCTCTTCAGTAAAATGGGTTGCTGTTTTGGAGAAAATATCGTCATATCGCTTTCTGATCAGGGTTTCGGGTAATAGTGAAATCGCATTTTTGAGCCAGTCGAACATATCGGTTTGCTGAATATTCTTCTGAAAAACGGGTGCAATTCCATCCAAGTCCTCGCGAAAATCGCCTAAATTGCCGGTATTGACACAATAGGGGATCATACGGCTATATTCTTTTTCAATGTCTTTGATTTGCTGCATGGCATGATACACGAAGTTTGTTCGTGCAGCGCTTTTCTGGTCGGGTTCGAGCACACAATGACCATCGAGGATTACAGCTTTGAACCGACGGGATAAAGCCAAGGCTTGCATCCCCTCTTCGAGGTTGTGATGATATTGAATATCGAAACGATATGCCTTTGCGGCCTCCTTTACCAGGAGGCAATAGGAGGGATCGTCGTCGATTAAAAGGAGAGTGGTGGGGTTCATGGATTTAAAAGTTATAAATGATAATTGGTAATACCCAATTCGGATAAAAATTTAGCTTTGGATTCTATGTTTTTCAATTTACCTTCTTTTTCTGCATTGACAAGCTTGTCTGCGATTACTGCGGCTTCTTCAATGGTAAGTGGTTTGTCTTTCCTTTGGCTAAAAATTATTTCAACATTCCCTGGAGTTACCTTATTATTATCTAACCAAACTGTATATTTTCCAATGATTTCAGGCCGTTTTACAATCTCTTGAGAATTAATGAAATTATCGTTTTTTAGATAAAATGTTGCTTCGCAAAGCATAATATCAATAAACCTTCCTTTTTGATCTTTTTCATATTGACTTTTCCTTATCTCAGGATTTGGCGAGTCGATATAAGGGTAAAAACTTATATGTTGAACATCAGTCATCTGGGCACCAATTTGTTGACTCCAGGCACGTACATCACTCGTACCCGAAAGATAGGCTTCGTAACAGGATAAGACAGATTTGTTTTCATATAAAAAATGGACGGTTAATCTCTTGGGTAATGATTCTTTCCAATAATTGTATTGTTGAAAAATCCAAATAATAATAGCAATTACAACTGTTAATATACTTATTATAGGGTCAAAATAATGGGTGTACCAGGAATCAAGGCTTGCCTGAAAATACCAAACAATAAAAATAAGACATACAAATCCTATTACTGTCATCCATATTGTTTTTTTATTTGCCCTAAGTAAAAATGTAAGGAATGTTTTCATTGTTATGGTTTAACGAATAAATTATCAAAATATGGTCTGAACTTAATAAATTTGAATTTTGAAATTTTTTCTCCATTCTCTTTGATCTCAACTTCACGTTTCGTTGTACTTACAAAACAAGGAATTGCATTTATTTCGCAAAGCCGTGCAAATTGATAGCAAAAAGTGAATTCACCCATTAGATGAATACAATATTCTGAATGATTTGCGTCTCTAATTTCTATAAAGACTTTCTGTGCAGTATCTCCTATTTCAGAAATCGTAACCTCTGGATTAATTTCGGGGAATTGATAATCCTTAATGTCTCCGAATTTTAGAATGGCCGCATTTTTTTGGTCTTCGCCCCATTTCGCAGATGGGTGGTTTGAAAGATTAATTAGCATGTTGTTAACTTTTAAGGAGTGGACCCCAATATTCATAATCGATGCGACCTTTGTGGTACATAAGAACGGGAACCCAATTATCGAGAATTGCTCCAGCCATTGTGCCTGCTTGCACCGGACCAGCAATAAACAGTCGTATTTCGGTTGCATCGGATAATTCCCCCCTGCGCAACTCCCTTAACTGTGTTAAATAATTTTCAATTGCTTCTGTACCATCAATCCCATCCATGGCAAGCTCAATAATATTTTTGTCTCTAATCTTTAGATTATTTAACTTCAAATACTTTTTTACTACACTTTTAATACTATGTGTTGTTGACAGTAAACTAATGCATAGAGCAAAAGGATTATCAGTTTGGAGCGTCGTGTATTTTTCAAAATCAGTTTTATAATCTTTTATTGGAGGAGTAGTATAGCCAAGTATTTTCATTTTCTTCTGTTGCTTTTTCAACAAAAACCAAATTATAATTGAAAAAACAAAGGTTCCCAGGCTTACAATAATACTAATCTTATTAGCCATTTCCCAAAGTCTCTCGATATCAGCAGATTCCATTTACTGACGATTTTTGAATTTTGTTAAAATGTGATTTGGAGTGGCTAGTACTGCCCGGTTTTTGTACTCATTGAAAACTTTAGGCTTCCCATTATCGTTTGTATATAAAACACCGTTATCATCTTTCTTTCTTTCAATTTCCATATACCTCGTTTCATACAACCAATCGATAGAGGCAATCCTTGTTTCATCATATTCCAACATAGACTTTAAGTGCGACAACCGATCAATATCCCATAAATCTTTTTCCTCTGATTCAATAAATAACAATACATATTCGGAAAAAGATTTTTTATAATTCGATATAATATTATTGTTTAACGTGTTAGAAGGAATATTCCAATTCCCGTCTGGATTTAAAAGTTGGGAATATCTCATTTTTCTGTCATCAAGCACTATCTTTAAGCTGATGTGAATCGAACCTAAACCTAGAGGTTTTCCGATGCCTATTTTATGACAGCAATCTTTGGGCAAATCGAGGGCAAAAAGCAAAGCTCCTAATTCCTCATTTGTCAGGTTCTCGAAACGAATTTTTCCTTTAAATAAGTTGTTCGCAATTAGAGGTTTGACAGGCTCTGAATAGGATTTGGATGGTTTTGAAATTCCATTACCCTCTTTGTATCCAGCATCATTGATTTTGTGCCAGTATTGTTTAAATCCCCTGATTTTGGCTTTAGCATCGTTCCAATGTTGCAATTGGTCTTTTACTGTATTTACACCTTTGGGTTGTTCGAGGTACAATTGAAAAGAAGTTGGTCTTGGCAATGATAAGATTTTTAAAACACAAGTGTCTAAATATGAAGGATTATCACAAATGGCATCTTCAAAATAAACACGGGATGCAATTGATCTTTCATATTTTGAATTTTCATTTGTTTTGCCAAAGATTAAACTGACAAAATCAAGTTTTTCATATGTCTCATTATTTCTGTCTTTAAGCAGTTTAATCTGATTATGACAATCATGAAAGTGATTTCTTACTGTTTCGTTGTAAGGTAGTCGGTAATTTTTTGTATTTCCGAAAGAAGTTAAATTACCATCTTCGTCAGTTTGGTAAAAGATAGGAATCCCATTGGTCTGATACTTAGTTTTTTTTATTTCTTCAAGCACATTGAATCCCTTACGATTTATATCTTCCTTATATTCTTTAAGGATCTCGTCATCCCAACTTATTTGTATAGAACCACTGTCACCTACCTTTCTACCTTCAATCTCGTAATTGTTCCTCTTTGCGGTTTGACCTCCAGGCATTTTACCCGAGTATAATTTCCATATACCGGTGATATTGTCATAAATACAATCGTTTACGATCGAGACATCCTCGATAAGTCCAATAAGAACAGAGGGGACGAGACAAAAACTTCTATCTTTATTTTGAAACAATATACCGGCTTTCGTATCTTTGGTTATTTCGTCATTATAATCATCTCTTAATCGCTTTGCAGCATCGGCAAACGACCTGAAGAAAAATCTGGAATCATTGATAAAATCAATTTTAGAATAACTCAAAATACCTACCATATTTCTAGCCAGTCCGCGAAGTGTAGAACCTGGTATGATTGGTTTTCCATTGATAAACAGGAAGTTTTCATCTTTTCCCCTGATGAATAAAGGGGTTTTATTTTTAATATTCAATTCAATATATCCACTGTTCCGAGTTAAATTGTACTTATTAAAAGAAAGTCTTTGCTCCTTTGGAAAAACGATTACATCATTCAACTGAACAAAATTATAAGGGGCTATGGCCAAATTGTTTTTCGGCAAATTGATTTTATTGACTGGATTAACATTATCAACTTTTGGTTTTACTGGAGTCTCCCCTTTCTTAACTAATGAATGAACATAGGATTTGTGACCTCCTATCTTATTTGCATTTGAATTTTCCATGATTACTTCTTTTCTGGTGTTTTTTTAATATCAAATTTTATAAATCTGCAATCGATATAACCAGCCTGCCCGATTTCGGAGTAGCCGATGTAGTTTCGGGTCAGTAATGTAATCCTGTTCTCTGAACCGATCAGCGATTCGAGTTCAGGAAAGGGAAGGACATAACTGATCCCCTTTTTTTCGGTGGCAAAAAATCCGGAACCAGACCTGGACGGTAAAAATATAGTGCCGTTTAAGTAAGGTTTTGCTTCAACAAATTCAGTTTTATCACCATCTCCTTCAACGGAATCGCTCCTTAGCCTTCCTTTTAATGTTCCGTTGCTGCGCCAGACGTGGAGTTCCTTATTTTCATCGAAAAGCCTTAATCGGACCAGCTCGTCAAGTCTTTTAGTAATGTTAAAATTACCATTTTCAATTTTGTAAAAAACGATTTCGTCATAATACCATGCAACCGCTTTGGCAATTTTGAAAGACTTGATTTTATCTGTTATCTCATTGTCGGATAAGAAATCAACCTGTGATCTGCATGTACCCAATTCATATTTATGATTCATAGTTAAGCTGTTTTAATAAGTTGTGCACCCAAATCATTCACTTCCTGTATTTTGCTTTTATCGGTAAGGCCGTCTTTGTTGAATTTCAAATCGATGGCCTTGTTCGAGACTGTTCCGGTTACATCGAGTGCTATCCCTTTGAGGGTACCCCGTCCAATGGCTTTTTCGCCACCGATCGGAAGGTCTTCATTGAACAGGTCTTTCATCACAAACAACATCAACGCTGCCTCGGCGTCAGTACAATCCTGAATTTCAAATTTCAAGGGGATGGATTCTTTGTTGTGCCAAAGAGGTTGCGACTGCATTAATGCATGTTCGATGGTTCCACCTGTGAACCGGTCGATTTTTATTCGTGGCTGAATTTGTGACTGGTCTGCACCCGCTACTTTAGCTTCAAAAGATTTGATGCGCGAAGCGGCAGCAGGTATTTTTTTGTTTGTCTCATCCACGTATCCAAAAAGTGAATCAATAAATTGTTTTGATTTTGGAATTCCTAATGTGTTTAGGATCTTCGAAGCCCTGTGCCGGATTGCGCCTTTGATTGATTTTCCGGTAAGGATGGCATTCCCCAATGAATCTTTCAGTTGCGTTTTATCGGGCGCCTTCTCCGATTGTGTTTCGTCACCTGCTGTACTGATTATCAATGAATTTCTGATCGAAAACTGCCCTGTTATCACAAGGGTATTTTGTTTTCCCCACTCGAGCTTTTTTGTCAGTTCAGGATATATGCTTTTCTTCTCGGTTTTATTGGTTTTCAGGTATTCAAACCACTCCTTCCCATCGGTAGGAAAGTCGAAATGATAGATTTCAACATCAGTCCAGTGCAAAATGCCAAATCCACTCGACTTGAAGGCGCCTTGCTGATATTCGTCCTTTTCACCTTTTTGTGCTATAAAATAAAGGAACTGGAGAAAGATATCGGCATCAAAGTCTTTGCGGATTGTTATTTCGGCGTTGAAGAGAAAATGGGCATCGGGTTCGATCAGTTCGTAGTCAAACTTACTGCCGCCAATTCCCAGGTTGGTGTTTTCATCGATGGCCACCCCATCCCTTTGAATAACGACACAACTTCCGTGTAACTTTAGGTCGTCAAAAATGATGTGGCTTTGGCTTTCAGAATCCTCCGTATCGCATCCCCAAAAATAATTTAAATGATTGTCAACAGCCCGATCTGTATTTTGGTTAAAACGGATAAAGCTGTCCCTGATCATTCCCGCAAATCCGGCCGCAGGAATGAATGGTTTGCCGGAGCTATCCCTGATCACTTCAAAATCGACTACCTCACCTCTTCCGCTTGCGATCAGCATCGGGCTTGTATTTGTTATTACGGCCTTTAGGATTATTTTTCCTATTATCCGGTTATCTCTATTTCCCATTGTTTTTAGTTTTAATTTGTTTGACACGAAGCGCATTAAAATAGGCCAGCCAATATGATTTCCGGACATCAAAGGTTGAAGAGTTGTTAGGGTCATCAGGGACTTGCAAGTTGGAAATACTTATCCATAGATTTGCACCTTCCATTGTTTTGTAAGCTTTTTTATCCTTTAAATTGTCCATTTTTAGTTTCCAGGCAGCAATGGTATTTGTATCCAGCAACAAATCTTTAAGATTCGATATCAAAGAGTTGGGCAGTTTGTTTCGTTTTTTAGACGCTTGTTCCAATGCACTAAGTTTAAGGAGGTTTAAATCTTCTTGTGCAAGTTGCTCAGTAAAAATATTTTTAAGAAGTACATTATTAAAAGGGTTAACCTTGATTCCGGATGACTTAAATCCAGGATCGGGATCCTCGCTTTTCCGAATCAGATCTTCTTTCAAACCGATCACTATGACCCTTCCATACCCTTCAGATTTCCGCTCGCCCAATCCATCGAGTTCAATTTTATTGATTATCTCTGGTTTAAGGACACCCTCAAATTCAACTTTTAAGGTTGTTCCGATATCGAATGCAGCCTCCCTGGGCGTTTTGCTTTGCCAGACACCCATGTAATTTTCGATAAAGTCGGATGTAGAAGCAATGGATAGATATTTGATGTGACGACCTATTATTGATTCCAACTCTGTTTGCAAGGCTCCCACATCGGGTACTGCCATTCCATATGGATTGTAAGTGATTACCGGACTTTGAAAAACAAGGTATGCAGGGGAGTGTAAATCCTTATCAACATTATTTTTCCAATCTGTAATTTCCAAACCTGTGAATCTTACTTTGGAATATTGGGCTGATTTTGATTTCCCCATCCGGTGTACTCCATCAAATTGTGCAAGTAACGATTTGATATATTCCAGGTTCGATTTGCTGCCAATCAGTTCGGAGGTAAAGGTCTGGTTTGGAGCAATTCCTTCATAATAAAAGATGGCCCCATCCTCCTCGGTGCTCCTGCCTGCCATCCGGTTTTCGGACCGTGAATTATGGAAACTGAAAGTAGTTTCTACATTTCGTTTTAATAGCACTTTATTCGAAATTTCTCCCATCCCGCTTAACCCTTTTAATGGAAGATGTTTGTCAAAAATAAATTCAGCTAAGCTTTCAGGTTTGGTTTTATCATATCCATAAATATTAGGTATTGGTAAAGCACCCTTTATAAAAGCGGTGTTAAAAATAACATTTCCAGAAAGTATAATATCCTTAAACAAAGGATTTTCATGGGCCAGGCTGTCCGATTTTAAGCCTTTGATGATTAGACCGGCTATCAATCCTCTAATGTTTTGGGCGGGTATATATTTTTCGGTGGAAACGGTATTTTGTTCGCCAAAAATCTTGGCAATCAATAAGGTATCTAGAGTAGTTATTTCAAGGGATAGTTTCGACCTTGTAACATCTGCCGATTTTTCGGGTTTTTCGCTGGCACATCTTTCATTTTCAACCAAAGCTAAAACAGTAATCTTGATCTTTCCAAAACCCCTGTTTCTCCTGGTTCCCATATATCGGAGGTTGTGTAAGGCGTTTTGGAGAAAATCATCATGGTCTGGAGGTACATTTTCAATGATCGTTTCAAATTGAATACCTTCCTTTATCAAGCGGTATTTGCGTAACGATTTCGGTTTTGCAGTCCCGTTTTCAATGGTAGTTTGCTGACGGATTTCAGTCAGGTGGTTTTTGATGAACTCCGGATCCAGATAATTGCGATGACTTGTTAATTCATCAGTGATGGATTGATAATCGCTTATGTAGAGATTGTTAAAGGATAGGATACCTGAATTCTTCTTGCCGGCTTCACCAAAGAGCAGGTTCACATTTTCATAATCTGCCCCATTTCCGGAAATGCAAAGTATTTCGCAGACTTCAATTGCGCTTTCGCGTAATAATCCTTTAAAAGTTTTAGCCTGGATAAAGGGAAGTCCATATTTGTCGTATTTGACATCGGCATCAATCTGGGCTGTACTTTCACCGGAGGCTGAAAGTAATGGAGACAATGTTTTTAAAGTAATTTTCATTGGATTGGTTTATAATAGGTTATCTAAATAAAAATCCATTAACTCTATTTGATCGAACATTTCTGTTTTTAGTTCGGTTGCAGTACCCACTTTATCCCAAATGGTGTCTTTATTGTTTGGGAAACTCAAACCTAACTCTTTCATTTCCTTTTCGAAAAGTTTTTGAGCAGATGCGGTATCCGCGATTATCTCTCGCATCCTCATCACTTTATTCCTAGGCCATTTGATATTCGTAGATTCATTTTGAAGATTGACACATGAAGTTTTGCCTTTGAACAACCTGATACCTTTTTTTAGTTTTTCAATGGAATGAGTATCTTCAGGTTTATAAAGCTTATAGGGTCCAAAATAGAGTTTCCCAGATTGTGCCACATGGGTTTTGCTCCTCAGCTCTTCTAAGGTTCCTGAAAAAGTAGTGGCTGAATAATAAAAAGAGATGCAAGAATCATGGTTTTCACGAGAGGATTTCTTTGCTTCGGCGCATAGATCTTCAGCTAACTTAACTACCTTGTAAAAAGGGAAATGAGATTTAACAATTGCTACACCGGCACAGGCACCGTCCATTAGTTTTTCAGGACTATTTTCTCCTTTTCCCCTCTCTGTTTCATCGTAGAAATATCCAATGAATTTTTCGGCCAGGTATATTCCCAATCTCCCTTCACAAATAAAAGTAACATCATCGCCCCCTACCAATATTGGACGGATAGGGAGGAAATTTTCACCTGCTTTAAATTTCAGATCGTTAAGTTTTTCATCCTCTTTAATTTCAATCACATGCTCAATTAATTTCACCATTGCTGAGTTAGCCTTATCGGAGACAGCCTTCGATTTTTTTCGAAGTTCTTTTATATCATTGATGTTTGAGAAAATCTTTCCCATTCCGTTTCCATCAATATGAACAACTGCAATATATGAGGCTTCCTTGTCCTGTCCCATTTTATCAATTTCATTTGGAAGCTGATAAATGCCATTCAGACATGGGAATGTATTATTTTGATTGTCAAATGATTGGTCAGAGGCATACAGCTTTGAAGAGGATGTCATAGAGATATAGTTACTGCTCTTTTTATAGAATACTTCGGCAGCTTCGTTGCTCAGTGGACAATCTCCTGTTATTCCCTGTTTAAAAATGCTGACATTTGGAATGTATTTGGCTTTGCGTGCTTTTAAATCCTGCAGTAGGGATTGATAATCACTTATGTATTCAGTAGTATTGAAATCCTTTTTTACACCAAATGCAATTTTTAGTGAAGGAAATTGCAATAAGCAATCCGAACTGAATTTGGTAATAAAGTCTATGGCTTTTGCATCATCTTCGAAAAAAATAAGTGCATTTCCTCCCCCAATAAAACCAACCTCGCAAAAAGAATTAGCATCAAGATCTTTTAATTCCTTCCAAACATTAATATTAAAACTTGCGTCAAACATTTTTTTTAAAATCCCATCCATGAGTCCATTCTCCCCATAGAGTAGTTTTTCAATAATGTATGAAGCGCCAATATTTTCTCGCATCTTATTGCTGCTAAAAATATATTGCTGAATAGAGACAACTTCAATTAATACGGCAAAGTTTTGTTTATTCATGATTATACGGTTTTAATAAGTTAAGGTGAAATATTTTAAACGGCTATAAACTTTAAATGATTAGTAATATTTATTAATTTCAAGATGCTATATGGACTGATGAGCTGTTCGTTATAATGGTCAATATTGATTAAGTGTGGATTAGGAGCGATGTCCTGAGTTAATTCGATGCCGACAAACGTTTGTGAATCATTAAACAAGTGTTGGTAATTGCTGAGTTTTGCTCCCCAGGTAAGGTTCAGATCTGAGATTTGGAGTCCCTGTTCAGTTAGTAAACGCTTAATCGTAAACATTTCAAGGTCTGGTCCGCCAATCAGGAACAGATATCCAGGATGATTCATGATGGTTTTTTAGGTAGGCGAAATATAGTAATAATTATTGATAGTGTGAGTTTTTTTTATTTTAAAAATATTTTTCAAGAGGGAAAATTCATTGATTTTTAAGTCAATCAAAATTTGACTTTTTAGAATATTTGGTATGATTATTGACAATTCTCAGATCGTAATTGAAATTTATTTCAATATGATAAATCATTTTCTCTTCAGAAAAATCGCACATCTCATGTGTGGATGAATCATTAGTTTCTACTGTAAAATTCTCTAAAACTGGCGATAGTTATTATTGCCTCATCAGGAATGGTTCGTCCTGTCGACACGCCATTACTGAGTTGAGTTCATTGAAATCGTGGGTCTGCAAATAGTGGTTAACAGATTTCTTAATTATCAATAAACAAATACTTTAGATTATGAATACAGTAGAACCAAGTGTAAGAAAAAAGGTGACAATTCGGGATTTTGTAGATGAATATACATTATATGTAATCGGATGCCGGGAATCGATTGACGGAGTTGCATGTGATCCTGTTGCTAAATTCATGCAGTTGATGAAGGACAGTGGAGTTGCCAGATCAGAAGAATATATACGCATTCGGAGAAGATTGAAAGACAAGAATGGTGACAGCCACTCGCGCGTTGAATCTATTAAGGAACTTTTCAATTTTATTGATGGAGAGTACAAAAGACTTGTAAACGAATATATCGAATCATCAGGAAATATTAACTGGTCTTATCCTAAAAATTTTGTGATCAGTTTATTTCTGATAGTAGTCGCAAAAATAAAACAAAAAAATAATTTGGGTAAGTCATAACAGACTTTATAGTAGAGTGCAGACCTACGTTCTTTGAACTTATAAGCCAGGGATTGGTGTTATTTGAATTTTAAAATAGCATTCTTCCTATTTCTGATTATGTTGCAGAGTTAACTACAATTAATTTGTACTATTCTAAAAATTATGAAACATGAACCCAAACAAAACGAGAAAGTCACGATTAAAGATGTTTTAAACGAACATGAGCTGGAGTTGTTGGGAATAAGCGAATCGGTTGATGGTACTCCTGTAAATTCCTCCCGGAAAATATCTGAATTCCTTCATGACAGTGGAATGAGAGAATCTTATGAATATTTGGAGATTCAGGCCCGATATCACGATAAAATGATGGATAAGGAAGAGAGAAAGAAATATTTTCTTGAAATTTCAACTTTTATTAAGAAGTATTACAGAAAACATGTTGAAGATTTTTTGAACAACCAAACTAAAGTAGAAAACGAATAGAACGAAAAGAGAAACCCCCTTGGTTTAAATTGATGTGGTTAAATACTGCTGGTTTGTCGATATTAAGGTTGATGGAAGAGTCCTTTATAAATGAAATTTCTAAGCTATCTTTTCGAATTCCTAATCAAGGTCATGATTTTGGAATAAATCTGACCATCAATGAAATTGGAAATTTTACAAAAAGCCAATAATTCATCAAGCTGCGATGCTGATGGTAAAATGGAGTTGTTAATCATAACATCAAAAATTCTAAGGCATATTTCTTTATTCTTATTTTCGATGTTAAATCTCAAGTCATCAATTAACAAGAATGGCAATAAATGTTTAGGTGTACTTTCTATAATATTTTCAAAATCATCTATGTTTTTATATTTAGACTGGGTTTCTGGGTTGATGTCATTTCTTCTCAGCACTAAAATAGAAGCGTCATCGATTTGGTAATCAATAAATAAACGAAATATTTTATCAGCCTCCCTGCTGATTACGGATGTTTGAATAAGTCGCACCATGTCACTTTTAAATGTTGGCAAACAATTGTAAAAGCCATCAGACGCTAAGATTAAAGCCTCACCAAAACTCAATGTATTTATTTCCACTTTAATAGTTGCATTTCCTGTTCCTAATGCGTTCGTGACTCCTGTTTTAATAATTGTTGATCCATTCGATGTCAATAATTTTCCGGATTTATCACGCATGATGACATCTTTAGTTTGGTCTTCGCTTATCTGCCAGAGATCCCCATTCGAACATTTATAAATCCGGGTATCTCCAATATTTATAAAGTGGAAAGAATCATTCTTAGGGCTCCATACGATCACCGAAAAGACCGTTAACATTCCTTTGCAATTTTCTTCGGTGTGGTGAGCGATTTCAAAATCGACCTGGTTACAGATTTTTCTTATATCATCCGGTGTATAGTTCTCTCCAAGCTGTTCCTTACAAAATTGAATAAATAACTTGCAGGCAGTTTGCGAAGCAAGCCAGTCACAATTTTTGGAACCTACTCCGTCAGCAAGGGCCAGAATTACCAACTTATTGTCCAAAATGGCATAGTCATAAAAATCTCCATTTTTATGCTTTTCCGGATCTTTTATGGATTTGCCAAATATTTCAAATTTGGTTGTCATAGATTTTGAAATTAAGGGGATTAAGCTGAATTGTACTGCTCGTTCGGGGTACGTTTGAATAAAACTGATAAAAGCCGAATGATTAATTTTTCCTTATTCTTATAGACTTAAACAAAAATAGGATAATTTGTTAAGATCCAATATATTCGATATCTAGTTTATTACTTTAAGTCAATCATTTTAAATTGGATTAATGTTAATTCAGGC
>TBL_comb47_HYPODRAFT_10004164_pt1 | contig 16721 bp, 11 predicted proteins | sample TroBogypolimnion_40_FD_10682 | JGI IMG/M metagenome (IMG submission 10682)
GTGGCTGCACGTTTTCGGGCACACCTGCTTTGAATTGTTTGTGCGGACGTGGTGGAGTCTGGGGCTGGGGATTGTGGCGGTGGCGGTGATCGGGCGGGTGCCCAGCGAACTGGTCGCGGCGTTGCTCGGGCGCAGCGGCAGCCTCAACGGGTTGCTGCGGGCGGTGGGAGCCGGGGTGGCACTGGATTTGTGCAACCACGGTATTTTGTTAGTGGGCATGAGTTTGTACAAACGCGGCGCGTCGCTGGGACAGACGGTGGCATTTCTGATTGCCAGTCCGTGGAATTCGCTTTCGCTGACACTGATTTTGGCCGCGCTGATCGGCTGGGGCTGGATGGGCTTGTTCATTGGCCTGTCGATGGTGGTGGCACTCACCACCGGCTGGATCACCGACCGACTGGTGGCAGGCGGAAAAATCCCGGCCAACCCGAATGCGGTGATGCTGCCCGCCGGCTACCGCAAAACCCCCGCACTGCTCGGGGTGTTGCGCTCGCTGAAACCCGGCGGCGGAAATTTCTCCCGCCTGGCCATGGAAGGCTTGGGCGGTTCGCGGATGGTGCTGCGCTGGATTCTGTTCGGCTTTGTCGTAACCGGATTGATCCATGCGTTCGTGCCGGAGACGTTGTTCCAGCAATCGTTTGGTCCGACCCTCGGTGGCATGTTCCTCACCCTGGTGGCCACCACCTTGTTGGAGGTTTGTTCGGAAGGCTCGTCGCCGATTGCGGCGGATTTGCTCACGCGGGCGCACGCCCCTGGCAATTCCTTTGTGTTCCTGATGGCCGGCGCGGCCACCGACTACACCCAACTTCTCAGCCTGCGGGCCACCACCCTGTCATGGAAAGCCAGCCTGGCCCTGCCGCTGATCTCGACGCCGCAGGTGTTGCTCATCGGCTGGTTGATCAATCATTTCAGCCATTGAGATTTCGCGTTTCGGCCTTGCATCCGGCGCCATTCGTCCGAATCCTCGGCTGAGCCTCCTCATGCCCGACTCCCCTCCCCCATCCCGCTTTAGGGCGTTTCTGAAGAAATTCACCGTGCTGGGCAGCGCGCCGCGGGAATTGTGGATCATCTACGGCGCCTACATCCTTGAAAACCTCGCCTACAAGTGCGGCGCCGCCAGTGTCCTGACACTCTGGCTGTCCTCCGACCTTGGATTCACCGATGTGAAGGCCGGCACGTGGATCGCCATCTGGTCCGCCATCATGACGCTGATCACCGTGTTGGTCGGCTCCCTAACCGACGCAATCGGCATCCGCCGCACGTTTCTGCTAGGCTTTGTCATCTGCCTGGTCGCACGCTGTGTGATGGTGATCTCGGTCAACCCGTGGATCGTCCTGCCCTTCGGCTTGTATCTCCAGGCCGTGGGTCTGGCACTGATGGTGCCGGTGATGATCGCCGGGGTGAAAAAATTCACCAACGCGGCGCAGCGGTCGGTGGCCTTTTCGTTCTACTACGCGCTGATGAATCTCGGCTTTGCCTGCGGCGATGCGGTGGTGGACGGCGTCCGCGGCTCGCAACGACCAGGCACCTGGGAGGCCTCCCTGTTCGGGCGGACGTTCGGCTCGCTGGATTTCTCGTGGCTTCCGTTAGGGCTGGGCGAGCACGGCCACTGGACCCTGCCGATCCTTGGCATGGATTTGAGTTCCTACCGCGTGCTGCTCTTCCTCGGTGCGCTGTTCACGGTGCCGGGGCTTTTGTTAGTCAGTTTCTTTCTGCGCGACGGCGTGGAAGTCACCGAGCACGGCGTGACCATCACGCCGCGCAAATCGACCCGCACAGTCGGCACGCCGTGGGTGGTGAGCCTGTGGAGAAGTTGCAGGGAAACGGCGGTGAAGACGGTGTCGATATTCGCGGACTTGTGGCGGCAGCCGGCGTTTTACCGGTTCCTCATCTTCATGACCCTGGTGGTCGGGGTGCGCATGATTTTCTTCCAATTGACCTATACATTTCCCAAGTACGGCATTCGCGAGTTGGGCCCCGGCGCGCCCTTCGCGCATCTCAGCGGCATGCTTAACTCGTTGATGATTCTGGTGCTGGTGCCGATCTGCGGGGTGCTCACCCAAAGGGTCAGCGCCTACCGGATGGTCATCGTGGGCAGTTTCATTTCGGCGTTGTCGGTGTTTTTCATTGCGTTGCCACCGCAGTGGTTTCTGCCGTTGGCCAACTGCTGGCCCGGCGAACTCATTGCCCATCAATGGCTCGGGGTGCCAGGGCCGGTCAATCCGCTCTATATCTCGATTTTCCTGTTCATCGTGTTTTTGTCAATTGGTGAGGCGCTGTGGTCGCCGCGGCTGTATGAATACTCCGCGGCGATCGCGCCTCACGGCCAGGAGGCGTCGTACATGGCCTTGTCGATGCTGCCGTATTTCGGCGCGAAACTGGTGGCTGGGGCGCTTTCCGGCTGGCTGCTGAAGGAGTTCTGTCCGGAGACCGGGCCGCGCCATTCGGAAATCATGTGGATGGTGGTCGGCGGCATGGCGCTCATTACTCCGGTGGGGGCGTATTTTTTCCGCAAGTCCATCCAGGTGCATGAGGAAGGGCGGGAAGAAGTGGATGTGTGACGGCGGGAGGAGCACAGCCGAGGAACGACACTTGCCAAGTGTCGTGTTTAGACGCGAGGCCTGGGTGCCGGAAATGATAAATGGCAGTTCAGGCGCGACGCGGTGGCACAGCGTCCGGAGACGCGCAGCGACGGAAAGGCACTGGCGGCGAGACGCCGCCATCACGGCCTGCCGCGGGACGCGGCAGCCACATCGCGGATTCAGCTCGCGACGGTCATAGACCGCCGCTACAAATCTAGCCATGCGCCGCACTCGCCGCGAGACGCCGCCATCACGGCCTGCCGCGGGACGCGGCAGCCACGCGCCATCCCCGGCCTCACCGCAATTCAAGTTGCCTTGTAACGACAGGCGGGACGCCTGTCTGCCCTGACAGCGGGGACGGCTGTCCTCCCCCGTTACCGGCAATCCGGGGTTGCCAGCTCGGACAGGCGATGCTACGTAGGCCACATGCGCACACTGATTTATGGTTTGGCAACGGTTTTGATTCCCGCTTGGGGGCTGCTTGCAGCCGATGACCCCGCGGCGACGGAGGCGGAGAAAGCCCCCGCGGTCAAGCCGCTGGTGGCGGTTTACGATTTGGAGGACAAACTGGTGGAAGGCGGCCAGCCGAAGCGCTCGCTGCTGGAAATGGACGCCACGCGGCCGCTGACCTTGTTTGATCTGACCAAGAGCCTGGGCCGGGCGCTGACCGATCCGGCGGTCAAAGCGGTGGTGCTTGACGCGGATGGCGCCCAGTTCGACCTCGCGCAGATTGAGGAGATTCGCAGCCACCTGCTGGCCCTGCGCAAGGAGGGCAAGGATGTGTGGCTGTATAGCGAGCACCTGTCCAACGGGATTGCCTTGCTCGGCAGCGCGGCCAATCATTTTGCCCTGATGCCGGAAGCCGATTGCGCGTTCAACGGCATCTATGCAGAATCCATGTACTACAAGGGCTTGCTCGACAAGCTGGGGGTGCAGGCCGACGTGATTCACATTGGTGAATTCAAGAGTTTTGGCGAAGAGTTTTACCGCAACGGGCCGAGCGATTATGCCAAGCAGCAAGAGGAAACCCTCATCACCTCGATCTTTGACCAAATCGTCGGCGAGGTCGCCAGCGGGCGCAAACTGACACCCGAGAAAGTGCGGGCCTTGATCGATGATGGTGGCTTGACGGCCGCCGGGGTGGTGGCGGCCGGGCTCGCCGATGAGGTGATGTACCGCACCGAATTCGTCAAGAAGCTGCACGACACGTACGGCAAGGATGCGAAGTTCGATCACAAGTACCAACTGCCGGACCTTGACGGACCGGACATCTCGGGCTTGCTGGACGTTTTCCAAATGATGTTCCGCAACAAGTCGGAGTCCGCCAAATCCAAGAAGGACTTTGTCGCGGTGGTCGCCTTGGACGGTGACATTTCCGATGAATCCGTCGCACCCGTGCGCGCCCAGATCCTCAAGCTCATCAAAGACGATCACGCCAAGGCGCTGGTGTTACGGGTCAATTCACCCGGCGGTTCGGCGCTGGCCAGCGAGGTGCTGTGGGAGGCCGCCGACCAGTGGAAACAAAGCAAACGGCCGCTGGTGGTGTCGATGGGCGGAGTGGCCGCCAGCGGCGGCTACTATGTGTCAAGCGCGGCCGACCGGATCTTCGCCGAGCCCGGCACCATCACCGGCTCCATCGGCGTGGTGGGCATGAAGTTCGTCGTCGGTGGGGCGATGGAAAAACTCGGCATCACCACCTTCGCGATCCAGCGCGGCAAAAATGCCGGTGCCATGAGCATGACGCATGCCTATTCCAAGGAAGAGGAGGACATGATTCGCAAGTCGATGACGGCGGTCTATACGACCTTCAAGAAACGCGTCACCGATGGCCGCGGCAAGGCGTTGAAAGGCGAGCTGGAACCCCTCGCCGGCGGACGCGTCTATAGCGGCAAGGAAGCCCTGGAAATCGGGCTGGTGGATGAACTCGGCGGCCTGCGCGAAGCCATCATTCATGCCAAGCGCGCGACCAAGCTGCCCAAGCTGGAAGTGCGCTTGCTGCCGGAACCCAAGAGCGCCATCGAGGGCATCTTCGCCAAACCGGACAAGGACGAAACCGACATCATCCGTGCCGGGACGGCACCCTCGGTAAGCCTGCGTCTGCGCCAGTTGCTGGCCAGCGGCGGGGTCTTGGAGGCCTTGCCGGACTCGGCCCGCGCCGGGGTCATCCGCCTGGCCGAACGCATCGAGGCGTTCAAAGGCACGCCGATCCTGCTGCTAGGCCCGGAGGTGAACTTGCGCTGGTGAGGCGCCGCGGATTTTCTGCGCTTGCATCTGGCGGCAAGTCTGCTGAGCTTGCCGCCATGCGCGTGATGGCACTTACAGGAGGAATTGCTTCAGGAAAATCCACGGTTTGCCGCTTGCTTCGCGAGTGCCTGCCCTCGGTGGTCATTTTTGATTGCGATGCGGCGGTGCGCCGCATGCTGGAAATCGACCCGGAAATCATTGCCGTGGTGGCGGCGTCGTTCGGCCCTTCGGCGCTCGACGCGCAGGGCCGGATTGACCGGCATTTTCTGCGCGGACGGGTGTTTGCCGACGATGCGGCCCGCGGCCAGCTCGAAATGATCATTCATCCGCGAGTGTTGCAAGAATGTCTTGATTCCCTCAACCAAGCCGCACAGAGTGGCGCGACGCTGTTCGTCGCCGATATCCCGCTGTTCTTTGAAAAGGGGCTCGATTTCGGCCAGGAACAGGTGATCGTGGTCGCCTCCTCGCGGGCCACCCAGATCCAGCGTCTCAAGGCACGCAGCGGCTTTGATGAATCCATGATCGCCGCCATTCTCACGGCCCAGCTTCCCACCGACGAGAAAATCCGCCGCGCTGACGTGGTGTTTTGGAACGAGGGACCGCCCGTGGTTCTGAAAGCCCAAATCCGCCGTTTTTCCCAATCCCATCTCATGACCCTCACCAACGCCTCCGAAGTCTCGGACCCGAACAGCCCACACGCCGCCGTCGTGGATTTCCCGGCCGTTCCCGTCTCGATTGATGTGAACCAATTCCGGCTCAAGTCGCTGGTCGAACTACAGGCGCTGGCGGAGACGCTCCCCACGCGCATTACCGGCGGCCTCGCCAAAAGCCACCTGGTGTACGAATTGTTGTGCTTCTATGCCCGCGAAGGCACAGGGCTGATCTGCGAGGGGATTCTGGAGTTGTCCAAGGATTCGTTTGCCATGCTGCGCGATCCGCGGCGCAGCTTCCGCCCCAGCCAGGACGACATTCATCTGGCCGGCAGTTTGGTGCGCGATCACGGCTTGCGCGTCGGCCAGCAAATCAAGGTGCGGGCCCGCGCCCCGCGCGAGCGCGACAAGTTTCTGGTGGCGCTGGAAATTGTCGAAATCGAGGGCATTCCCGCGGCCGAGTACAAGGCACCCAAAGAGTTCGACAGCCTCACGCCGCTGTTTCCCAACGAGCGCATTCACTTGGAAGGCGAAGGCCCGGATTTCCTCGGTGTGCGCGTCATCGACCTGATTGCCCCGCTGGGCAAAGGCCAGCGCGGCATCATTGTCGCCCCGCCACGTGGCGGGAAAACCATTCTGCTCAAACAAATCGCCCGTTCCATCCGGCTCAACCATCCGGAGGCGGAACTCATCATCCTGCTGTTAGACGAGCGCCCCGAGGAGGTCACCGATTTCGAGGAAACCGTCGGCTCGGAAGTGTTCTCCTCCACCTTCGATGAGGCACCGCGACGCCACGCCCAAGTCGCCGACCTCGTCATCGAGCGCGCCAAACGCTTGGTCGAACGCGGCAAGGACGTGATACTTCTGTTAGACAGCCTCACCCGTCTCGCCCGCGGTCACAACTCCGCCATGCAGGGCGGGCCGATCGGCTCGGGCGGCGTCAGCCCCGCGGCGCTGCAAAAGAGCCGCAAGTTTTTCGCCACCGCCCGCAATGTCGAGGAAGGCGGCTCGCTGACCGTGCTGGCCACCGCGCTGATAGAAACCGAGAGCCGGATGGACGACGTGGTGTTTGAGGAGTTCAAAGGCACCGGCAACATGGAGGTGCGACTCGATCGCGAACTGGCCGAGCGGCGCGTCTTCCCTGCCATTCACATCCCCCAGTCCGGCACCCGCAACGATGACCGGCTCTATCATCCCGACGAGTTCCTGCGCGTCGTGGACATCCGCAAGCAGCTCGCCCAACTGCCCATCGGCGATGCCATCTCCACCCTTCTAACCAACCTGCGCGCCACCAAAACCAATGCCGAGCTGCTCATGCGCGGCATGCGGTAGCTGCGGCGTCCCCCGCAAGCCGTGATCGCCGCGTCTCGCAAGAGGGGCGCGGGCGGCTTGCCCTTGTGTCAGAGAAATGCGCTGTCAGATTGCATTCCCGCCTTGCTTGCACCACACCCTATGCGAACTTGTGGGTTGCCTGCGCGCTCGATGAGAAATGACTGGTCACGTAAGCCGGCGGCACTTAGGCTCACGCCATGATTCATACGATTGCCGAACTCGTCCAAGGCGCTAGTGAACTGCCGCCGGACCAGAGGTACACGCTTGCCCAACAGATACTTGCCAGTGTTGAACCGCCAGTTGAAGCGGAAATCGACAGGGCTTGGGCAGAGGAGATCCAGAAGCGGATAAGGAGATTCGATTCAGGGGAGACTAAGGGAATTCCGGGAGCGGAAGTTTTTGCTGAAATGACCCGACGTGTCGCCCGATGAATCTTGAATGTCTTCCTGAAGCGCGAGCCGAGTTTCACGCAGCGGCCGCATACTACGAGGCCAAGGAGGACGGCCTAGGGAAGCGTTTCGGCGCCGAGATTTTGGAGGCCTGCACCACGATTTCGGCTCATCCCCCCTCTGGCGGGAACGGGAAGGTGGCTTTCGACGAGTAAACTGCCCGGTGTTTCCCTACTATATCCCATACTTCATCCGCGGCAATCGGATCGTGATTGCAGCCGTTGCTCACGGAAGCAGGCGCCCCGACTACTGGAACGACCGCCTGCAATGATCCCGAACCAGGCAAAAGCCCCGCCATTCCCCCTCGACATCCGGCCTGGCCAGGGGCTGATCCGGTGATTGTGTGCACTCACGTATGTGCAGTTCAAAATAGGCATCGACGCCCGCCGTTGGCTTTTGCTAGTGGTTCCCCATGCCCGAACCCGCGCCGCGCAAACTCGACTGTCATGTCCATCTCATTGGCGANGGCAGTTCGGGCAGCGGTTGCTGGCTGCGGCTCAAGTCCGTCGTCCACCGCGCGATGGCGCAGATATTGGTGCGCGGCATCGGCATGCCACCGTCGGTTCTGCGCGAGGGGCTAGACGCGCATCTGGAAACCTGCCTCGCCGGGCTGGTGCGCGATTCGTCGTTGGACGCCGTNGTGCTGCTGGCGCAGGACATTCCGCACCGCGACGACGGCACGCCGCTGCCGGACAAGGGTGCGTTCCACGTGCCTAACAGCTATCTGTTGGACGTCTGCGCACGCCATCCCGGGCTGTTCATTCCGGCGGTGTCGATCCATCCGGCCCGCCGCGACGCGATGGAGGAACTGGAGCGCTGCCTGCACGCTGGCGCGCGGGTGCTCAAACTGCTGCCCAACTGCCTCAACGTCGATTACGCCAACCCCCGCCACCGCCCGTTCTGGGAGAAGATGGCCGGGTCTAACATGATCCTGCTGTCCCACACCGGCGGCGAATTCTCGCTGCCGGTGCTGTGCCACCGCTATGCCGATCCGCGCTTGTTGCGCCATCCGCTGGAATGCGGCGTGACGGTCATCGCCGCTCACTGCGCCGGGCGCTCCGGGCTGTGGGATGCCGATTACACCGACCTTTTGCTGGCCATGTTCGAGCAGTGGCCGCGGCTGTTCGGCGACAATTCGGCGCTGTGCAGCCCGTTGCGCTGCCGCACGCTGCCGAAAATCCTCCCCGAGCCGGTTAGAAACCGCATCATCCACGGCAGCGATTTTCCCATCACCGTCACCGGCTTGGGCGTGTGGTGCATGGGACTCATCAACCGCGAGGCCTGGCGCGAGTCCGGCCGGATCGCCAATGTGTTGGAGCGCGACGTGTTCCTCAAGCGCGCCGTCGGCTTCGACGACTCCAACCTCACGCGCCTCGCAGGATTGTTAGAAAGGTGTTGACCCGACGCTCCGCATTGGCTGCGACGCTCACAGAGCGCCGCTACAGGGCGCGTCATTGGCTGCGACGCTCACAGAGCGCCGCATTGCCGTATGCGGGATGAAAAACCACTTGCCGATCGGCCGCCTTGTATTACGGTATTACCCATGAAGACCATCACATTCAAAGTCAACGATGACGAGGCGAGTCTGATCCGGCACCTGGCCAAACAGGAGCGGGCCAGCCTCTCGGAGTATTTGCGCCGTCGGGCGACAGGCATGGGCAAGGGGCCGGCATTGCCGCAGCGGGTGCGTTGTGAGTTTACCGGGGCGATGATTTTTGCGCCGATGCCTGGCCAGCAAGGGCTTACGACCGCTGCGGTGCGCGAGATGCTTGCCGATTTTCCGTGATGAACTACCTGCTCGACGTCAACGTGTTGGTCGCTTGGGGATGGGCCGATCATGCCGACCATCGGCGGGCTGGGGAATGGATTCGTGCAATGAAGGCGAAGCGCGGCATCAAGCTTGTCACCTCGGTCATTTCCGAGCTGGGCTTTGTCCGCGTTTCGGTCCAGCGCAGCGGCGGCCGGCTGCCGGTGGCCGAGGCGGCAGCGACTCTGGCGGGAATGTTAGGATCGCTCGGCAAACGGCATGTGTTTTTGCCAGATGATTGCTCCGTAGCCGGGGGATTGCCTGATTGGTGCATGGCCGCTTCGAGCACGACCGACGCACACCTTGTCGCCTTGGCCGAGCAACACGGGTGTCGTTTGGCCACTCTTGACGAGGGCATTCCAAATGCCTTCTTGATTCCCACGCACCGCGTTTGAGCGATGATTCCGGTTGCGAATTGTCATTCCATAAATGCAGGTCGGTTCATGACTTTCCATGGTTCCAGTCCCGTGAAATGGGCTCCCCGCACGCCTCGCATTCGAATACGTTGTCCTTGAAGGGTTTCCAACGTCACGCGGCAGCCCTCAACCAGCATTCCCCGTGGCTGCTCACACCAACCGCCAACCATGGGGAAATACGACGCGCTAACCAAAGACCGGACGGACGCGGGTTTTTCCCGGATTTTCTCGTGGGCGTGAAGGACCGCAAAACCCCGGATGGCGTGCTGTTGGCCGAGCCAAAGTTTTATTTCGAGCGGCGCGAGGAAACACCGAAAGCCGACGTCACGGGACCAAATGATCGGGAGGTCACATGGGCTGGTGCTGGTTTGCCTGCGTCCACTTCGGATGAGCGTCCTGCGGCGCGGCAGCCGGGTCAAGGTGAAAGACTTCGCGTCCGGATGCGCTGCGTCGGGAGTTGCCGGCAGCGCACAAGAATCGAGCTTGCGCAAACGGGATACGATAATGGCTGGTAATCTCGGGTCACATCTGCATCATCGCGCCGCCCTCGCAAGCATTCCGGCACACCATCTGAAACCAACAACCCCATGAAACCAAACCGAGTCCTCACCTTCCTCTCGTGTACCTTGGCACTGGCCGCCACCGGCCGGGCCGAACAAACCGGCAGCGCCCACTACCTGCCGGGTTCGATGGCCTCCTTCATGGACGCCTTCCCCGGCAAGCCGGGCGGACTCGCCATCCTCGACTTTTTCACCTACTACGACGCGAGCGCGCCTGCCAGCCGGCAACTTCCGCTGGGTGGGTTTTTATCGTCGAATTCCAGCGCCACCGTTTACGCCGACACGATCCTGGCCGTTTACCAGACGCATGCTGAAATGCTCGGAGGTGGCTATGCCTTCGGGATGGCCGTGCCCTATGTCTGGATGGAAGTCGAAGGCCAAGCCCAGCGCGTGGGTCCGGACGGCGTGCCGGGACCGGCACACGCCGTCCGCGACACCGCCAACGGGATCGGGGACATCACGCTCTATCCGTTGATATTGGGTTGGACCGATCTTGCGCCGGACCTCAAGGTGGATTTCCGCCTGGGCGTTTACGCGCCCACCGGCGACTACAAGCAGGGCCAACTTGCCAACATCGGCAAGAACTACTGGACGTTTGAACCGGGCGTCATGGTAAGCTGGCTCAGCACCAAAATCGGCACCGAGGTCAGCCTTTATTCCGGGGTGGATTTCAACACCCAAAACCAAGACGCCGATTACACCAGCGGCACGTCGCTGCACTTTGACTTGACGGTGGCGCAGCACCTGCCCCTGTTTGGCGGCATCGTTGGCGTGGGTGCCAACGCGTTTTATTACGACCAAATCACCGGCGACAGCGGCTCCGGCGCGCGGCTTGGGAGTTTCGAGGGAATGACCAGCGGGGTTGGCCCGGTGATCTCCTACGTGGGCCACGTCGGCGAGTCCCAATTCCTGGCAGAACTCAAATGGCTGCCCGAAATGAATGTGGATAATCGCATGAAGGGCGACTACATCTGGTTCAAATTCGGATTTTTGTTCTGAACAGGCTCTCGTCAAATTCACCCACCTCATGTTATGAAACCACCACCGATTCTTGCCAGCATCAGTCTTGCGCTGGGCGGGTTCACGTTAGCGGCCGGGGCCGAATTCGACCGCAGCACCCTGCCAATCCACGAACCGCAGAATCCCCACAGTTCCGTGATGGATGTCCGCAAGGCGCCGCCAGCGCCACCGCGCTTTGATATCAAGGCACCGGCAGGCGCACCCAACGTCTTGATCGTCCTCATCGACGACATGGGCTTCGGCCAGTCCAGTTCGTTTGGCGGTCCCATCCACATGCCAACCGTCGATCGCCTCGGCAATGCCGGCCTGCGTTACAACCAGTTTCACACTGCCGCCCTGTGCTCGCCGACTCGGGCCGCCCTGCTGACCGGGCGCAACCACCATACCAATAACTTCGGCTCGATCGCCGAAACCGCCACGGCTTACCCCGGCAATACCGGGCAGCGCCCCGAAAGCGTCGCGCCACTGGCAACGACGCTGCGCTACAACGGCTACAGCACCGCCGCCTTCGGCAAGTCCCACGAAACCGCGGCCTGGGAGGTCAGCCCGGCCGGCCCGACCGACCGCTGGCCCACCCGTTCGGGTTTCGACAAGTTCTATGGTTTTATTGGCGGCGAGGCCAACCAGTGGGCACCGGCCATCTACGACGGCATGACCCGCGTCGAGCCACCCAAGGACCCGAACTATCATTTCATGAGCGACATGACCAACCAGGCGGTGCGCTGGGTGCGCTCGGTCAAGTCGCTCACTCCGGACAAGCCGTTTTTCATCTATTTCGCGCCGGGCGCCATTCACGCGCCGCACCATGTGCCGAAGGAATGGATCGCCAAGTATCAAGGCCAGTTCGACCAAGGCTGGGACAAGTTGCGCGAAGAGACGCTGGCCCGCCAAATCAAGCTGGGCGTGGTGCCGGCGGGTACCAAGCTCGCGCCCAAGCCGGAAGCGATCAAGGACTGGGACAAGCTAAGCGCCGATGAAAAGAAGCTCTTTGCGCGACAGATGGAGGTGTTGGCCGGTTATGGCGAGTACGCCGACACGGAAATCGGCCGCCTCGTGGACGCCATCGCCGAGTTGGGCCAACTCGACAACACGCTTGTTTTCTACATCGTGGGCGACAACGGCGCGAGCGCGGAAGGCGGCATGGCCGGTGTGTTCAATGAGAATAGCTACTTCAACGGGCTGCCTGAGAGCGTGGCCGATGTCCTCAAGCACTATGACGAGTTGGGTGGCCCGCATGCTTACAGTCACTATGCCGCAGGTTGGGCGGTTGCCGGCGACACGCCTTTCACCTGGACCAAGCAGGTGTGCTCGAACTACGGCGGCACCCGCAACGGAATGGTGGTTCACTGGCCCAAGGGGGTCAAAGCCAGGGGCGAGATCCGCTCGCAGTGGCACCATGTGATAGATATCGCCCCGACCATCCTGGAGGCAGCCGGAGTGCCGGAGCCGAAACTGGTGGATGGAGTTCCCCAGACGCCTATCGAAGGCGTGAGCATGCTCTATTCATTCAACGATGCCGCGGCCAAGGACAGGCACCTGACCCAATACTTCGAGATCTTTGGCAACCGCGCGATCTATAGCGACGGCTGGCTGGCCGGCACCGTGCATCGGGCGCCCTGGGAGACCAAGCCCCGCGCGGCCCTCGAATCCGACGTCTGGGAACTCTACAACACGCGGGCTGATTTCAGCCTGGCGAGCGACCTGGCGAAACAAAATCCCTCCAAGCTCAAGGCCATGCAGGATCTCTTCCTGAAGGAGGCGGAAAAATACAACGTGCTGCCCATCGATGATCGCTCCTTCGAGCGCTTCAACGCCGCCCTCGTTGGCAGACCCGACCTGATGGCCGGGCGGACTTCCCTAACAGTCTATGAGGGCATGACCGGCATGTCTGAAAATGTGTTCATCAACATCAAAAACCGCTCCCACACCATCACCGCCGAGGTCGAAATCCCCAAGGATGGCGCCAACGGCGTCATCCTTGCCCAGGCCGGACGCTTCGGTGGTTGGAGTCTCTATTTGAAAGATGGCAAACCGACCTATACCTATAACTTCCTGGGCATGCAGCGCTTCACCATCGCCGCCAACGAGGTGGTGCCGGCAGGCAAGGCGACGATCCGTTTTGAGTTCGCCTATGACGGCGGCGGCCTCGCCAAGGGCGGTCTCGGAACGATCTTCGTCAACGCCAGAAAAGTGGCCGAGGGACGGATTGAACGCACCCAGCCGATGGCTTTCTCAGGCGACGAAGGGGCCGATGTCGGTGAAGATGGAGAAACGCCGGTCACCGAGGACTATGGCATCCCGGCACCCTACAAATTCACCGGCACGATCGACAAGGTCACCATCGACCTGAAGGAAATGAAGCCGGCGGACAAGGCCGGGGAGAGCAAGCTCCGCGAGGAAACCAAGCGGCGGAAAGCGTTGTCTGACTAACGAGCTTCGAGCCGGCCGCGGCGTTGGAGGCTCAGACCTTCTGGCCGCAGCCGGGAACGAGTTGTATTCAGGGAAATTGAAGGAACCCGTTTGTCCGGGCAGGATGCCCGGACCACCATGGCGCGGGCATCCTTGCCCGTCGCCGAATTGCAGGTGGGTTCATGCCAACGCGGCTGCGTCCTCATGCCTCAGTCCAGCTTTTCCACCGTCACATCATAGTGGCCGCCGTTGACGTTGATAACCAGGTGTTTGGCGGCGGCGGGGGTGCCATGCGACGTGTCCTTTTGCGCCTCAGCCGGGGCGGCGGCGCGCGCTGCGACAGGCGTCGGCACCGGTGCAGCGGCGGGTGTGGTGCCGCCCTTGAGCAGCGCCTCGACTTGCTGGGGGAACATCGCAAAGAGCACCACGGTTTCGTCGTCGGTGGGCAGGCCTTTGGCGGCGCATTGCTGGCGCAAGCCGTCCATGGCCGGGGCGAGCAGATCCGCCGGGCGCACGGTCACGCCCTTTTGGCCGCTTTGTTTTTCCACCTGCAGGAGCACCTCGGGATTGATCGGGCCGGGGGCTTTGCCGTACTTGCCCAGCGCGATGTCCTGCGCGGGCTGACAAATCATTTTCCAGCGGCCGAATTTCACGTTCATCATCGCCTGGGTGCCGACGATTTGCGAGGTGGGAGTGACCAGCGGAATCCACCCGAGCGCCTCGCGCACCACCGGGATTTCGCGCACCACCGCGTCGAACTTGTCAGACATGCCCTGTTCGGCGAGCTGGTTGCGGAAGTTCGAGAGCATGCCGCCGGGCACTTGGAAAATCAAAATGTCGGAGTCCACCCGTTCGTTGGCGGGGTTGGTGAATTTGGCGAGCTGCTTGTACACGTCCTCGAAGTACACGCGCAATTCCTGCAGCTTGGCCGGGTCGAATTGCGGGCAGCGCGGATGGCCCTTGAGCAAGGCGAGCATGCGCACGGTGTCGGGCTGGCCGGTGCCATTGGCAAAGGGCGCGATCGAGGTTTCCACGGCATCCACGCCGGCATCGATGGCCGCCAGGTAGGAGGCAGCGCCCAGCCCCGCGGTGTCATGGGTATGCAGCGTGACGGGCAGCCCGACGCGCCGTTTCAATTCGGTGACCAAGTCAAAAGCCACCCGTGGGGAAATGATGCCGGACATGTCCTTGATGCCCAGCGACTGGCAGCCCATTTTTTCCAGTTCCACGCCCATCTCCACAAATGCCTCAATGGTGTGGACGGGACTGATGGTGTAGCAGATCTCGCCGCGCGCCTGCTTGCCGCAAGCCAGCACCGTGCGCACCGCCGTGGTGACGTTGCGCGGGTCGTTGAGCGCGTCGAAAATCCGAAACACATCCTGGCCCGCAGCGGCGTTGGCGCGCACGAACGCCTCCACCACGTCGTCGGGGAAACTGGCGTATTGCACGATGTTCTGGCCGCGCAACAGCATGATTTGCGGAGTGCGCGGGGCGGCTTTCTTGAGCGCGCGCAGCCGCTCAAAGGGGTTTTCGGCGAGGTAACGCAGGCACGAGTCGATGGTCGCCCCACCCCAGGTTTCCAGGCCGCTGAAGCCCATTTCATCGAGAATTGGAGCGGCCGGCAGCATTTGAGCGGTGCTCATGCGGGTGGCTGCGAGGGACTGGTGGCCGTCGCGCAAGACAGTGTTGTTGAATGTGACAGGTTGCATGGTGTGTGGGGGGGAACTCGGGAAAACCGTAGGTGTCTGAGCACCCCGCAAAATTCAACGCATATTTTCTTGCCAGCCCGCTACATTCAATACCAATCCGCGAGCGAATTCGCCAGAATTTCGCCAATCCCTTTATCCAGGCCGATTCCACGGCCTCCAACCGCAAGAAACGCCCCTATTTTCAGTAAATCTGCAAAGAACCGCGATTCTTCCTAGCACCGCTTGCCAATCTGTGCAAAATTCGCGCGCCTATGAATGGAACAGCGGAACTCATCATCGATAACAAGCGTTTGGAACTCCCCGTCATCGTCGGATCGGAAGGGGAAGTCGGAATCGACATCGCCGCCCTGCGCGACAAGACCGGTTGCATCACCCTCGATCCGGGCTATGGCAACACCGGTGCCTGCAAGAGCGCCATCACCTTCATCGATGGCGAAAAGGGCATCCTCCAATACCGCGGCTACGACATCGCCGAACTCGCCGCCAAGAGCACCTTCATCGAGACATCCTACCTGCTCATCTACGGCGAACTGCCCAGCCCGGCCCAGTTGGCGGAATTCTCCAACATGCTCACCGACAACCAGATGCTCCACGAGGGCATGCGCTTTCTGTTTGAAGGCTTCCCGACCTCCGCCCACCCGATGGGCATCCTCTCGGCCATGATCAACGCCGCCTCGTCGTATTTCCCCAACCTGCTCAGCGGCAAGGACCGCCAGGCGCGCTTCCCGCACCATGCCGCACGGCTCATCTCCCAGGTGCGCACTATCGCCGCATTCTCGTACCGCAAGGCCCACGGCCTGCCCACCATCTATCCGAAGTCCAACCTCAAGTACACCGCCAACTTCCTCCACATGATGTTCTCCGCTCCCAACGAGGATTGGGATATCAAACCGGAAATCGTGCGCGCCCTCGATCTGATCTTTTTGTTGCATGCCGACCACGAGCAGAATTGCTCCACCGCCACGGTGCGCATGGTCGCCTCCAGCCGCGCCAACCTGTTCGCCTCCGCCTCCGCCGGCGTCTGCGCGCTGTGGGGCCCGCTGCATGGCGGCGCCAACCAGGCCGTGCTCGAGATGCTCGAGGAAATCCACAAGGAAGGCGACGACGGCACGAAGTTTCTAACCGAAGTGAAGAACAAGGTGGGCAACCGCCGCCTGATGGGCTTCGGCCACCGCGTGTACAAGAACTTCGACCCGCGCGCCGTCATCATCAAGGAGCAATGCGACAAGGTGCTGGCCCAGTTGCACCAGTCCGACCCGTTGTTGGACATCGCCAAGAAGCTCGAGGAAATCGCCCTCCACGACGAGTACTTCATTTCCCGCAAGCTCTATCCGAACGTCGATTTCTACAGTGGCATTATCATGCGTGCCATCGGCATCCCGCTGGACATGTTCACGGTGATGTTTGCCATCGGCCGCATGCCCGGCTGGATCGCCAACTTCAAGGAAGTCATGGAAGATCCCGACAGCCGCATCGCGCGGCCCCGCCAAATCTATACCGGCCACACCCCGCGCGGGTACGTCGCAATGGACGCGCGCGCCTG
>TBL_comb47_HYPODRAFT_10004167_pt1 | contig 16715 bp, 11 predicted proteins | sample TroBogypolimnion_40_FD_10682 | JGI IMG/M metagenome (IMG submission 10682)
TGGCCGGAGAGCTTTCTGCAATTCAGGCCAAAGAGCTGGAAGAGCATCTGGCCGCCTGCGAAAACTGCCGCAGGGAATTTGATGAACTGCGGGAAATCTGGAATTTCACCGGCGACACGTTACGGCAGAAGACTCAGGATTTAAAGCTTTCAGACGCGCGCCGCAAAGAAATTTTCGAAGCCGCCGCCGAACTGCCGGCCATGAAACTTACTAAGAAAATGCCGTCAAAATTCAGATGGCTGGAATTAGCCGCCTCGCTTATAATTGGATTTTTCGTGCTTACCATCCTGCTTGCCATGATGCTACCTGCCTTGAACAGTGCCAGGAGAAAAGATATCGCTGTAGTGAATTTACAAACGTTTCCTTCTTCTGTCGGCGCTCTTCCTGATTCAGAAGCAGAATCCTCCTTCGCTCCTGTTGTAGCAGCAGAGGCGGCACCGGCGGCATTCGGCGCTGTAAAAGCGGAGAAAGATGCGGACCTTGGAGTTGTCAGCAATGAGATGAAAGTTGGCGCTGAACTTCGCGGCAAAGGCGGTGCCGCCGGAAGCGTTGACGCCGCTAAGCGGACAGATGCTTCAGATGGCTATTTGCGCAAGAAAATCGCAGAGCCAGGCGTCAGTCCGGCGTTACAAGTACTTGAAGAAAAACCGGTGTTGCGGGACGAAAAATTGAGAGCAGCCGCTACTGCGGTACAAGCACCAACTCCACCGATTCCGCAATCGCTGGCGGTAAAATCTGAAGTTGTTGCAGCTAAAAGAGCTTTGACGAAAAGCAAAGACAATATTCCGTCCAGACCTGCTGCTCCGCCAGCTTCAAGTTATTATGCTTACGGAGTTGCGGAAATAGATAAATTAGACAAAGCTAAGATAAAGCAAAAATCTAATTTTTCAGAAGGAGAGCAAGCCTCAAATCCGATAGTTTGGCATGGAATGCCTGCATCTGCGGCCACCGTAACCGAATCAAGTCAGATGAAGGAAGAATGGCAGTCCAAAGAATGGCAGTCCAGTGAATCATTTAACGTTAACCTTAAGCTTTGGAATCTGACCACAGTTGAAGACATCCGCGATTTCCTGAAAGGACGCGGCTGTCCGGTTCCTGCGAAAATAGTTGTTGATGCTAACTCAAACACCATTACGTTCAGCGGAGCGGACAAGGTGATCTCGCGGATAAGAAATCTGATTGAAAGCCTTAACGACGAAGAAAAGCGGCTGAAGGATTTTAAAGACGGACTGCCGTTTATCAAGACTGAATCCAGACCGTTTTCCACATTCTCGATAGACACCGATACGGCTTCATATCTGGCGGCGAAAAAGAATATCAATCGCGGCATACGCCCGGATCCGACAAAAATCAGGGCGGAGGATTTCATCAACTACTTTGATTATCACTACCGTTCACCGGAAAACGGCGTTTTCGCGGTTAACATGGAAAGCGCTCCCGCGCCGTTCCGCCCGCAGAATACGCTGCTGCGCATCGGCGTCCAGGGCAAGCGGCTGGGGCCGAACATTAATTCAGCATCCGTTTACACGGTACTGCTGGATACCAGCGGCTCCATGGCGTACAGCGAAAGAATGGACCTGGCAATTAACGCGCTGAAACTGCTGTCCGCGAAAATGACGCCTTACGACCGGCTGTCGCTAGTGATCTGCGGCGGCACAGCCAATGTGCTGATCAATAACCAGATGAAAAATAAGAATACGCTGGACACGGCAGTCAAAGCCATCGCCGCCGGGGGCGTGAGCGATTTCTATAACGGACTGCAGAAGGCCTACCAGTTGGCCGCCGCCAATTATCGCGCCGGAGCATGGAACCGCGTTGTCATTATTACCGACGGCATCGTTAAACTCGAACCGGATGCGTGCGCTGAGGTCATTAAAAACATTGAGAGAAACCGCATTAACGGCATTTCCAATATTGTAATCGGGCTTGGCGGCGACGGCGATGACAAACTGCTGGAGGAGATCGCCTCCACCGGTGACGGCAGTTACGTCTTTGTTGATTCTGAAAATGACGTGAAGGAGTTGTTCTCCGCCAACTTTGAAGCCCGTTTCCGCGAAATCGCCCGCGATGTTAAAATCCAGGTCGAGTTCAATCCGGAAAATGTCGCCGAATACCGTCAGATCGGTTACGAGAACCGTCAGTTGAGCAAAGCCGACTTCCGGAATGACAGCGTTGACGCCGGCGAAGTCGGCTCCGGCCAGTCGGTAACCGCCTTGTATGAACTGCGCCTGAAGCCGGGCGTTAAACCGGACGCGACCGTCGCGACCACCCGGATCCGTTACAAAAACGCCGAAGATATGCGCGTTGAAGAAAAGTCCTTTGTGATTGACGCCGGCGGCATCGGCAAAAATTTTGAAGCGGCGACGCCCGGATTCAAACTGGCGTCATTTGCCGCCGAGTTCGCCGAAGGGCTGGAGTATCCGGAAACCCAGAATATCGCCACCCCGTCAGGCATCGCCGTCAAACTGCGGCAGGTTTATATCAGCAATTACGCCAAAGATGAGAAAGTCAGGGAATTGCTGGACTTGATTTCACGCGTAAGATAATAAGGCGGGCTCTGCCCGCAATCCGGAATTCAGTAGTCAGCGCTTGACTGCGGTACCCGCAGTTTCAGGAATAAGGAACTCTAAGGAATTTGAAAGGTCTTTCAAAGGAAGTGAAAAACTGGATATTCAAAAAAGCACTTGACTGCGGTACCCGCAGTTTTATAAAATAAGAAACGAAAGATAAAAGTTTAAATCAAAAAAAGTTTTCTCTGTGTCTTTGTGCCTTGTGGTTAAAAGTTTTACGGCAGATATTTCGCGGCGGCATGAAGCTCCGCTATCGCACTGGCCGCGCCTGCCGGATTTCTGAAAACAGAGGTTCCGGCAACCATCATATTGGCTCCGGCGGCTGCGGCTTCCGCCACATTTCTGCCGTCAATTCCGCCGTCAACCTCCAGATGGACGGGACGGCCGATACGGCCGATTTGCTCATGAACGGCTTTGACTTTGGGCATCATATCCGCCATGAAACTCTGGCCGCCGAAACCCGGTTCCACTGTCATGATCAGCACTAAATCTATTTTATCCAGCCAGGGGAAAAGTTTTTCCGCCGGAGTTTTCGGCTTCAATGAAATCCCGACGGTCGCGCCTGCTGCCCGGATCGCGTCAATCACCGCGCCGGGATCGTTGTCCGATTCCAGATGGAAAGTAATGTGGTCGGCTCCGGCTTTGATGAAGATTTCCGCATATTTCAGCGGATCGGAGATCATCAGATGGGTATCGAAAACCAGGCTGCTGATTTTACGGATGCTGCTGATCAGCGGCGGACCGATGGTCAGGTTGGGCACAAAATGTCCGTCCATAACATCCAGATGCAGCAGGTCGCAGCCGGCATCGGTGACCCGGTTGATTTCTTCTCCGAGCCGGGCAAAATCCGCTGCCAGAATTGACGGGGCCACCAGTATTTTGTCTAACTCCAGTTTTCTAATATCATTCATATTATTCTCTATCCTTAGATTTCCGGTTCTATTCTTAAAATTCTCACTTTTCAGGTTTTAGGTTTCAGGTTTTATTCTGACTCCTCCTTTGAAACTCTATTGCTTTTTAACCACAGGCACAAAGACACAGAGAAATCCTTTTTTAATGTTAAAACTTTTGTCTTTTCTATCTTTCCAATTTGTCAGTTTCTAATTTGATAAAACTGCGGGCACCTCAGTCATTCGCACCTTTGAGAATCACGCTTTTCATTCCTTTGAAAAACTTTTCAAATTCCTTATTCCTTTTTCCTAAACTGCTGATACAGCAGTCAAACGCTATCTTCTGACTTCCGGCTCCTGATTCCCTTTTTTCTCTGTTATTGGAATGAGTCCGCTGCTTTTGAGTACGGCGCCGACCGACGGACTGCGCAATGTCTCTGCAAATGAGCGCGCCACTTCATTCCCGTTTTTAAAACATGCATAATAGGTATTCACCAGGGGATATTTCCCGGTTAAAATATTTTTTTCAGACGGCTCGATACCGTCAACCTTCAGCAGCTTAACTGTTTCCGGCACGGGATCGACTGATCCGCAGAATCCCAGCGCGTAATTATTTGTGCTGACCAGCTGCATCACTTCCGGCGAAGACGAGACGGAGAAGATTTTAGAAGTCAATTTGACGCCATTCAGGATTTTATCATTCAAGGGGCCGGTGCCGGGAGAATTTTTCTCCGTTCCGAACAAGTGGATCATATAATCGCTGACGCCCAGCGGTTTCCATGATGCGACTTCGCCGGAAAATATCTTTTTTAACATCTCTGTTTTGACTTCGGATAGATCATTTACGGAATTTACCACGATCAGCGTCGGCTCCGCCGCATAAGTGACCATAACCGCGCCGGACAGCGCCTGTTTCTCCTGTGCCGAAGGTTCACGGCGCAGCAGCAGCAGCCCGGCTTTGCCCGACGTGAAATTTTTTATCGCGTCTTCGCGGGAAAGCTTTTCGACGGTCACCACCAGTTTGGGGTCGGACTTGGCGGCAGTCATGGCGATCTGCTGGATGAGCTCTGACTCCCCGGCGGCATTGGCGATCACCAGTCCGGCCTCGATCTTATTATACGCGTCGAGCAGTTTCGTGCCGGACTGTTTGTTTTCCGGGGCCTTGTTTTCCGCGCCGTTCAAACCGGCGGCGCATATAACCGTCAAGGCGGTTAAAATAACAGCATGCAAATTCATAGATATTCCAAATTTTAAGATTGTACAAACAGGAAAAATATGATTTCACATCGCTCTAATTCAACCCGCAATTGAATAATTTTAAATGAAAAATAGAAAATATAAATAAATGGAGCTATATTAATCATTTGGATTTTGAAAAGTGCTGAAATTGACGCAAAATCCGGATATTGAAAAGGGGACAGGTTAAACAGCAAAAGGGAAACTTTATGAAAATCGGTATTCCAAAAGAAATTCACGAAGGTGAAAAACGGGTTGCGGCAACTCCTGAAGCGGCCGAACAGATAATCAAGCTTGGTTTTTCCATGGCGATTGAGAGCGGCGCGGGCGCCGGCGCGAATATTTCAGACGAAGCCTACCGCGAAGTCGGCGTGGAAATCGTCAGCGACGTCAAAGCCCTGTGGAAAAATTCCGACCTTATTATCAAGGTCAGAGCTCCGGAACGTCATCCGGAACTGTCGATTGATGAAATCGAAATGCTTTCCGAAGGCGCAAATCTGATCAGCTTTATATGGCCCGCGCAGAACGCGGAATTAATGAAAAAACTGGCGGACAGAAAAGTCACCGTGCTGGCAATGGACAGTGTGCCGCGCATCTCGCGTGCGCAAAAACTGGACGCATTGAGCTCCATGGCCAATATCGCCGGTTACCGCGCCATCATTGAAGCCGCGCAGCATTTCGGCCGTTTCTTTACCGGACAGATCACGGCGGCGGGCAAAATTCCGCCGGCGAAAGTCCTGGTGATCGGTGCCGGCGTGGCCGGACTGGCCGCCATCGGCGTCGCCAAATCCATGGGCGCGATTGTCCGGGCATTCGACACCCGTCCGCAGGTGAAAGAACAGATTGAAAGTATGGACGCCGAGTTCCTGCTGCTGGATTTTAAAGAAGACGGCGCCGGTGCGGGCGGTTATGCCAAAGTCATGTCCAAAGAATTTATTGAAGCCGAAATGGCGTTGTTCGCCAGACAGGCGATGGAAGTTGATATTATCGTCACCACCGCGCTGATCCCCGGCAAACCCGCGCCGGAACTGATCACCAAAGGGATGGTTGAATCCATGAAACCGGGCAGCGTGATCGTTGACCTGGCGGCGGAACAGGGCGGCAACTGCGCGCTGACTGAAAAGGATAAAGTGGTGGTCAAGCATGGCGTAACCATTATCGGCTACACCAATCTGCCCAGCCGTCTGGCCAATCAGTCCAGCCAGTTGTATGCCAGCAATATCCGCCATCTGCTCACGGAGTTATGTCCCGCCAAGGATGGCGTAATCAATGTCAACATGGAAGATGAAGTCATTCGCGGCGCGACGGTGATCAAAGAAGGACAGATTACCTGGCCTCCGCCGGCTCCGACTTTATCCGCGGCCCCCAAGGCTCCGGCCGCCGCTCCCGCGGAACCGGCAGCGGTTGAGAAAAAACAGGAAAAGAAGGGCGGCGGCGCAATGAAACAGCTGCTGCCGCTGCTGATCGGCGGTCTGGCGATGTTCGCCGTCGGCGCGGTTGCGCCGGCGTCATTCATGTCGCACTTCACCGTGTTTGTGCTGGCCTGTTTTATCGGCTATCAGGTGATCTGGAATGTTACCGCGTCGCTGCACACGCCGTTGATGAGCGTGACGAATGCGATCAGCGGTATTATTATTATCGGCGCGGTGGTGCAGATTTCCGCGAAGGACAACAATTGCGTTGTAATTCTTGCCGGAATAGCGGTGCTGGCTGCTTCGATCAATATTGTCGGGGGATTCCTAGTTACCCGCCGCATGCTTGAAATGTTTAAAAAATAACCACAGGATATAAAATATGTCACAAAGTTTAATTTCAATGGCTTATATTGCGGCGGCAATACTGTTCATTCTCAGTCTCAGCGGCTTGAGCAACCAGGAAACGTCACGGCGCGGGAACTATTACGGCATGGTCGGGATGGCGATCGCCATTCTGGCGACGGTGTTGAACCCGTCCTTCACTGCTTACGGTATTTTGATCATTGCGCTGGTAGTCGGCGGTCTGATCGGCGCGCGCGCCGCGTTCAAAGTCGAAATGACCCAGATGCCGGAACTGGTCGCGGTCATGCACAGTCTCGTCGGTATCGCGGCGGTGCTGGTCGGCTATGCCAGCTTCATGGATAGCACGTCCGCGCTGACCGGGTCTGAAAAAACTATTCATGAAATCGAAATCTACCTGGGCGTTCTGATCGGTGCGGTCACTTTCTCCGGCTCGGTCATCGCCTTCGGCAAACTCAGCGGCAGAATCGGCGGCAAACCCATGCTGCTGCCTGCCCGCCACTGGCTTAATTTATGCATGCTTATCGCGGTGATCATACTGGGATATATGTTCCTTAAACCTGAAAGCTTCTGCTGCTGTTCCGGCAGCGGACTCATCCCGCTGCTGATTATGACCGTGATCGCGCTGATTTTCGGCGTGCACATGGTCATGGCGATCGGCGGCGCGGACATGCCGGTAGTCGTCTCCATGCTGAACAGCTACTCCGGCTGGGCTGCTGCGGCGACCGGTTTCATGTTGAGCAACGACTTGCTGATTGTCACCGGCGCGCTGGTCGGCAGCAGCGGGGCTATCCTTAGCTATATCATGTGCCGGGCGATGAACCGGAATTTTATCAGCGTCATTGCCGGCGGATTCGGCGGCGGCGCGACCGGCGGCACTGCCGCGGTGATTGAAGGCGACGTTACTCCTGTCAACGCCGTCGAAACCGCGAAGCTGCTGCTGGAAGCTAAAAGTATCGTGATTGTTCCCGGTTACGGGATGGCGGTCGCACAGGCCCAGCATGCCGTCAATGAAATCACCAAATTACTGCGCGGCAAGGGCAAAACCGTCCGTTTCGGCATCCATCCGGTAGCCGGACGTATGCCGGGGCACATGAATGTGCTGCTGGCCGAAGCCAAAGTCCCTTACGATATCGTGTTTGAAATGGATGAGATCAACGAAGACTTCCCCAAAGTTGATGTTTCCATTGTAATCGGCGCGAACGACATCGTCAATCCGTCCGCCATGAATGACCCGACCAGCCCCATTGCCGGAATGCCCGTGCTTGAGGTCTGGAAAAGCCATATCACCATTGCCATGAAACGCAGTATGGCGTCCGGTTACGCCGGCGTGGGAAATCCGCTCTTCGTCATGGAAAATACCCGCATGTTATTCGGCGACGCCAAGGAAACCCTGCAGGCGGTATTGAAAGAATTGAATAAGTAATAGAGGGAATTGCAAAAGTAGTCAGAATTCAGGAGTCAGAAGTCAGAATGAATCCATATTTTAGTTTGAATTTCATTCTAGATTCTGGATTCTGGATTCTGGATTCTGGATTCTGGATTCTGGATTAATGCAAAACTTGAGTTTTGCAATTGGCTCAATAGATCCCGGAATTATCTCGCACAAAGACGCAAAGAGAAGCATTGTTCTTAGATTTTAAAAACAATGGCAATTCTGATGACCTTTCCCTTCGTGTCTCCGTGCGAGGATATGTTCAGTTTTCCGGAGCAGTTCACTAAGCAAGGTTCGTAGAAGGATGGATGGAAAGCGCTACGACTATTTGAATAAAATAGAGAATGACGCCTGCAACCTGATCCAGGGCTTGCAGGCCGTCCAATCCCATGAAGGCTTTGTCTCAAAACAGAGCATCGCCGCCCTGGCGCAATACTTTTCCACTCCCGAAGCCAATGTTGAAGATGTGCTGTCTTTTTACGCCCAGTTCAGACGCAGCAGGCCGGCCAGATTCCGGATTGCCGTCTGTGACGGCACCGCGTGCCATGTGAAAGGCAGTTCTCAAATTCTCGACTGGATTTCCGCCGAACTCCGCATCAAAAGCGGCGAAACCGATGAAAAAAGTTTATTCTCCCTGGAAACCTCCGGCTGCCTGGGCTGCTGTCATCTGGCCCCGGCCATGAGCATCAACGGCAAAATCTTCGGCAGGCTGGACCGCCCGGCCACGATAAAAATCCTAGCCGGGATTATTCATAAAAAATGAAAGAAAGACGAAAATATGCTCAAAAAGAAAGATTTTGACGATGCCGCATTCGTAGCAGCGCTACGGCGAGGACATCGGCAAAGACTTTACTTTGAGCAGATTGCAGTATTTCACAATAAGTTTATGAATTATTCTGGCTGAAAGATCACCGCAGCCAGTAGTCCGCAAAACACAAGAAAATACACTTCACCATGAAGAGCATGAAGGTAATTAAGAGAGATTCTTTTTTTACCAAAAACTTCAAATTAAAAGTTCCGGAGGAGGGATGCAAGGGGGAACCTGGAACTGTCCGGGTTTACCCTGCAAACAAATCATTGTTTCCCTTACTTGCCGCCGGCGGCCCGCCGGGCGTGATCCAACGGCGATGCGTTGGTCGCCAAAGGCGAAATGCATAAAGCCGCTACGGAGAGCGGCGTTCCCGGGTTTTACTTCATTTCCTTCATGTTCTTCATGGTGAAGTGTATTTGTCTTTCCTCTGTGCGCTCTGTGTTTTTACCGCAGTCGCGGGATAAACCTGCTTTTCCTGCTCTCCGCTTTCCATTTTCCACTTTCAATTTTCAATTATTTTCCCGTGGTTGACTTTGATGTATTTTCAGCGATATTATTTGGATGCAAGGAGCGTGAATGAAAAAAATATTATTGATGATATTGGCGTTTATAGCAGGCTTGGCGCTGTTCGCCGCTGAACAGACAATCCCGGTTGCCGGTACCGATTGGACGGTTCCGTCCGTCGGCATGGAATTCGTCTGGATCAAGGCGCTGGAGTGCTGGGTGGGAAAATATGAAGTGACGAACGGGGAATACCGCAAATTCAAACCGGATCACGACAGCAAAAGCTATGAAAAACATTCATTGAACGGCGACCGCCAGCCTGTGGTATTTATTTCCTTCGACGATGCCGTCGCATACGCTAAATGGCTGACTGAACAGGAACAGAAGGCCGGCCGGCTGCCTGATGGTTACAGCTACCGCCTGCCGACCAGGGATGAATGGATGACTTTCTGCCAGTGCGGCGACAAACGCTTATATCCGTGGGGGGATGAAGTCCCGCCGACTTATGGCAACTATGCCGGACGGGAAGCGGGCGGCGAATGGGCGAGAATCGCCGGCTACAAAGATGGTTTTCAGGTCTCCTGTCCGGTTGAACAAAGCGGCGTAAACGACTGGGGCTTGTATGGCGTCGGCGGCAATGCCTGGGAATGTACCGTAAAAACGCGGTTGGATTTATCGTTTGATTCGTGGCGCGGTTCCTCCTGGGGTAATAACCTTCCATTAAGCATGGAATGCAGGTCCCGTTTAATCAGTTTCGACCCGTCCCGCTATGGCGGCTTCCGCCTCGTACTCTCCCGCTAAGGAGCTGTCAAGAAATAAACTTGACAAGTCTCGCGAAATATCCCGAAGTGATTTTGGGAATTGCCGGTAAGGCGCATACCTTAAGGTATGTAACGAACCGGCAAACACAAAGGCATTCGGGAGAAACGCAAAGATGTAAAGGTTATTTCTTTACGGCTCCTAAGTCATAAATCCATTTCTACCACAGAGAACACCGAGGGCACAGAGGAACAGCCATTTCTACCACGAAAAACACGAAAAGACACGAAAGAAGACAAATACAGCTTCACCATGAAGGGCATGAAGTGAATGAAGTTAACCCCCGGGAGCTCAGGTCGTCTGAACGGGATTACGGGTTCTGGATAGGGTCAGCCGTATAGCTATCAAGCTAAGGAATTTTGAACTGAATATCCAATATCCAACACGGAATATCCAATATCCAAGTGGAACAGCCAAGAGTGACTGGTGACTGGTGACTGGTGACTGGTAAAAACTTTAGAACTTTAGAACTTTAGAACTGGTTTTATGTCTTCATGGAGGGTTGTGCTCCGTCACAACCGTGTTCCAAAGTTTGCCCCAGTCCTTCACCGGTTGGATGTGGGTGTTGAAATGAGCTCACATCGGCTTAGTTTGATAGCTATGGGGTCAGCCGTCCCGGCAGACCGGGATTCTAAAATTCCTCATTCAGAAGCACCCGCGGAGTGATATATTAATATTTCATCAAAGCTCAATTTTGGCAATGGAAACACCGGAACTCAAGCTTGAAATTTTGACCCGATATACAGCTGTTCTTTCATGGTTGAAACTTGAAAAACATTACTCGGACGGTATTTTAGAAAGCATTTACATCTAAACTTTTTACCGCAAAAGGATTATCGTGAAGAAATATTTAATTTTATGGTTACTAGCCGTTATTCTGCTGCCGCTGAATGCGGCGGATATGCCGGGCACGGCCAAACCTGTCAAATATGTCTTTCTGTTCATCGGCGACGGCATGTCGCTGCCGCAACGGATGTTGACCAGGGAATATCTCAACCGTATGGGCAAAGAGGATTTACGGATTAACCGGCTGCCGGTCCATGGCATTACCACTACTCATTGCGGTAACAGTCTGATTACCGATTCCGCCGCCGCCGGTACTGCCATCGCCTGCGGAACGAAAACCAATTCCGGCGTGCTCGGTCTCGATTCAGCCGGAAAGCATCTGGAATCGGTGGCCGAACTTGCCCGCAATGAAGGTCGCAGGGTAGGTATCGTCACCAGCGTCAGTATCGACCACGCCACTCCGGCCGCATTCTACGCCCACAATCCCGGCCGCGGCAACTATTATGCCATCGGACTGGAGCTTATCGCCGCCAAATTCGACTTTTTCGGCGGCGGCAATTTTCTAGGCCCTGACGGCAAAGACGGCAGTTTATACGAACTGGCGGCCAGGGCAGGCTACAAAGTGATTCGCGACAAAGCGACCTTTGAGGCGTTGAAGCCCGGCGATGCTAAATTTACCCTGACGCTGACGCCAGTCACCTATGCGATAGACAGCGGCAAAGATCAGATTTCGCTGGCGGAATATACCGCTAAAGCGATTGCGATGCTGGATAATCCCGACGGGTTCTTCCTGATGGTCGAGGGCGGCCGGATCGACTGGGCCTGTCATGCCAACGATGCCGCCACGGTCTTGCAGGAAGTCATTGCTTTTGACCAGGCGGTCGAAGTTGCCTGCAATTTTATTCAGGCGCATCCCGGCGACGCGCTGCTCGTCGTCACCGGCGACCACGAGACCGGCGCGCTGACGCTGGGGTTTGCCGGAACCGGCTATTCCTCCTTCCTGGAGCGGTTGCAGTATCAGAAGGTTTCCTATGAAAAATTTGGCGCAATACTCAAGAAACTGCGCGATTCCGGCAGTAAATCATTTGACGACGTCAAGCCGCTGATTACCGGATATTTTGGTCTGAAGTTCGACGGCGCGCCATCCGATCCGATGCTGCTGGCTCCGCATGAACAGGCCAGGATCAAGACGGCTTTTGAACTTTCCATGGGGGCGCCTTATACCGCGGCCGAACCTGAAAGCGTGCTGTACGGCGGTTATAATCCGCTGTGTGTTACTCTCACTCATATTCTTGCCAATAAATCCGGAATCGGCTGGAATTCCTATGCGCATACCGCGCTGCCGGTTTCCACAACCGCGTTCGGTAAAAACGCGGAGCAGTTCAGCGGCATGAATGATAATACAGATATTGCCAAACGTCTCAAGCCGTTAGTGGCCAGACTGCAACAACCATGACAATCAGGAACTACTGGCGGGAGAATCGCGGCGATCTGATCATGGTCGCTTTTTTTCTGATAATCAGCGCGGGGCTGTCACAGCTTACGTTGTTTCACGGTCAGGCCAATCAGACTGGCGTCAAGGTCAAAAGCACTGTCCTGTCCGTCGATAACCGGAGTATTGAGCCCCATGGTTTTGTCACTGTGGGTTTTCAGGATGTCAAGCTTAAGGTTATTGAGGGCGCTTACGCCGGCAAAGAATTTGTCGCTAAAAATAATCTGCGCGGCCGTACTGATGTGGACAAAATGTTTGTTCCAGGCGATATCGCGCTGGCGGCGATTCAATTTTCCCCGGACGGCACGGTCATTCAGGTCAACGCCCAGGATCATTACCGGATCGGCAGGGAACTATGGCTTTTCGCTATTTTCGGACTGCTGCTCCTGGCATTTTGCGGCTGGATCGGGGTCAAGGCGATTCTTTCTTTCGTCTTTGCCTGCCTGGTGATCTGGAAACTGGTCATGCCGCTGTGCATGCTGGGTTATAATCCGATCATTGTTTCCCTGCTGGCGGTGCTGCTGCTGGCGGCGGCGATTATCTTTCTGGTGGCCGGACTTACCGCCAAGGGCGTCACCGCGTTTTGCGGTACTGTTCTCGGTCTGCTCTCCAGCTGCGTTCTCGGGATGATTTTCACTGATAGTTTTCGTATCGACGGTGCGGTGATGCCCTATTCGCAGGCCTTGTTTTTCGCCGGCTTCGAGTATTTGCGTCTGACGGACATTTATATCGGAGCCATCTTCCTGGCGTCCTCCGGAGCACTCATGGATCTGGCGATGGATGTGGCGGCAGGAATGAAAGAAGTGGCTGTTCAACGGCCTGATATCCCGCGGCGGGAACTGATGTTTTCCGGATTTAGAATCGGACGGCTGGTGGTCGGAACCATGACTACGACCCTGCTGCTGGCATATTCCGGCGGATATCTTACCATGCTGATGACTTTTGCCGCCGAAGGGGTGGGGCCTGTAGACTTTCTGAATTATCCCTATGTGGCATCTGAAGTGGTGAGAACGCTGGTGGGCAGCATCGGATTACTGCTGGTGGCGCCTTTCACCGCGCTGGTAGGCTCCGTAATCCTGCCGGCGAAACCATCGCGCCGGCCCTAATCTGATTTCCCAGTGTTTCACCGTCCCGCACGGCGGCTTCCGCCTGGTACTTTCCCGCTAAGGAGCTGTCAAGAAATAAACTTGACAAGTCTCGCGAAATATCCCGAAGTGATTTTGGGAATTGCCGGTAAGGCGCATACCTGAAGGTATGTAACGAACCGGCAAACACAAAGGCATTCGGGAGAAACGCGAAGATGTAAAGGTTATTTCTTTACGGCTCCTAAGTCATAAATCCATTTTCACCACAGAGAACACAGAGGGCACAGAGGAACAGTCTTGTTCTACCATGAACGGCATGAAGTTAAACCTGGGAGCGCCGCTCTCCGCAGCGGCATTATGATTCAACAGGGATGCGCAGGATAAAAGATGAATTGCATTAACCCCGGGAACGCCGGTCGCCTGACCGGCTTTAAAACAAAAAGCCCGTATATTCAGAGTAGATTAGTTTATGTCGAATGATATAGTAATGCTGATAATATAACTGTATTAAAAAAGAATTTCAGCAATTTAATATGCATATAAACATTACAGGACTGATTGCGTTTATATTCTCGATAGCCGGATACGTGCTGACGGTAAAATACCTTGCGGCAAAACCGCGCAGGAAAATTATTCCGGTACTGATAATCAGCTCAGTACTTGCGGTGCCTGGAGTTAGTTTTGCGATATACTATTTTCACCTGACCCCCGAAATGAAATGGTATTATGATTTCCGGTGTCTGCCGGGAGTGGAGTTGCTGACAATGTTCATAGGCGTTGCGGCAGCGGCGTTTGCGGTGATGCTTCCCAAACGTTACCGTTATTTAACCTTGGTTATCGCATTGCTGCTTTCGGCTGCTCCATATATCAAACCGATATTGTTACAGTTGAGAAAACATAAACTTCGGGAAAATTGGAAAGATGGGGTATGCTTGCAGACTACCAGCTCCACCTGCGGTCCGTCAAGTGCGGCTACAATCATGACCAGACTCGGTTTTCCCGTAACAGAGCGGGAACTGTCACAGGAATCATACTCATCAGCAACAGGAACTGAAGCATGGTATCTGGCAAATGCTTTGCGGAGGCGCGGCGTTGAAGTTCAATTCAGCATTATGCCGCGGTTGACCATTCCGCAGGAGTTCCCTTGTATCGCCGGGGTTAAACTCTCCAATGGTGTAGGCCATTTCATTCCTATTTTAAATTATGACGGAACGCAATATCAAATTGGAGACCCGATGAACGGACCTGAATCACTTAGTGCAGACGAGTTGATGAAACGCTATAAATTTACAGGATTTATCATGCACATAATGGCAGTAAAATAATAATGATAGCTTTTTCAGTAAAGTCTGTCCTGTCTTGTTGTGTTGTTAACATCATAAAACAGTTTTCCCCGTGGCTAGTTTACCACGGGTTTCTCGCCGGGGAAAATCTCTGCATGCTAACATTTAAGCACAAAACAACTAAAGAATCGGTCTTAAGTTTTTAAGGCCGTATTATAGCTTTAAGCTGCGGCCGTTTCTTTTTGCATAATCCCGTTTGCCGCTTATATTATTCCTGTAATTGGAAGAGGAAGAGGAAAAAACTCAGAGAAAAAGGAAGGACGTTATGAATAGCTGGAAAAAAGTTTTTGCCGCTTTGCGGTCTGCCGGATTAACTTCATTACCTTCATTACCTTCATGATGAAAAGAAAAGATTTATCTGTACCGGGGAATTGATATTCAGGACCGCATGAACTATTATTATGAAAATACCTGATAAATCATGCGATCAGTTAATTGCGCGGAAGGATAGGAATATGTTTTTCAAACTGCTATTGGCGTTTTCCCCGTGGCTGGCGTTTCTGTTTATTGCCGGCGGCAGTTTGTTCCGCCTGAAACTCGGGCTGACGGTCGGCCTGGTTTTATGTGTGGTCATGGGGATTACCCGGCTGCACCGGGGCATCATCTTATGGGTGGGGTTGCTCTTTTTCAGTTGCGCGCTGCTGGCGGTGGCAGGCTTCAACAGCATGTGGACCGCCAGGCACATGGGGATAATCGCCAACGGGGCAATGGCCGCCGCCACCTGGCTGTCCATTATTATCAGGAAACCGTTCACCATGGACTACGCCCGGGAGCATACCGATCCGTCGCTCTGGAACAGTCCGCTGTTCATCCGGACGAACATTATCATAACCGCAGTATGGGGCCTGACTTTCACGTTCAACACCATTCTGGCCTGGGGCAAGATGGAACAATTTATTTTATCCGGACTGGCTTATGAGATCATTACCTATACCGCGCTGATCAGCGCAGTGTACTTTTCGAGCTGGTATCCGGCTCATCTCCACCGCATGAAAACCGGTTAACCACAGAGACATCCCGCAGTCACGGGACTGGTCGCCAAAGGCGAAAGGCATAAAGACGGTCTGCCGGGACGGCCGACCCTACCTATCTTCATGGTGATACAGCTTTTTCTTATCCTGTATATCCTGTCCATTCCTGTTAAGCCTTCATGTTTTTCATCTGTGTCCATCTGCGTCATCTGTGGATAACATTTCCATTTTTTTCATGTATTGAGCCTGATTTCATTTTTCCGGTTGACAAATTTACTAATAGTAAAAAGACAATTAACAATTGAAAGTTGAAAATGGAAAATGAGAAATCATGAAAACGGGGAGCGATGAAAACAGGGAATGTTTACCACAAGGACATGGAGGGAAAACCGGAGTCAGCGAATGAGCGCGCCGATGTCCGCGTTTATTCGCTGACTACATGTATTATCTTCATGCGCTTCATGGTGAAACTGGTGAATGGCTATCCACAATGAAGAAAGGGATTTCTCTGTGTCTCTGTGCCTCTGTGGTTAAGGACTGTCCAAAATGAGGGAGACCGGTGTCCAAAATGGATTACTGACGGCAACTGCCGGGGGCGGAGACGCCGTCGGCCAGAATGAACGCATGTGGGAGAACGCGGAGCAGATAAATATTTTTATAATTGAGCCTGTGAATCCAAGCTGTTGCTTGAATTATTTGTACAGGAAAGTATTTTTACTAATGATAATCAACCAATATGAGTAATTAAAATGAATTTTCGTTCCGAAACCCTCAATCAGAAATTATTGATACAGGCATTCGACGTATTGCGCGGTAACTGGGTAAAAGCAATCGCCGGATTTGCGATCATGCTGCTGATTGAAAAGTGGATCGACAGTTTGGGTACTGCCTGGCAACTGATAATTACCCACATAATAGGTGGCCCGCTGGCGCTGGGGGCTGTTATTTTCGCACTGGCGCTCTCCAGACGGCAAAATCCCAAAATATGGCAGATATTA
>TBL_comb47_HYPODRAFT_10004169_pt1 | contig 16711 bp, 30 predicted proteins | sample TroBogypolimnion_40_FD_10682 | JGI IMG/M metagenome (IMG submission 10682)
TTACCTTGGTGTAAATATACCGGTATCAATTGTAGAACCATTTTTAGAAAAACTTAAAAATGCTATTGGTGAGGATGAATATATAATTTATACTAATAATCAAAAAAATAGAGATAAAGGATATCATTTAACTGTTTTATCAGTTAGAGATTACAATAAACTATCAAAAGAAATGGGTATTAGTAGCTTTATTAACTCATTAGAATTGATTTTAAAATATCCTATTGATGATTTAGAAATGTTAGGAATTGGTACTGGATCTAATAAGGGAAATACATCTTATTTTATTGTATGTAAATCTGATAAATTAGCCGCAATAAGAACTAGATATAATCTACCTAAACAAGATTTTCATATAACAATTGGATTTAATTTAAAGGATGTGTTCGGTATTCCAAAAAATAAAGTAATAATTAATTAAAAATAATTTTAAATAAATAAAAATGAAAAAAGAAATAAAAAAAAGATTAAATTTTGCCTGGTTGGGTATGATAACATATTTAATTATTACAATTATACAATGTGTATTTTGTTATTATAATAATTGTAGTAATAATTATTTAACTTTATCATGTCTAGCTTTTGTAATTCTTTTTTCCCCTTAGCATCGTGTGTATTTTTACCATCAGTTAAGGAATTAAAAAATAAATTAAATATTCAAGTTTAATAAAACATATAGGAGAAGAATTTAATAGATATATAGAATTAAAAATTAATTAAAATATGGAGCTTTTCAATTTTTACAGCATGGATGAGTGTCTTGATCGTGAATCAGTCACAGTTGAACTAAAAAGTCTTAAGATGGAGGGTAAAATAGAATTTTCTATTGATGAAGATATTCTCAAAATTAAAGACATCGATTTAGATGATTTAGAAATAAAAGATTTAATTAAATTATTAGATGATAATGATGTCTTTTATAATCCTGATTATGAAGATAATATCGAAGAAGACTTTGATGATTATGACGAATTCTCTAACGAAGATGAGTATTAAGTAGGGAACAAAAAAAATAGTATAACTAAGTTATACTATTTTTTTTGTTCCCTCGTTAAAAATTAATCATATAATAAAGGAGAATTTGTCATTTCACCCCAAAATATAATTAATAAAATTTTGGTATATTGATTTTAAATCCGGATATTTGTAAATTGATAATTAAAAATAAATAAAAATATGGCAAAATCAAATATATTTGACAAAGCTAAGGCTAAAGCCCCGGCAAAAACAAAGGCTAAAGATGAGAAGACTAGAATAATCATCGAAGATCCAACATTTTTTGATAAAGTTGAAAAACTTGAGCAATTACAAGATACTATCAAAATATCTAAAGCGAAAGCGGATATGATTTCTGATGAATTAAAAGATTTAGGTCGTGAAAAATGGTCTGAATTATATGAAGATCAAGGTAAAAATCCCGGATCTGTTATGTTAGAACAAGTTAAAGGAGAAGACACCTCACACTTAATGTTTATACCTACAGACAAATATATAACCATCAATTCTGATAGAGCTGAAGAATTAAGAGAAGCTTATGGAGAAGAAATTGTTGAAGAAAAAACTACTTTCTCTTTTGATAATGATATGATTGAATTATATGGAGAGGTCATTGCGAATTTGATTGAAACATGTGAGGACATTAAAAAGGATGATAGAGAAAAGATTGTAAAAGCCGTTACTACTTTCAGTGTTGCAAAAGGAACAATTGACCTTTTTCCAAAATTTAGTAAAGTTGCTGAGGTTGAGTTTTCTCAAGTAATGGAAGATGTCAAGCCGGTCGTGGCTTTGAAGAACGTTGAGATTATAAAAGGTTAAGGAATTAATATATAAGAAAAAAATCCCGTAGATCAATTTACGGGATTTTTTTCTTATATATTTGTAAAATGAATGATTTAATAAAAAGTTTAAAAACAAGCGATGATCCAATTGAAATGAATGATTTCTTTCTAGAGGTTGGGTGCTATGATTACATACACACATTGGTCGATACTGATGATGGTGATGAATGTTATAATGAGTACGAACTTAAAAATGGAATAACTGTTATACCTTTCACTAGAAGTGATTTAGATTGGAATAAAGAATTTGTAGTCTATAAGAAATTAAGTTATTCTAATATATATAATATATAGTATCATGATGATACATGAAATTTATGATTATTAAAAGAAAATTTTTAGAATTATATTCTACTGTAGAAATTGAATCTGAGACATATTATCGTATTGAATATTTAGAATATGATTTTAACACAAATAAATTCAAGAGAACTAATTTAGAATGGGCTTTTAATGGTAGAGTTTATGGTTCTACTAAATCTAATCAATTAGAGAATAATTATAAATTATTAGAATTATCAGAAAAAAGAAATTCAATATTATTACAATTATTAGAAAAATAGATTTGGTGGTTTATTAAAAATATAATATATTTGTAAAATGAAAACAACAAGAACACTTAAGATTTGGAATGGCAGAGGTCATGGTAAATATGAGAAGGGTCATATATATGTTGCGGCTTAATTATTGCATCTGAACCATGTGTCTATGCTTCAACTAACTATTTTAATAATGATAAACCAAAAAGAATTATATAAAATAAATTTTGATATTATTAAAATCATTTCATATATTTGTAAAATAAATAGGAATTAAAAATAAAAATACACTTAATAAGTTATTATGTTAGAAATACACAACAAAAAGCAAATGCCGGCCGAAATGGCACTAAAATTAAATACTTTGACACAAACTGAACGAAAATATTTTGCAGTTATGTGGGCAAAATATGGAGTATTGAATATTACTTCTAAACCGGGAGTTGCTAAATCCGCACTTGGTAAAAGTATTGCAAAGAAGATGGGATTTAGATATATGGATATTCGTTTATCTATGGTTGATGAAACAGATGTTGGGTTATATCCATCAGTTACTGAGGTTGAAGTAGATGGTAACATGATTAAATGTTTAGATTTTGTTGTTCCTCGCTGGGCAATTGAAGCAAACAAGCAACCAACTATTATTCACTTTGAAGAATTAAACCGTGCTTCTCAACAGGTTAGGAATGCCGCTCTTCAAATTTTACTAGAACGCCAAATTGGAACTGAATTTACTTTCAATGAAAATGTACTTATGATGTCTTCTGGTAACCTAGGTGATGAAGATGGTACAGACGTTGAGGAATTTGATGCCGCTCTTAACAACCGTTTGGTTCACTTAAATCACGTATTAACACCAGATCAATGGATTAGTGATTTTGCTATTGATAACTGCCATAGTTTAATTACTTCCTTTATCAAAGCTCATCGTGAACAAATGTATAAAACATCTGAGAATGCTAAAGGATATGCTACTCCTCGTTCTTGGACTATGTTGTCTGAATTTATAGTGTGTAACTTCGGACCTAATTCTTCCCCTCGTGATTTTCTACCACTATTAAAAGAAGTTGCTTCTGGTTATATTGGAAATTCCGCAGTTAAATTTGTTCAGTATTGTGAAGATATGTTAAACATCTCTATCCAAGATGTACTTAATAATTATGATGGCATCAAAAAAGATCTTGAGAGATATAACCGTGATAAGAATTCCGAACTTATACAATCACTTAAAGAAATGGATATTTCTAAATTAAATGAAAAGCAGTTAACTAATCTTGAAAAGTTCTTAGATAATGTTGGTGATGATGAAAAAACCGCTTACTTACTCTACATATTAGATAATATCGCTGTTACTAATCCAAAACTTAAAAAGTTCTTATTACACTTTGAACCTCTTTTAAGAACCATTAAGAAAATTAATAAACCGGGTGCTGAATAGATAACATATATATTAAAAAAGAGGATGTCTTTTTAAGCCATCCTCTTTTTTTAAACAATATAATATGAATTGGTTTAAAGGTTACTTCAAAAATAAAAACAAAGATACCACATGTAGTAAATGTGGTTCAACTGATGTTGAAACTGAAGTGAAAATTGGTAGAGGACTTCCACCAAAAGATTGGTCCGGTAAGGGTAAAATATCATGGAAAGGCACTTGGGATATAACCACGTGTAAATGTTGTGGTAATGTAGATAAACATTTAAGAAGATAAACTAAACATATCTTAAATAAATTTATATAATTTAAAATGAAAAAAGAAGTAAAAATTCATGGATTGTCATATGGACAATCACAGATAGGGTCGTATATAGTTGTGCTATCCGAAATTGGTAGCAAAAGGAAACTACCAATAGTTATAAAACCATCGGATGCTCAACAAATAGCATTGAAAATTGAAAGCATGAAATCTCCAAGACCATTAACACATGATCTTTTTAAATCATTCACTGATATATATTCAGTAGATGTTCGAGAAATATACATATATTCAATATTAGAAAGTGTATTTTATACTAAAATTATAACATCTAATGGATTAGATGAGAATGAAATAGAATGCACTGCAGGGGATGGTATTGCACTTTCAATTGTTTACGGTTGTCCATTATATGTTGATGACGAGGTTTTAAGATCATCTGGTATTTATATGAGCGATGATGGAACTAGTATGATGATACCACAAGATATTGACGATGACGATGAATATGTGTATGAAGAAAGCCATAGAGTTGTTTCGGTGGAAGATCTTGAACATATGCTAAAAGACGCATTGCAAAATGAGGAATATGAGATTGCGGCTGAATTAAGAGATAAAATTGAAGAATTAAAAAGGTAATAATGGCAATAGATGAGATAATAGGTAATATTATTAAGTTGCATATTAATTTAGATAAAATATTTAAGTTAGACAACAATACACAATTAATAATATTTGCATTAATTAATGAACTTATTGATTCTTTAAATTGTGGAACTAATAAAGGATTATCTTTAGGTGGCATAAATTATGATATAATAAGATGTAATGTTCTTTTCAATACATTAGTAGAAAATGAGTATTTAATCACCAAACGTGATGCAAATCTCAATAAAATTTTAGATTAAATATGATTGATATTCAATTTATAGAATTCTATGTAAAGAAAAAATATAACCAAAATATGTGTGAATATTTTGGGGTTAGCAAACCAGTATTATCTGTGTGGAGACATAAACACTTCCCTGAAGGAAGAATCAATGAATTCTGTAGAAAGGAAAAAGGATATGATATTTATGAACTTTTTAGCAAAATATATGAAAGGGAGAACTAACTTTTTAATATATATATTAAAAAAGGTTAGTTATGAAAATTTGTAGTAAATGTAAAGAAGAAAAGGAATATAGTGAATTTAGTAAATATTCTGCGTCAAAAGATGGTCATAAATCACAATGTAAAAAGTGTGTTTCTCTTAAAGAGAAAGAAAGAACATTAACAGATAAATTTAAAATAAAGCTTAAAGAATACCAAAATACAATACCTAATGATATTAAAAAAGAAAGGAGACGTAAATATTATAAGAATAATATTAAATCTATTTCAGAAAAAAATAAAAAATGGAGAATAGAAAATAAAGAATATTTTAAAGTATACAATGTTGAATATCACGAAAAAAATAAATCCTCTTTAAATAGAAAAAGTGAAGAATATAGAAAAAGAAACCCCGATAAAAACAAATTATGGAGAAAAGAAAATCCTGATAAAGTAAAAGAATATAGAGAAAAATATTCAAAATCTGATAAATGTAAACAACATAGAAAAAATTGGCATAAAGGATTTAAAAAGAGAAAACCATATGTTTTAGCTTGGAGGACACTTCTTAATAATACTCTTAAAAGATTTGATAAAAAGAAAGAATCTGAAACAATTAAACTTTTAGGATATTCTGCTTTACAATTGAAAGAACATATTGAAAATTTATTTTTAGATGGAATGTGTTGGGAAAACCATGGCATATGGCATATAGACCATATAAAAATGGTATCAGATTTTGATCCGGAAACACCGATGAATATTGTAAATTCATTGGATAATTTAAGACCTTTATGGGCGGAGGATAATTGCTCAAGAAAATTTAATTAAAATAGTATGATTAGTTATATTGGAGGTAAGAGTTCCATATCAAAAGCTTTAATAATACCAAATATCCCAAATGATATAGAAAATTACATTGAGGTTTTCGGTGGTATGTACTGGGTTTTCTTTAAAATGAATTTAGAAGATTACCCGAATCTTAAAAAAATAGTATATAATGACTTTAATCCTTTAAATGCTAATTTGTTTAGATGTGTTAAAAATCATAAACGTCTTTTGGAATCATGTAAGAAATTACCGGTTCAAATAAAAGATGTTGTGCCAACTCCACCTGAATGTGAAGATTTTTTTAATAAAATACAATCGAAAATATTTGATCAAAGTTTCGTAGTACCTAACGAACCAGATTATGATTTAGCGGCTGAATATGCATTGGTATTAACCAATGTATTCTCCGGGTCTAATCCATCTAAATCTAAATTTATTGATCTAAAAGGTAAATACCATTCAAAATTTACATCATTTATGAATAAACTAAGTGATGTTAAATGGCAGAAGTTATTTGAATCTATAACCAATATAGAAAATATGGATTTTCAAGATGTTATAGAAAAATATGATTCCCAAAAATCTTACTTTTATTGCGATCCCCCATATTGGAAAACTGAAAAATATTACGCCAATCACGATTTTGGATTAGAAACTCATGAACGATTGGTAAATGTTTTAAAAAATATGAAAGGTAAATTCTCTCTAAGTTATTATTATTTTGATAAACTTGAAGAATGGTTTCCTAAGGATGAGTATAACTGGATATCGAAAGATTTCAATAAGGCCGCTGCGGCTAAATCAGGTAAAGAACAGACAAAAGGAACTGAACTTTTGGTTATGAATTATTAAAAATTTTCCGTATATTTGTATGTGGGTGGTTGTAGTTAATGATAGTATTTCTGAACATAGAGATTCCCGTATTTCTGACTTATTTGGAAATGTTAATTCTGAAAAGTTTATATCTAAGGGTATCAATTCAACTAAATATAGCACCACTAAAAGTCTTTTATTTGCAATTATTTATAAGAATAAATCAATGGCTGAAAAATTTATCAATAGTTATAATTCCAATCATAGTAGTCATTATAATAGCATATATCATTATATACAAGATAAATTCCTACATTGTAGGGAAATAACTATTGAAGAGTGGAATTTTATAATGGATTATAAGATTCAAAAGTTAGAGTCTAAATACATAAGAGCTAAAGAAAAATTAGAAACCAAGAAAAATCAATATAGATGAGAAATTTTTTATTACTCTTTGTATTTATGTTAATCTGTTTAACTACATTTTCACAAACAGGTAGTTTTCAACTAGGTGGATATCTTTCAGAGGGCAACTTCAATGCTTTTAATGTTAATAGTAGTTTAAATATCAGGCAGGACAGTGGTAAATATACATGGAATGCTCACCCTAGTTTCACCTTAACATATTATGATAAAATTATTAATAGAGAATTCTATAATTCTATAGCCATTAATATAAGATTTAATAACAAATGGAAGATTTTACTATTTAACGAAGATGAAAATTCTTTTGGTAGGAAAATAAACTATAGAGGTTCACTAGGCATTGGTATATCTCATAAGTTTATATATGAAAATAAGATAATGATTGATATATCCGAAGCAATATTGCCGGAATTATATATGATTAATAATTGCGATATAAAAATAATTAGATTATCTACCCGTGTTAAATTTATATACAAAAAGGAAAAACTAACCTTATCATCTATTACACTTATACAACCATCTATTTTTAATTATGTTATTAATGAAATACCTTATAATAAATCAATAAATATAAGGAGTACAAATTCATTAATGTTTACTATTACTAAAAAAACATCATTTGGTGTTGGGTTTGATCTAATAAATGATGGAATATCATCTCATATAAACACCAAGGTTAAACCCTTAGATACTAAATTATATTTTACAGTTAAATATGAAATATGAGAGTAATTGTTGGTAATATATATTTTGATAATAATAACAATTCTGTTGTAATAGATAGAATCTACATATTATCTAGTCTTGGATGTAATATAGGACAAGTTAAGGATACTGATGAAATAGATTTTAACTTTTTACAAACCGAAAAAATTGAGATACGTTATAAAATAAATAAAGAATATTATTATATGAAAATAGAGGATTTTGAAAATAATTTTATAGATTTGCAATCAATAAGAGAAAAAAAATTAAATGAATTATTAAAATGAATGGCAGAATCTATTCAGAAGAAATATTCAAACAAGAATTAGCAAAACTAGAAATGGGGTTTTGTTATTGTCCATATTGTTTTAGTAATAATTTAAGTAATAATTTATCTTGGTTTGTATTATTTTATGACTATAATTGTTATGACTGTGGTAAAATATTTAGTAGAAATAAAAGTTTGGCTAAAAATGAAGTTCGTAATAAAAAGATAAATACAATATTAAAAAATGATTAAATCAGAATTTATAGATTTCCTTGAAAATCAAGAAAAAAGTACAATGACTTGTTGGTGTAAAATATATACCAATTCTGATGATTACTGGAAATTATATAAGCCCGCTGTAGATTGTGTAGAAGATGATATGGATTTAACAACAGAAGGAATAGTTAAAATAACATATAATAAGCAATTATATACTAATACATTTGAAACATTCGAAACAACTTATGATGATTTTGTAAAGAATTATTCTAAAACCATACGTTAAATGAAAAATATAAATACGTTTAATGATGAACGAATTTTACAAATGATTTATAATTCAGTTGGTTGTGCACCTATAATAGAAATAAATCAAAATGGTGTTATTTTTAAATTCGGTGATAAAAATATTTTTCTTCACCAAGACACAATTCAAAATGATCCGGATTACAGAATATGTAATAGAAAGGATATAAAAAATAATAAATATACCTATGAGGTATAAATCAGGAGATTTCGTTATAAAACGAACAGGTGGTAATAAAATGTCTATATATGATAAAATAGATGATAATAATTATAAGTGTATTTGGGTTGTGGAAGATGAAATGAGGGAAGGATCTTTCAACGAAGATGATATTATTACATTAGATGAATATAAAAAAATATTAAAAGTCGAAGAACGAGATGATAAAATAAATAAGGTTTTAGAAATTAATTCTTCAGAGAGTACATTTTAGATATTTTCCTCTTCATATAATTGCCTGATGAATTTACACGTTTTTCCACATATTTTAAAAATTTGTTAATATTCATACTTTTTATAACATCACCAGAAATAGATGGTTTGTTCAAATTTGTATCAAACCCAATAGATTTTAGTATATCTGATGATTTAATACGGTTATTAAGTTCATTAGCTAACCCATTTTTCAACCTATTTAAAATAACATTAGGATCAGCATCTGAGTAATATTGAGTTATGATATTAATCATTTCATCTTCAAAATCATTAGCTTTAAATCTAGTCATTTCATCTGCGTTTTTCCAAGAGCTAGATATCTTTTTCATTTCTTCAAAATTATATTTCTTAACATAAGGCCAAGCCTCCTGAATCATTGCATTAACTTCATGTGGTTCGCTCCAATAAAGATAATAACCAATATTATCATACCATTTTTTCCAAATTTCTTTTTTTATTTTAGAACGATTAACATCAATAGAATTGGTTAAATCTGTTGAAGATTGTTTATTAGACCCAGATATTCTTTTCCAATCACCATAGGCATGGTTTAATTCATGATACATGGATGCTTCTATTTCAACAAATAATGAATCTATATTACTAGACTCACATATAATACATCCTATATCTAATTTAACATGAATTGTACTTTCGGTTCTATTATCTATTGGGTCTGTTATATAAGACCCGTCAAAACTTTCGTCTGCAAAATTATAACAGGATCCTGTGGTATTAAACATTCTAGTAGAATTTGGATATCTTTTTCTAAACTCGACATCTGATAACTTCATAATTGCATATTCAACCTCCATAGAAGATATAGGTAAGTCTACCCAATTATCAGTTTCTATTATTTCCACTAACTCATCAGATGAATAATCTTCATTTTGGATATAAACAATTTCCTTATTTTCCTGAGAATTTGTAAAAACTATTTTAAATTCATCCATTAAAAAATCAACAAAATAAATTGTTGGTTTTGCTAATCCAACAACTTCGTTGATAGAAATAAAATTATTATAATTTTTAATGTGATTCATATATTAAAAATAAATTTTAAATAGTATTGGTTTATTTTTTTACTATCTTCAAATTCCGAAAGACAATCTCTAATATCTAGAAATATATTTTTTATTGAATTAATTTCTAAATCTTCATTAAATTTGGACCAGTTGTTTACCATTTAATATATATTAAATATGAAACTTGAAATTCATGAAATATATCATCAATATATATGTCGATTAGTTATTTTTTCTGTCTTCTTATTTAAAAGACAAATAAGGCAACCTAATGTATATAAACTTTCCATCGATGCATATTTGAGAAAAAGATTGCCCTGGGATATAAATTTAAAAATAGACATGGGTATTAAATTAGATAAAGAAGATGAAAGAGAAATTCTATTGGAAGAATTATTAAATGGAATTGAATCTGACTTTTTATCAAACATTGAAATATCATTCAATACACCACATAAACACATGATCATTAACATAAATTTGAAAGATGAGAAAAAATATGAGAATTTTTTATACCTTTAAATATCTCTAACTATTTTAGTATTACCATAAAACGAAAGAGTTATCCTTGTACCTTGAATATCACTATCATATGTATTAAACCCAAACTCATCACACATTGATCTAAAAAAGTCATCTATTTCAATATCATTAAGTATGGTGCTATTACCTAACCTAAAATACAGTTCATATTTATAAACATCAGACTCTTCAGATATATCATTTATCTTATCACTCCAAATTATAAATCCTTCATTTTCTAAATAACTAGCAACCTCACCTAAATAAATCTTATCTTTTCCTTCGATCTTTATACTAGGTCTATCAAATGTGTACTTAGCAGACATGTTTATTGTTGTAGTATTATTCATTACTTCGAATCTAGATAAATTCCATCCAATTTCTTTCAATCTTTCAATTGGGACTATCATATCACTCATAACTTGAACAAAATCTTCATATCCATTTAATCCACTATCACCATTATTTTTAACAGAAAAAGTGAATAGACTTTTAATAGAATTCCCGGATGTAAAAATTGGTGTGAATTTTTTATAATTTTCCGGACTATAAATTTCCTTACCACTAATAACATCACCCATCACATAAACATCTCCACTAAAAGTAGTCTTATAATCATCAATAATATCCTGTAGTGCATCAAGTATTATTTGTTTATCATTCGATTTATCCTCATTTATTATGAAATAATTATTATATTTACTTATGTGTTTCATTGATGTATATATTAACTTTTAAATTTAATTTTGTGAAGTTATAAATTTTTATTATATTTGTAAAAAATTACATTATGAGAGAATACAGTGATTATAATAAAAAAGAATTATTTAGTAGAATTGAAAAAATTTCTATTGAAAGAGTGGATAACCAAATTATCACTAAATATGATAATAGGGTAGTGAATGTATCTGATGTATCCGGAAGATACGAAGTCTTTGATATTGTTAAATATCTAAAAGAAAAAATCGAGTTAATTGAACAAAATTTTACAATAAGCAAATATCGATTCCAGATGTCTAGAGGTCAGCAATACCTTAAACTTATTTCTGATAAGGTTGTAATCGGTGGAGTTGAATTTTATAAATCATTTTATATTTTAAACTCATCTGATAGATCCAGAAGATTAAGCTTTAATGCTGGATTATATTCATATTCGGAAGATTTCTATATGATTGGTACAAATAGCATTGGTTTAAATAAAAAGCATTTAACCGGTGTTACAAAAGCTGCTGAAGATGCTTCTGTTGGTTTGAATGGCGAGACTTTTAATGAACAAATTGAATCCTTGGATGCACTTGTAGGGCACAAAGTTCAATTTTCAAAAATACGTCAAGTGATTCTTGGTGATAAAAAAGAGATTCCTAAAATAAACCATAAAAAGTTTGACGCTTTTAAAAATAGTGTTCGCCAAATAAAAACTCTTACCAACGAACAAAGAAATATGTTGTTCACTGAATCTGAAAAAATAAAAGAAATCGAACATGATTTTTATATAGATGCTTTCTGGGCATTTCAAATATATTTAAGAATATTTAACAGACAAGATTCACATATCATCAGAAATGAAACTGAAAGAATTATGAAAATAACACAATGGGCTATCAGAAATGCTGCCCTTGAATCAATAGGAATTTAATATGCCTAGGGTACTTTGTATTGATGATAAGGAGGTTAATTATCATGTGGTGTATTATGGAATGCATGATAGACCAACTGTATCCATTGGAAATTATTATGAATTGGTTGATATCCATGGTGACAATTACCTTGTAGATAATGGTTTTATTACGGTAGTATCACCGAGTTCTAACTTTAAAACAATGGATGAATTGAGAGATGATAAATTAAATCAACTAAATATTAAATAAAAACTTTGTCGTTTATTATCATAGAATAATAAACGACATTTTTTTTAATGATAGAAATATTACGTAAACAATTAGACTGTTTTAATGATATAGAGTTCAAATTTGATCCCAAATTACATAGATATACATATGATGGTGAGCCATATATCTCGGTAACAAGATATATTGAACAATTTCATAAACCATTTGATCAAGATTACTGGTCAAAAAAGAAATCTGAAGAACTTGGAATTGAGCAAATAGAATTATTACTAGAGTGGAAAAGATTAAATGATTATGCTAATGAAGTGGGTAGTGGTATTCATAATTGGATAGAAATATATTATAAAAAAGGTTGGCAAGAAATACCAACCAATTTGGATATAGTTCATAGAATTAATAAATTCAATAAGATATATTCTACACACCTCTATAAATTAGAACCATTATCATTTGAAATTAAAGTTTTTTCAAAGAAATGGAAAATAGCAGGAATGATTGATGCTTTATTTTTACACAGGGGTAAAATATATATAATTGACTGGAAATCAAATAAAGAATATACAACAGATGAAAATTTAAAATATAAAGAGAAATTATTATATCCATTTGAAAATTATTACAACACACATCACAATAAATATTCCATACAATTGTCTATGTATTCATTAATACTGGAAGAATATGGATTCGAAATAGCTGGATCCTATATTGTGCATATTGGACCTGGTGATGAAGATGCTAAAATATATAAATCAATTGATATGAGAAATGAACTTAAATTATTTTTAGGATAATTTATCTTTCTTTATGTCTCTATTTATTTTACTACACAGTGGTTGTAAATTTGTGTGATGATTTAATTTTAATACCTCATCTTCTGTTTTAGCTGAACTTATAGGTATTATATGATCAATATCCCATCCGAAGTTTAATTCACCATTATATTTACCATAGTTTTCCCAAGACATCCAAGTTTCAAATTTAGATTCCAAATAAATCATTAACTCCATAAAAGATAATCCAACTATTTCTTGAGTGTGTGATTTTTTTGAAAATCCACTTCTTTTAATTGCATGTATAACTGAAGATCTTATATTAGATGATAATTTAATTAGTGGATTTTCATCTTTTCTGCGCTTTTGACTTTCATTATACTTTTCTCTATTTATATTCCTATATTCCTTAATTCTTTCTTTATTTTCTTTGGTGTATATTTTTTTCTGATCTGAGATTTTCTTATTATTTCTAATATTATATTCTTTATTCGTCATTTTTTTACGATCCTTATTCTTTTCATAATAAAGCAATAACCTCTCCTTATTATCTTCCCTATACTTTTTACCACGTTTATTTACTTTTTCTTTATTTTTAAAATAATTTTCCCTATGTTGTATTTTAATTTTATCTTTATTATCCTCCAACCATTTTTTCCTTTTATCTTTATTAGCTAAATCATATATTTTTTTCTTTTCTTTTAAAATTTCCTTATTATCTTCCCTATATTTTTTTCTTGTCAAATCTATTAACTCTTTATTTTCATCTACATATTTCTTTTTACATTCTTTGCAAGTATTTCTATATCCATCTTCACTATCTTTACGCTTATTGAAATGATCAAAATTCTTTTCAACTCCACATTTTATACAAGTTTTCATAATATAATTTTATTTAATTTATATATTAAATATAGAAAATGTATTTTCGGAACATATACACATCAATTTTATAATCTGTTAAAAATAAACTTAGTTATAAAATATCATATAAAAAATAAAATATAAATATGGAATTAAGAGTAATAGATTTTGACATTTTAACAAGAAATTTTCAACCTTATGTTGATGGGTATAAAAATATAGAATCTGAAAAGAGAAATATGTTGGAGAGTATTCAACCAACAAAAAAAGAAATGGAATCAATATTATCTAAATCACAATCAGGTTTAATATTATCTGAATTAGATCAAAAAAGAGATGTCGAAAGATTTAGACAACTACAAGATAGTTTAATGAGGGCAGATAATGATTTCAAAGTTAAGTTAAAAGGAATGTCAGAAGATTTAAATACATCAGTATATGATCAGTTACAAGAAATTGTAACAGAATGGTCTGATAAAAACGGTATTGATTTAGTCATTGGTAAAATGGAAGTTATTTTTAATAACCCAAAATTTGAATCCACTGATGATATTATTAAAGAAATAAAAGATAAAGGACTTCTTTATACACCTGAACAACCAATTGATGATTATAAACTTTAAATTAAATAATCAATAGCCAAACTATATCTATTTAATAGATTCTGTTCTTCGGTTAAAGAGGTATTGTTTACATTTATAATAATGCTATAGGTTCCGGTTTTGGTTACATCTAGGTATGTTTTTATAGAATTTTTAAATTTAGCAAATTGTTTACTTTCGAGTAAATATTTGCTATCTTGGTTATATATCTCCAATTCTACAATCTGTCCTAATAAAGTATTAGATATATTGTAAATATTATATCCCACTTGATACACATTTTTATTATTATAAATTTTTTGAAGTTTTTTAGAAAATGGTGTATTTGTCTGTATTAAAATAGTATCCCACGTTGTGTCTTTAACATCTTGAACTGTTGGTATTTTATTTATATCTATTGTGTAATATTGAGCTAGACATGATTCAAATAAAGAATATTCTCCTTTGTTAATAATCTCATCAATTAATTTTTTATAATCATTTAGATAATCTTTACCTTTGGTGGCGAGTTTATCTATCCTGCTATATATTTTATCTATTTTTTTTCTATTTAAATTCATAATTTTCTTTTATTTAACTTACTCACACCAAGATTCTCCATTATCCACATTTGAATGTGAATGTTGTATATGACAAGTGATAGATATATTTAATTGACCAGAATAACTACTCTCCATTTCATATCCAATTGTATATCCCATTGAATTTAATACTTCCTTAGATTCACTCAGAATATTAAAAAAATCAAAAGCGTTTTTCATTCCCAAAACATCCGTAAATCCATATGCATGATCCATATCAATAAATCCATAAACACCTTCATTTAGATTAAATTCAATAAAATAAACACCAACACTTTGCATTTCTTCTTCAAAGCATTTCATTTTAAATCCCTTATCAAATAGTTCGATAAAAATATCTTTGATATCACTAATGGTTATATACTCAGTATTATTAGATTCATATGTTTTGAAATTACTGAGCCTCTTCATTACCACCTATTATTTTTTGAATCTGATCAATCTTATCTTTATTCTCATCATTTAATAAGAAATCAGCATAGTTTGCGATCTTGTTCATTTTATCAGGATTATCTTTTATTTTCCCAAGTGATACTGCGGCATCTTTAGCTTCTTCTGATTTTGCCTCACCTGGTCCAATTATATCATCATATGTTTTAGTGAATATATTACCTTCGTTGTCTTTAAAAGATACAGTATCTTTATCGACATTTTCAATTGGTTTAACATCAACTTTTAATAATTCTTTCTTATCTTCAGGTGGATTCTTTTTCTCTTCATCTGTTAATTTATTCCATTCTGCTTCATTAAACTCTTTTCTCTTATAAATAACCGGAGTCTTATCATCTTTATATTTAGTTAATTGTTCTAAATTAATACCAGACGAAGCCTTTGATACTATATCAGAACTGGTTTTATTTAAAACTTCGCCATTATTATCTAATGTGTAATTATCACCATCCACCTTTGTTATTTTAGCAACTCCAACAATTTCAGCAGCTTTTCCTTCTTTCGGCTTTCCCTTTTCTTCATCACTTAAAGCATCCCATTCCTTTTTTTCTTTACCATCTAAAAGATAAATAGCCTCATCACCTTCTTTATATTCAATAGCTTTAACTGTATCAATATTCTTAAAATCATCCTGTATTTTCTTACTGATAATATCTCTTTGTTTAGTTATATTACCTATTTGGGTTTTATCACCCGATTGTTCTAAATAACTAATTTGAGCATTTAAATAATCTAGATCAAATTGATCCTTTTTGGAGTTTATAATTATTTGTAATTGTGGATTTTTAGAAGCACCTCCATATTTTTTTAAAACAGCATCCATCTCTTTTAAAGCCATATCTTTATACTTTTTAATAATTTGATCTATTAC
>TBL_comb47_HYPODRAFT_10004171_pt1 | contig 16701 bp, 11 predicted proteins | sample TroBogypolimnion_40_FD_10682 | JGI IMG/M metagenome (IMG submission 10682)
TTCATATTCCGATGCTAGATACTGAATAAATAATGTCTCACACCTTGATCGACAATATTGGTTTGCTCGTCACCAATGACCTATCGTTTGATGGTTCGCCGTTGGGAGTGGTCGAGAACGCTGCAATTGTCATCGAAAATAGCCTTATTAAATGGGTTGGGCGCACGGGAGAATTTTCACGCGGTGATGTAGATGATTCTGTAGATGCCCTTGGGCGCTGCATCATTCCGGGCTTTGTCGATAGTCACACACATATGATCTTTGCCGGTGATCGTGGCGCCGAATTTCGCGCCCGTATGCAAGGTGAGAGTTATTCCGCCGGTGGCATCAAGCGGACCGTGGAGTTGACACGTGCTGCAAGTAACGATGTTTTACTTACAAATGCGCGGCGACTATTTTCTGAAGCCATGTCATCTGGTACAACAACCATGGAGTGCAAATCTGGTTATGGATTGACTGTAGAAGATGAAGCTCGCTCGCTATCTGTTGCTCGTCAATTGACCGAAGAGACAACATTTCTTGGTGCACATGTAATCCCCAAAGAATTTGCGGATTCGCAAGATGATTACGTTGATCTGGTCTGCGGCCCGATGCTGGAAGCGGTGCTTCCGCATGCAAAGTGGATCGATGTCTTCTGTGATAGAGGTGCATTTAACGTTGAACAGGCTCGCAGAATTCTTACCTCTGGAATTGCCAAGGGGCTACAAGCTCGATTGCATGCAAACCAATTAGAGCACGGTGGCGGGGTGCAGCTGGGCGTAGAGCTCGGGGTCGCATCTGTTGATCATGTGAGCCACTTATCCGATGCCGACATTGCGGCATTAGCAAAATCCACAACCGTCGCAACGCTGCTGCCAGGTGCCGAATTTTCTACTCGCTCTACCTACCCCGATGCCCGCCGCTTATTTGAAGCAGGCGTCACCGTGGCGCTGGCATCTGATTGCAATCCAGGTAGTTCCTATACGTCGAATATGCCCTTTGTTATGGCGGTTCGCCGTGCGGGATATGTATTTCTCTCCAGAGCAGGCCCTTTGGTCGGCGACTAAAGGTGGCGCGCAGGCGCTGCGCCGCACTGATGTTGGTCACCTTGCCCTGGGTGCAAAAGCAGACTTTTCAATACTCAAAACAGATTCCTATATTCACCTGACCTATCGGCCGGGTGTCCAATTAATAGACGAGGTATGGCGCCATGGTTCACGCATCCACTAAGACAGTTTCTCTGGGAGTAAGTGGTGTTACCTTCGCCGATGTCATCGATGTTGCCCGCCACCATGCCAAAGTTGTTATTACACCCGAAGCGTTAGCCGCGATCGCAAAGACTCGTAAGTACATCGAAGAGTATGCGGCCGGAGGAGTTCCGGTTTATGGAGTTTCAACAGGTTTTGGCGCACTTGCCAACCGCCACATCGATGTAAAAGATCGCACGCAATTACAAAAATCTTTGATCCGATCACATGCTGCAGGTGTTGGCCCAGCGGTCGAGGACGAAGTAGTCAGAGCTCTGATGTTCTTGCGTTTACGCACGATGACATCCGGACGCACCGGAGTTCGCATTGAACTTGCACAGATCTACGCAGATTTTCTAAACGCTGGAATAACGCCAGTTGTTCCCGAATTTGGGTCGCTTGGATGTAGCGGCGATCTCGCTCCACTTTCACATTGCGCGCTAGCGATGATGGGGGAGGGTCGCGTTCGAGATGCATCTGGCACAGAGATGGATTCGCTCGATGCGATGAAGCCAGCCGGGATTACTCCCATCGAATTAGAAGCCAAAGAGGGCTTAGCTCTTATCAATGGCACCGATGGAATGCTGGGTATGTTGATCATGGCCTGCGCCGATCTTTACCAACTCTGCACTGTTGCAGATATCACCGCCGCAATGAGTATTGAAGGTCTGCTCGGTACCGACCGCGTGTTCGCTCCTGATCTTCACCTGCCATTGCGCCCCCAGTTAGGACAAGCGGTCAGCGCCGCCAATATCTTCGGAATGCTTCGCAATTCAGGAATCGTTGCTTCTCACCTAGAGAATGATTCCCGCGTTCAAGATGCCTATTCATTGCGTTGTGCCCCTCAAGTTGCTGGCGCAGTTCGCGATACCGTTGATTACGCTTCCACTATCGCCGCCCGCGAATTGCAGAGTTCTATCGATAATCCAGTCGTGCTTCCCGATGGTCGCGTGGAATCTAATGGTAATTTCCACGGTGCCCCCGTCGCCTATGTCCTAGATTTTCTAGCCATCGCTGCAACCGACCTTGGCTCAATCTCTGAACGTCGTACAGACCGCATGCTTGATCAGCATCGCTCTGCTGGATTGCCTCCCTTTCTCGCAAGTGACCCGGGCGTCGATTCTGGTTTGATGATCGCTCAATACACGCAGGCCGCTCTGGTAAGTGAGAACAAGCGCCTAGCAACGCCAGCCAGCGTGGATTCGATTCCAAGTTCTGGAATGCAAGAAGATCACGTTTCGATGGGTTGGAGCGCCGCTCGCAAGTTACGCAAAGTTGTCGAAAATCTCTCCCGCATCTTGGCGATCGAACTTGTTACCGCTGCACGCGCTATTGAGTTCCGCAAAGAATTTGCTCCCGCACCTGCCACCGCAAACGTCATTAAGGAATTACGTACGGTCGTTGGCGGAATCGGTCCAGATCGTTTCTTATCTCCAGAACTTGAGGCTGCAGTTACCTTGGTTCAATCCGGAAAAGTAGTTGCAGCGGCTAAAGAAGTTGTAAGCGCGCTTCAGTAATTCTTTCGCGAAGCAACTCCGCATGCGGCTTCTAGTACAAGCAGCGCTGCAAGTCGGATCGTTCTTTGATCGGGTGCATCGAGCGTTGCATCAATTTCGGTAATGTCTATCGCCCTTACGCGAGCATCAGCTCCCGCTAAGAATGCAGCTTCACGCAATTCGTCGGCGCTAATTCCCCCTGGTACAGATGCTGGACATGCTGGTGCAACTGAACGATCGCAGACATCCACATCGAGATCGACATAAATTTCATGATCACCTCTTCCAGCAACTTCAAATGCTTCTGCCATGACGTCATCCATTGGACGATCGCGCAGGGCATCACGTGCAATTACGTGAATTCCATTATCCATGGCACGCATTGCGTACTCTCGACTATTAGCAAAATCTGAGATACCAATTTGCACGATGTTTTTTCCGAAGAGTCCCGATTGAATCAAACGCCAGACCGGCGAACCATTTGAAGCGCCATCCCGTAAATCATGATGTGCGTCTAAGGTAATTAATCCAACTTTCGATAGATCGGGCCACATGCCTGCAGCAACAGAGTAGGTAATTGAATTATCGCCACCCAATGCAATCAGAAGACCGTGGTTCTCGCGAACATTGGCAACAGCTAAAGCCACTCTTTGCTCACCTTCGGAGTGATCTGGTGCAGATACATCTCCAAGATCCGTGAGCGATATATCGCGCAGGTCTATGCCACGAGATGCTGAATACGTTGAATAGCGCGCCAGCGCTGCGCGAATGGCTGCGGGAGTCTTATCCGCGCCAGTGGGGGACAAGGAAGTTTCGTGGGCTAGTACGCCCAACAATGCGACATCGGAGCTGGCTTTTGCTTCAGAAAAGAGGGTATTAGCCCGCGTCCACTTGTCATCGTGTGACAATCCGTAACTTTCCATGCTGACCATCGTATCTGTATCCTTTGCTCACGAAGAGTCGTCTGGGTCACCGCGTTGCGTAAGCACCGAGGAAAGTCCGGACTCCACAGAGCAAAGTGGTGGGTAACGCCCACCCGGGGTAACCCGCGGGACAGTGCCACAGAAAATAACCGCCACTCGCAAGAGCGGTAAGGGTGAAAAGGCGGTGTAAGAGACCACCGCATTGATGGTGACATCAATGGCAAGGCAAACCCCACTTGGAGCAAGACCAAAATGATGGCGCTTAAGAGCTGCTCGCTCAAGTCATCAGGTAGGTCGCTTGATCGCGTGAGCAATTGCGCGGCTAGATGGATGGTGATCCACTCGCGAAAGCGATGGACAGGATCCGGCTTATAGGGCGACTCTTCTTTATTTTTACTTTGTCACGCATGAAATTGTGCGAGCAACGCTTCATATCTGGGTTGAGCAACTGGCAGCACCTATCTCAATTTGGCAGTAAGCCGTGGGCAGGTTTGTGGGCAACGTGGGCAGGTTTGTGGGCAGGTTTTCTTGAATGACCGCAGAAACTTAGTCTTCAGCTAGCTCTGCAGAATCATCTGCTTCAGGGCTTGTCTTCACGGTTGAATAGAACTGGTATTGCAATTCAGCCATCAAGTCAGTGGTTCCCAGAATTTCGGCCCAGATGCCATCAATCTTCTCGAGCACTTTTGTTGAGGAAGTCATGTTCCAGCTTCCCACTCGCAACCCAGCATTCTTCTTCCAGTTTACGGTCTCCGTCATGGTTGCATTCAGTTCTTCAGCGAGCTTCAAGAGTTTTGCCTTGGCTTCTTCTGGAATAACTTCATAGTTGATAGGAAACGACAAGAGGTTGCCTTTAGTTAAGTCGAAGTCATCCCCATAAATGGCCCACCATGCAAACATCCACTTTGAAAGAAATAGCGTGAATGCGATGTCTCGAATTTCTGCATTCTTAAACCAGATAACATCAAGTTTGCTGGTTGTGGCTGGGTTTCCTTCTAAGTCCTCTACGGGTGGGACGGTCCGGAATACCGAAAGGCGGTTATATGCAGTGGTTTTGTAGAACAACGGGGCCATATTGCCGAGGGCTGTATCCCAACTAGGAATTCCGTCGTTGATTGTGTACTCAACTCCCTTAGATAGGGCAAGGGATTTAAGTGTCCCTGAACCCATAAGGAGTCGTTCGGCGATTGGCTGAGATGTGATGAATGGCCAGACCAAGGATTTATCAATCGCAGCCGTAACTGGCCTGTAGGAAATGGTAGACATGAGGTGCGGACGGTATTCCTGTACCCAGCGAGCAAAGGGGGCCGAATAAAGCCTCTGGCCGTCATTTAAACCGATGAAAATCGCATTTCTGACCCTGGCTCCATCAAACAAAGCGGCAGGGATTCTCGTAAATCCTGAGTAGTAGCGAGCACTGAAGCGCTTTGAGAGGAATTCACGTAGCTTTACGAATCGGTCGCTGAATACGAGATTGGCCATCACAATCATCGTGAACGTGCCCTTTTCGTGGGTAATTAAGGCAGCCCGTTCCATACACATTGCGTAAATGTCTGGGCAGTCAGATGTGAAGTGCCCATCAATCCCATAATCAATCTTGTTCTTTCTTATGTACGGAGGATTTCCGATAACAACATCGAAACCGCCATTTTGGAATACTTCAGGAAATTCAATAAACCAGTGGAACGGAGAAGTTTTCATTTTCCATTGCTCAAAGCTCATGCTCTTAGAGTCTGTAGTGGTCTCATAAAAAAGTTTGTCTAAAGTCTTACGAAGAATGACGGTTCCGTCGGAAAGGAGCTTCTTGGAGTTCTTGGCTTTCTCGTGCCCAATCTCTTGAGATATGAGAAAGTTTTCCCAAAGATTCGCAAGTAGTTGTGTTTGGGTCTCTATATCCTCTACGAAGGACATGGCATCAATAGTTTGAGTGTGATTCATCAAGTTTTCACTCTTAGTGATGCCAACTAATAAATTTCCACTCTTAATATTAAATTCAAGGTCTGGCAATGGCTCAATATCTTCATACGAGTCAATCGCTGAGATTAACTTCAGGAACAGACGCAATCTCGCAATCTCGGTAGCTTCCTTCATTAAATCAACGCCGAAGAGGTTCTTTTGGGCTGCATGCTTAAGGATGAAGTACTTGCGACTCGGGTGCTTACGAACAGTCCGTAATAGTTCCGTCAATTCAGCATTTTTTGCTGATTTCTCATGCATCTCTGCAACGTCTAACAACACCGAGTAGAGATGCTCCAACTGGTTTAGGGCAGCAAAGAGAAACGCACCCGAACCACATGTTGGGTCTACAACCTTTAACTTACTCAATATATTCCAAATAGAAATAACGTCTTCTGAGGTATCCAGACCGTCAATAATGTCACTTACAAGTAACTCTAAATCGATGTTGAGCGAAATAAGGTCACTAATCGAATCTACTTGACCGTTGCTAAGAGCTGACCTCAATAGGTCTAACTGCTTAAATCTCGCATGTGTTTCCCAACCAGATTCACCGGGAAGTCCAACTTGTGGATTTGATTTTCTGCTCAACTCTTCAGAATTTGTCTCAGGAGGGAGCAAATCTCTTTGGTCATCCCCATACTTGAGTGATGGCCAAATATAACGTTCACCATTCTGGACAAGAGGCAGTATCAAATTAATAGAACACTCCTCTTTAATCCTCCCTAAAAGGCGAATGACTAACGTATTCGACGTCATGTAGTCAGTAATATCTTCTTTGGTGTAGTAGGCGCCTTGGTCTTTATTGTTTACAAATTGTTCGAAAACGTAACCCAGCACATCAGGGTTAATTTCATTTGGGTTACCAGTACGTCGAGAATCCAAATGCCACTGATACTTATCAAAGAAGGCGAATATCTCCTCGAACGCTGAATCAGAGATAGTAATATCGTTCTTAGATTCAAGTTCATGTTCAGAAAAAATACCGCCGTTAACGTAAGGAATCTTTCCTACAATGGCAGCAATATCGGCTGGTACTTCAATTTTATGCCCAGCACCAAGCCCATCGTGGAAAAGTGGCAACAAGAAATCTTTAAAGAAGCTATAAAAATTATTTGGGCCCTGAAGTTTCTTTACCTTTTCCAGGCGGTCGGCCAAGTAGTTCTGATTGCCATCCATGAACCCCTTCCACTGCATGAAGTAAATAAACATCAAGCGGTTAAGTAGAAGTGATGAATACCAGCCCTTGTCAGAAGCTTCTTCAAGTCCGTTGATAGATTTCACTAAGGACTCTTGATAGGTAGCAAATTCTCGATAAAAACTCTTAGTTATCTGGTCAGCATCAAAGGCTTTTCTAAGCTTCAGCAGCATATCCACCAAAGTAGGAGCTTCGGCATTCAAGGATATTTGAATAAATTTTAGACGTTGTAGCAGGCTAAGTGTTTTCTGGCCACGAATATGCTCGTGGTTAACAAGTCTAATAATGCCCTTGCCTGATGCTTCTCGAGACATTGGCCAGCGCCAATTTTGATGTTCTTCATCATGAAAAATAACAAGTCTTTCGGCGCTTATTTTTGAAATAGATTTATCTATCTCTCGTTGAATTCTTGCGTTGGGTATAGCCGGACATTCCCAAACTTGAATCCCCTTGTAATTCGCAACGGGGTTCACGGCAAACTTTTCAGCGCCATAAACATGCTCAAACTTGTTGGATACAGGTCGGTCCCAACCTAGCTCCTCGATAAAGAGCTCAGTAAATTGACCAGAATCAATAAGAGTTAACCAGCGGTCATTTATATCAGCCATTAGAAACTCCCATTGAACAAACAATTCTTATCGGGTCAATGCCCGGTCCTTCTTGAATTACTAAACGACCATCGGAATAGAGTGCACTGATGAGGGTACCTAGGTCTTCATCGGAACGGGCAGTTAACGCTTTACTTAGTCGAGACTCTGCTTCTGCAGTCAGCGGGGTTGCATAGAGAGCTTCGAGAGCGGTTGCTACCTCCAGTGGCATGTCCTGCAAATTGTTTTTCAATCGTTGGTAAACACGCTTGCGTATTCCTGTTAATTGACCAGAAATAATTGTTGGTTGCTGGAGTGGACCGTGAACCAGACCTTGAACTGAACTGAAATGCTCATCAAGCGTGCGCAATCCTGGAGTGTCAGGAGTGCACTCAAAGAATTTGAGGGCTTCATAGGAGGTGATTAAGTTGTAATCGCCTCGATTCTTGACTCCAAATCCATCAAGTCCACGCTCAGTTCGAACGAAAACCCCCACGGAATTATCTTCAGATTCTTTTGCTGGCCTGGTCGCAAAAACCAAATCTGACATTCTTTCAACCCTTGCTGCACGTTGGGGATTCTCAGCTTTAGCCCTCATCCAAATCTCATAAGCAAGCGATGACGCATCATTGTCCGCTTCGCTTCCATCATCCGGGATATCTCCGTTGTAAAGCCCTTCAATAATTGCAGTTTCTTCCTTAGTGCCAAAGAATTTCTCATCTGAACCAAAAGCCTTTGCATTCTGAGAAAGGCGGTGCCTAATCCTGTCTCGCAGCGAAAGAACATTTTCAATAGATTCGTGGAAGAAGGAGAGAATTTCGACTGTATCCGAAGTTTGTCCCACTCTATCCACACGTCCAGCACGTTGAATCAGGCGAATAATGGCCCAAGGTAAGTCGTAATTCACAACAACTGAAGAATCCTGAAGGTTTTGGCCTTCACTGAGAACATCCGTCGCAACAAGAATATTGAGCTCTTCTTCTTTAGTCACGGGACTTCCAGAGAGCTTACGATTTGAATGAGGCGAAAACTTTCGAGCCAAGTCTGTTGGGTTTCCGCTGTTTCCAGTTACTGCAGAAACCTTTGCGAACCCCAACTTTTGTAATCCACTAGCCACATATTCTGCTGTGTCCGCATACTCAGTAAAGATAAGAATCTTCTTGTTTGGGTACTTTTTCTTAATGGTCTTCGCCAAGGCTTGGAGCTTTGAATCATTAACTTCGTTTACTTCTCCGTAGGAGCTCAATAGGTTCTGAAGCACCTTGGAGTCTTTTTCAATATCGAGCTTAAGTTGAGGAAGGAATAAATCTGCATGCACCCATTCGATTCCCGTTGGGTCCTTTTCTTTCAGGGTTTCATAGTCCTGCTGAGGTCTTCCAGATTCCTTAATAGCTAATGAATCTAAATCTTCATCTTCTTCATTAGTCGTTATCTGCCCATCTCCAGCGTCCAGCATTGACTCCAGGACACTTCCCACTGGAATTGGTAATCCATTGTTTATTGCGTAGAGCCACATCTCATTTCGGGCAAGGTGGCGCTGCAAAGATATTACGAAGGAATTTCCGCATGAAGAAAGTCTTTTAAATAGTCCAGTTCTAACAAAGCCCGAAAGGTGCCCGGAAGCTTTTTCCCACTTTTCGATTAGTTCATCTTCATGAGATGTCGTCTTGTACTTGGTATTCACATATCTTGCTAACCCGTATCTCGGTAACAAAAGGTCTGTAATTGGGTCAAGTGTTTCATCAGAAACCATTAATTGCGCTGGGTCACCATCTTTGAAACTGTGCTCGATTGGATGTGCAATTCTTGTAGGGAAGTAAAACTTTTCACCATTAGAAAAAGTTAGGTATTCATTTCCTTTTTCATCGACTAAAGCGTAATTATTCTTAATAAACGAACGTGTTCTACGAATGAGGTGGTCAGACATTAACCGCTTCCAGTCATCCGCTTCATCAGACTTCTTGAAAGCCCCTAACGTGGAAGTTTTTTGGTCAACTTTTCTTGCAAAATCTGCATCTAGTGCCATGGCAGCTGTTGGTTGCAAACCCAGGTCATAGTCATCATCAAGGAATAGACCTAGTTGATTTGCCACATCTTTAAATCTAATGTTGAAAGGAGTTGCAGTGAGCAACAAAACCTTAGAATCGTTTCTTTGAATGTAGTCCTTTAACTGGACATAATCTTGTCTAGTTTCACTTCTCATTGTGTGGCTCTCATCCACAATAACAAAGCGGTAACGACGTAGGTCAGGCAATACTCTTGTGGCCATGCTGTACGGAACAACACGGGCATTTAATTCATAAGCATCGCTATATTCCTGCTCCCACATTTTGACAAGGTTTTTTGGGCAAATAATTAATGTGTCCCAGCCGTATTCTTCTTTTAGAACCATTGCGACGGCTGTAGCAGTGATTGATTTTCCAAGACCAACCACATCACCAAGCATGGCGCCACCTCTGGTAGCAATTCTTCTTGCGAGTGTTTTTACAGCACTAGCTTGATATTCCAGCAACTCTTTTTGAAGTGCGGTTGGGACGCCATATTCAGCCAAACCTTCACGGACATCTCTCGACAAATGCCAACAAACTTTCAAGAATACGTCATATGGCTGGGGTTGAGTATCTCCAGCCCAGGACTCTTGAATGAGCTCCACGAGGTCTGCCGTGATGTCTATTGTGTATCTATCGTTCCATCGGTCCTCAAACCACTGGGCAAGAGCTCTTGTGCCATCCCAATCGACAACGTCAACATTTAATTCGTAGTTGTGCTGCAAACCAGAAAGGGTCAAATTGGAAGAGCCAACAAAGGCTGTAATTGGGTTCGTTACGTCTTGGCGGTGGCAGATATAGGTTTTTCCATGGAGCTGGCGTTTGGTGAATAACTTAATCTGAACACGGCCCTCTTCAAGGTGCCTCTTAAGAGTCTGCAAAGCTTGATAGTGCTCAGCATCCAACACGCCTCTAGAAAGCTGCTCTCTAAACTTCAAAATCGCCGCTTGCTTGCGTTCACGGGAGAGAGAATTGTCTATTCCATCGAAATCCACTCGGCCGTTTACTGTGGATTGTAGGAATTCTTCAACTTGTCGGTCAGGCTCCGCTCCAGTCATGCCCACTAAAATGCGAGCTACTGGCTTCCCATCACTGAAAGACTTCGAATCTACAATTGGGGCGAAGTATTGCCACCCACGCAAATTGAAATATCCAACCGCCGCATCCAAATTGTCGTAGTCGTTTATAACGGCTTTCAGATGCTCACCAAGGTGAAGGTCAATATTGTCAAAAATTCGACTCAACTGCGTATCCCCCTTGTCCTGTTTGACCGATTTACGTTGCATACGTTACTGGTCGCATCTGACAAGGCAAAGTCTTTAGCCCGGAAATAAGAAAATTAGCTCTGATTTTCAGACTAGGACTGGTTATTAGTTCATTTTTGCCAAAAAGAATAAGAAAATAATTGCCTAATAATGTTAATTATGGTCAATATTTCCTAATTAAACTCAAGTAATTCCCTTAGAGAGTTCGGCTACTGTGTCAGCTTCTTCCCTGATTCCTACCCGTGACATCTGGTTGATTCTAGAAAGTTAGGAGTCCCATTGATGCTACCCCCCTTAATTATTTTTCTTTTTCTGCGCCAGTTGGTGCAGTTCAAGGTCAATCATCTTTTGTAGCCAAGGATTATTATGTGCAATATAGCGAGGCAATCTGGTTGGTTCGGGAATTACTCCAGGAAGGTAACCATGGAACTGTTTCTTATTAGGAATCATTTAAGGCTACTGACAATAGAATCAATTTCAGATGCGTGTGCAACATGGGGTGTTTCTTAAACTCGGTGGAAGTTATCCATTTAAAACATCCCAGATTGTTCACGGAAGTCCTCTAATCAAATCTGACTGCGCCTTCTTATAAGGATAATAAGGAGAATTTCCGCTTTTTGTGACCCTCAATTTTTCACTGTTATCAGATATGTTGTCATGGTTGTCCATCAGTTATGCGGCCGCAGTCAAGTCGGAAATGAACTCATCCACTTGGGCCCTAGTAATTCTCCGAGAGCGGCCAATGTGGACGCTTCCGAGTTGCCCTCTATTTAATAGAACATAAACCTGTGAACGGCTGATTCCCATAATTTTTGCTACTTGAGTCGCTGTAAATAAAATAGGTAAATCACTCATAAAAACTCCTGTCTTTTTATTAAATAATCCCACGCATTTCCAAGACTGTCTGGCTAAATGCATTAGTGATGAAGTGACGAGGTGACCACCATTTTTGGCAACTTACCCTCTATCTATTTATATTTCTGATGGGGAAATTAGCCAATCAGGGTCATCACCTCATCACGTCGTAACCTCTGCAGATTGAGCAAACAGATGAGTAATAGCTTCCAATGTTAATGTGGAGCGCTTTACGAGGTCCCTCGCATCCTCGCCTGGTTCACCAATCATCTTTAACCAACAACGCACTACGGGCTTCAGTTCTCGTTCCAGTAACTCTGAACATTTAAGTCCTGCATGGTCGTTATCTGGAATCCATAGAACTCTCATATCTTTAAGAACTTCTTTCAATTTGGGAAGTTTGGGCTGACTAGCGCCTCCAGCCCAGGTTGTTGCATAAATCCCTACGTTAAATAGGGCATCTACACTGGACTCCGACTCGCAAAGCACAACTATCTCGTCCATGAAACTGCCCTGAATTACTTCCTTTTCACGGTAAAGCGGAAGTTGCTCAAGATTTATCTTGCCTTCATGGCTATAGACCCAGTTCTTGCCCTCGAAAGTTTGCCACTTACACATCTTTGACCCGTCTTCAAATTTCACCCGCTCTAAACGAATGCTCGGGGTGAATTGATGATGCTGAATATGAAAGCTTAGGCGACCTTTGTTCCCGCCACTTCGTCCTGAATAAGAAATCTGGCTAAAACGTGGCTTGGTTGGATTGGCTTGATAGACCTTCTTTGCTGGCCAAGGGTGTTGCTCGAAAAGAAGGTGTACATCAAGACCTAAAGCACTACACACCTCATCGTAACCGCACCCTGCATGGCAATAAATTAGCGCTCTTCCATCATTGCCTTCTTCAACGGACATAGAAGGATAAGAGTCGGAATGAGATGGGCATTGCCACAGCTTTCCAATGTTTGCAGAACCAGCGGCGCTTAAATATTCACGCATCCAATTATGCGCTGACATCAGCGTTTACCTTTTCGAATGAATAGCGAACTCCGGTATTAGTCTTTTTCTTACTGAGCTCAACGCCAAAGAGGGTTAGAAGTTCTGCCTCGGTTCTTTTCAGTGCTTCCCCGAGTGCCTTGCTGGTAGACGGCAGGTCCTTCTGATGCTCAAAATCCGTATGGTCCTTCACGATGTTTTTAAGGTCCTCAGCCGTGTGACTACCTTCAAAGATTGAGCGGGACTTTTTACCGTAGGCACCACTAAACATTCGGCAACTTGAGCACTCATTTTGACTATCGGAGCCGCAGTCAATTGCCTTTCTAAGGGCATCACTAAATACGCTACTAGACATTACTACTGATGAGAGCGCCTTTATCGACTCTTCCAAATACGACATTCCATTCAGGCCCAACTTGTTGCTTACGATACTTATGAGTTGCACTAGGTCCATATTGCGATGTGAACTTCGCACTTGCTCCCGGGGAGTGGCTAGTTCATGTAGAACATGTGCAGTTAGCTCCAGGAGGGAAGTAAATAGGTACGGTTGAAACTCCTGCCAATCCTCGAGAAGGTTGGATAATCCTGTAAGTTCATTTTCGCCGATTGGTTGTAACTCAAATGAAATTGACCGTGAAGCCAAGTCTCCTCGAGTAAATCCCTCCATAATTCCGTTGATAATAACCATGCGCATTAGTTGAGTTACATGAGCTTCATCGTTCGTGTAATGGGCCCTTGAAATCAATTCTCCGCCAGTGGTAATTCTGGCGAGAAGGTCTGAGACTTCAACATCCACATGCGATGAGTTATCAAAAACGAAATTCCTACGCAGACTCGCTTGGGCCTTTAATTCCTTCACATCTTTAGTGAGGCTAGTTCCCGGGTACTCAGTAGATGGGTCAATGCAGTCCAATATGAATCGTAAGCTCGTTGTCTTACCTGAACGAGCACTACCCCCCAAGAAGATTATGGGTTGTGGCATCTTTGTCATCCACGAACTAATCATGCATGCGACTAAAACAGGAAGAGCTTCTTCACGAATTCTTACAAAGTGCATTAACTCAGTCAAAGGAACTCCGGATGGCTGCACTTCTGGAAGGCTCCGTGAGATGTGGCTTCTCGTGAAAAGTATTGGGCTAGATGTTAGGACTTCAAACCCGTTTCGATGAATATGTATCACCCTATATTCGCTATCACCCATATCAAGATAGATGTCTTCGCCATGTTTACCCGCACGGAGATTGACCTCCTCGGGTGTGGCATTTCTACATTGAGCAGTTAAGTAACTTGATAAGAGATTCGTTGCCTTCGACCCTGCCCAAGTTCCTGATTGCAGAAAATAGAGATTACAAACCTCAAGTACTGCATCTGAGTTTGAGTTCCCAAGCGGGATTGCGATGTGTGGACGGTTTTTCATTACGATGTAAAAACGGCCGTCTAGTCCTCGCACTGGGCGTGCGTTATCAATTGCTAATTGAATGAGCTTTTGACCTTGCTCAATTCTTTTTTTCGATTGAGCAAGTTGCCCATCGACTTCTGTTTCTATTTCTTCGTTTGTAATGCTGTTGTTTAACAAGTTAGCTCCTTAGAAAGAAGCGCTTGCTCCATATGCGACCTTCACAGGTGGCGTAGTCCGAATTGCGCCGTGAGGTTAGATACCTCAACTCTTATATTTGACCATGGAAGTACATGGTTGTCTGGCTAAATGCAGAGTGGATTAGACCAGGACAATCTTTTTCTTGTTCCTAGCTCCACCATTGCGGTAATCGTTCTTGCATCGGGTAGTCCCTAGCCATTGGTCTAGCTCTTCCTTTACGAAGTAGTAGCGGTGTGCAGGCTTGTAGTAAGGGATGTTTCGAGGCTCCAGCTTCTCAAGCAGCCAATCTGGGGATACCCCTAGATACTCAGCTGCCTGCTGGGTTGTCATGCGGTTGGTGAAATCCAACTCTTTCCTCCATTCTTGATTTGGTATAGGTTGAAGCATAGGCTAGGCTTCAGGCGAGGTCAAACCGAAAGCAGCACCTATACCTAGGAGATAAAGTGACTGAAAAGGATTCAAAGGCTGGCAAGAAGTCGCCGAAGTCTGGAATTGTGTTTACGGCTTTGGGTACGGATTCACCCAAGGATTTTGTCTCCTGGCATGACCAGCACCCTTATCGCTATTGGATGCATTCAAGGCTAATAACTGAAGGGGAAAATAATTCATACAAACTCCTCGCAATAGAGGTGCAGTGGATTGGCGAAGATGGTTTGGGGGCTCCAGACAAAATGGAGCTAGGGCTTCGACTAGACCTAGCAGTCTTACGAATCGGTGGGTCAAATAGTCCGATGTTCACTCCGACAACTTTCCGCAATATCGCTTTGGGTCAGTTGCTCGAGGCTCACGCCTTAATGCTTACAAATAAGCAAATGAAAACAACTGTTAAACCAAAGAAGGCAATAAAACTGGTTGAGAAGTTTGAAACCGAGTCCTACAAGAATCTGTTCTTCAATGAAGATGGCACAGAGAAAGAACCAATCTACCGTGTGCAAAATACAGAGTTAGGCGCAACAAAGAGGGATGCAATTTTCATTGCGTTTGTATATGCCCAGCAAGTACAAGCCGGTAGTAAGCAACCTGCTGTAAGAACTGCATCTTTGCTTGGTCTAAATATCAAGCAAGTTTATGTAGCAGTCCGTATTGCTCGACGTAATGAGTGGCTGACTTCAGGAGGAGCTGGTAAGGGAACTGGTGAATTAACTTCAGATGGCCTCAAGGCTTATAAGGAATTAGACGGTAAAGGTTTGTATCAGAAGTTCATTAGTGACTATTTAGCGGAGCAGGAATAATGGCTAGCGCACGGCAAAAAGGAAACAAGTGGTACGCCCGTTGGCGCTTGCAAGATGGAAGAGGGGCTGAAAAAGGCGGATTCTTGGACCGTAAATCAGCGCTTAACTTCGCCAAAGAACAAGAGGTGCTCGAGCGAAAAAACATTAATACACGTCCGTCTGAGGTAAACATGACGGTTTTTGATTTTGTGGACTCAGTCTGGAAAAGCACTCTTACGGTTCGCTCTCAGACAAAAATGGACTATCAGCGAAGTCTTAACTCTCATATATTGCCAAAATTTGGTGACACTCCAATGGCGAGAATTAAGCCAGCAGACATTGAGAGTTGGATGTCTGAGCTTGAAAACAACACGGGCCTATCACCACGAACTATTGAGAAGCACGTAAATCTCTTAGCGAGTATTTTGAAAAAGGCTCAGGAAAATGGATATATACAGAAAACTCCATTCGCCACTTTAAAACGCAAGAAAGCAAAGATTCTTCGCAAGCGAATTCCCCTTGAGAATCACGAGGTAAAAGCCTTGGCTCAAGAATTTCCACAGCAATACCGAATTCTCGTCTGGATTGGTTATTGGACTGGTATGCGCCCCTCAGAAATTCTCGGTCTCTCCTGGTCACAACTGGATTTTGAAAAGGGCACAATCACAATTGACAGGCAGATAAGTGGGAAGACCAATGAAATTTGGGAATCTGCTGGCCTAAAGACAGATGCTAGTAGCCGTGTAATCGGGTTCTCAAAGGAACTGCAGCGCCTGATTAAGGAGCATGTTGAAAGTTTTGGTTTTGGTCCCGAGGGGTTAATCCTCAAGAATCGTCTCGGCGGGGTCCTTCGGTATAAGGATGCGGCCAGACTGTTTCGCAATGCTGCAACAGCCGCTGGTCTTCAGGAAAGTCAACGTATGCATGTTTTGCGCCATACATGCGTTTCTCTTCTAATCGCTCAGGGGGTTAATATCAAAGCAATTCAGGCATGGGTTGGTCACTCTTCAATTTCTCAAACTTTAGATACTTATGGGCATTTATTTCCCGGTTCAATGTCTGAACTTGCCGAGAAGCTCGATGAGTATGCTCTACTCGCAGCATCAGAAGACTTTTTACGAATGGCGAACTAGTGCATTGAAATCGTTTTTAAACGATTTTAATCCGTGGGCAGTTTCGTGGGCAGTTGCAGTAATTTACGCTTAAAAATGCCCACAATGCATGTGTCCGGCTTATAGGGCGACTCTTCTTTATTTTGTTTACCTTCCGCATAAGAGCGTGCGTAATGTGTGTAATGATCTTGTCGAAGTGCTTGCAAGGGTTAGAGTGAATTTGTTGAAATTAGCGGT
>TBL_comb47_HYPODRAFT_10004176_pt1 | contig 16685 bp, 13 predicted proteins | sample TroBogypolimnion_40_FD_10682 | JGI IMG/M metagenome (IMG submission 10682)
GAGCGCCACCATTTCGCTACGAATCGTGGCAGAAGAAACTGAAACGCTCGGCGAGGCAGCAACTTGGCTCGAGCCCACTGGCTGTGCTGAGCCGATGTACTGCGTCACGATGGCCTCCAAAATGGCGGCTTTTCGCTCATCAAGTTCTTCGATCGTTCTGGAGTTTTGGGTAGGTTCAGACGTCATAATGATTCTCAGCACTCAAGTCTACCGAGTGCCAACGTCTCTGCCCCGCTGATGCTGATCACGGCCGCGACTCGCCCAAATGCCAAAACCAGGCTGAGACCTTCGAGGGACTGGCCGAGTTGATCAAAGGCGGGTATGGATACTCCTTTGTCTCCTAGGTCCTCTCATGAAACAAGAGAATCTCGCCCGTCTGCTTGCTTGTTGCTCTGCTCTTCGAGAGGGTGAGCCGAAGAGATCAGCGAGGGACTCGAAGGACAAACCTTGAGTAAGGTCTGAAGAAGTCCGCCCAAAGGAGCATCGGTTCGGTGACGACCCACGCAACCCATATGAGCAAGCGCTCATGGCAAAAGCCCCAAGAACATGTGGGCGCTGGCATCGTGATGACGGCGATGGTGTGGCTCGTGAGTCGCTCGGTTGTGACCTTGCGTTGGCCCCCTGCTCGCAATCCCCTGCACTGGGAACCCTCAAATTGGTTCGCCTGGGACACCTCGAACTACATGTCAATTGCCCTGCACGGGAGAACCTATGGACTTTGTGGAACCCCAGGGTTCCCGCTCCCTTTTGTCAAAAGCACGGTGTGGTGTGGCACCGCCGCCTGGTTCCCGGGCTATCCGTGGATCATGGCGCTCGTTCATTCGTTTGGTATAGAAATTCTCAATTCTGGCGTCATCGTCACGAACATAGCTTTGGTGGTAGCGATTTTTCTCGCTTGGTTTGGCTGGGCTCGAACGCTCCCCTTGCCTCGGGCTTTTTTCATCCTTCTCCTCTTTGCCGTCTTCCCCGGAGCGGCCTACAACTTTGCCGCATTCCCGATGTCGCTGACCCTGGCCTTCTTGGTGGGGGCGCTCCTGGCTGCAAAACACCGCCGCTACCTCGTCATGGCACTCCTTCTTAATTGCGCTGGGATCTGCTATCCCTCGGCGCTTTTTGCAATCGTGGGAATCACCATTGGCTTAGTGATCTTGGCGAGAACACAAGATTTCGCAACGATGGCCAAACGCGCCGCATGGGGCATCAGCGGCTTTGCTTCCATCGTGGGATTGGCTCTCCACGATCAAATCGCCTTTGGGCATTACAACGCCTACCTCATCCTTCACAATGAAGTGAGCGGTGCCAACTACTTCCCGGGCATTCCGAACTTCTACCTCAATGAAAATTCGCTTGGGGCCAAGGGCGTCACCCTTCTCTTCATCCAACTGATCCTTGCTTTCGCATTGATTTTTGGTGCACTTTTCCTCACCTGGACGACCCGAAATCTCGACATTGATCATGCTGGTGATTTTTTACCTGCACTGGCGGGGGTAGCCATTGCGCTCGGGCTCTTAGCTCAAGGGACGGCTGGGGCCTGGAACCGAAGCATTGTGATTGCCGCCCCAGCAGCGCTCGCATTACGGTCTCTGCCCTTGAAGTATGTCGTCCCCCTCACGATGGTGACCGCAGCAGTCACCGCCATCATCTCGGTCTATCTCTTTCGCGGAACCTTTATCTAGCCCGTAAGCATTCGAAAGCTTTAGCTCGTTGGTCCCCCTGCGAAGCGCCGAACTCCGTGCTTCTTGAGGAACGTGGCAATTCGCTCAGCGTGGAGGAGCAATCATGCTCCCCCACCACTGTGCCGTTCCAGGACTTCTTGTGAACCACCTCAAACAATCCAGTCGTTCACTAACGCCCTAGACTGAACCGGTGGCCACCTTTGAACATGTCGAAATTCGAGGACCTTGGACAGCCACGACGATCGAGACGTATTTAGATTCCTCAAAGATTCCGCTTCGGATTGCCGTGTCAAGAACTCTCGGACCACCCATCGTCCTCTCTGTTTGGTTTATGAGAAGTGGGGATGAATTAGTCGGAGCCACTCGACCAACGTCAACGCTGATCAAGTGTCTCGAACGCAATTCGGAATGCGGCTTTGAAGTAGCGGGCGACACCCCTCCCTACCGAGGGGTTCGAGGAAGCGCGCGGGTGATCCTTGACCATGAAAATGGCTCCCAGGTTCTCGACCAACTTCTTGCTCGCTATCTGGGATCAACGCAGACGCCACTGGGCAATAAGTTGCGTGCGGATGCAAAGGACGAAGTGGCATTCCGTCTTCAGCCCTCGCTGTTCGTGAGTTGGGACTACGGCAACCGCATGGCCTCGAGTCTTGATCTTTCACCTTCCAAGAACGTGCGTTAAGCGTCGTTCTGGTGGTTTCTCGAAACGAACGAGCTCGGCTCCACCGCCAGGCCTCTTCAGGCGGGCATGCGCAACGTCTGAGCTAATCCTCCATGCGAAGGGCCGAAATAAATGCTTCTTGAGGAACTTCAACGCGCCCGATGTTCTTCATACGCTTCTTTCCTTCTTTTTGCTTTTCAAGGAGTTTGCGCTTTCTTGTAATGTCACCGCCGTAACACTTTGACAGCACATCTTTGCGTTTTGCTTTGACGGTCTCTCGCGAGATCACCCTTCCGCCGATCGCCGCTTGAATGGGGACGTCAAACATTTGACGAGGGATGAGTTCTTTCAATCGTTCGGCCATACGACGGCCATAAAAATCCGCTTGACTGCGGTGCACCACTGTCGAGAACGCGTCAACGGGCGCGTGATTAATCAGAATATCTACCCGCACAAGTTGCGAGGTCTGCGATCCATCAGGTTCGTAGTCCAGAGAGGCATAGCCCTTGGTGCGGCTCTTCAATTGATCGAAGAAGTCAACAACCACTTCTGCCAGCGGGATCTTATAGACCAACTCAACACGTTCTGGACTGAGATAGTCCATCTTCGTCATCTCGGCTCGTCGAGACTGACAGAGTTCCATGATGGTTCCTGTATATTCCGACGGCGACAAGATGGTGGCTCTCAGCATCGGCTCATCGATGTGATCGAGTCGACTCGCCTCGGGAAGATCCGTGGGGTTGTCGACGGTGACGTGGGAGCCATCGGTGAGATAGGCCTCATAGACCACCGATGGAGCAGTAGCGATGAGGGAAAGGTTGAACTCACGCTCTAAGCGTTCCTTCACGATCTCCATGTGAAGGAGACCCAAAAACCCGCATCGGAATCCAAAGCCCAGGGCATGACTCGACTCTGGCTCGAAGGTGACCGACGAGTCATTGAGTTTGAGTTTCTCTAAGGCATCTCTAAGATCGGGCAGTTCATCGCCGTCGATTGGGTAGAGCCCGCAGAACACCATGGGGCGAGGATCGAGATAGCCCGCGAGCGGTTCGGCGGCTGCGTTGGCCACGTCGGTAACGGTTTCACCCGAGCGCGCCTCACCAACGTCTTTGATCCCTGCGATGAGGTAACCCACTTCGCCAGGGCCAAGCTCATTGACGGGAACCGGCACCGGTGTGCGCACCCCCACCTCTTCGACGTCGTGGACGGCATCGGCCTGCATGAAGCGCATCTTCGCTGAGCTGCGCATCGTGCCGTCAACAATTCTGATCGACGAGACGACGCCACGGTATTGATCAAAACTCGAATCAAAGATCAATGCTTGAAGCGGGGCGTCGCGATCACCACTTGGTGCGGGCACACGCTCGATGATCGCACTGAGAAGTTCAGCGACGCCGTCGCCGGTCTTCGCCGAGATCGACAAGATCTCATTGGCGGGGATGCCTAAGACTTGTTCGATTTCTGCGGCACATCGCTCAGGGTCCGCAGCGGGAAGATCGATCTTGTTTAAGACAGCGATGATCTCAAGATTGTTTTCTATCGCTTGATAACAGTTGGCCAAGGTTTGCGCTTGAATACCTTGTGACGCGTCGACCAAGAGCACCGCTCCCTCGCAGGCCGCCAACGATCGTGAGACCTCGTAGCCAAAGTCGACGTGACCGGGAGTATCGATCAGGTGAAGCACGTGGCCCTCGAAATTAACCCGCACGTTTTGGGCCTTGATAGTGATCCCTCGCTCCCGCTCGATATCCATCGAATCGAGATACTGCTCACGCATCATGCGAGGATCGACGGCACCGGTAATCTCAAGGATACGGTCAGACAGGGTTGATTTTCCATGGTCGACGTGGCTAATGATCGAAAAGTTCCGAATCAGATCGGTAGCAACGCCGACATGCGTTTGAGGCGAGGGCACGATGGCTCTAGGTTACCGTTCAACGCAGCAAGACCTGCAGAACCCCATGGGGCCGCGGGCTGTGGGTCCAGGGGCACGTGCGATCGCTGACCTTCGGCGACTGCCTGGCTGCCTGCTATTATAGGTTCTCGTCTTGATCTCACGGTCAAGCAAGCGAAATCCCCTAGAACCGCATTCGAGGTAACCGTGGCGAATATCAAAAGCCAAATTAAACGAAATCGACAAAACGAGAAGGCACGCATTAGGAATAAAGCTGTGCGCTCGGAACTCAAAACCCGTACCAAGGCCGCGCTGGCAGCTGCTGAGATGAAGGATGACTCGACCGAAGTCGCTCTGCGTCTGGCGATCAAGCGCCTCGACAAGGCAGCATCAACGGGCGTTATTCACAAAAACCAAGCGGCCAATCGCAAGAGTCGTTTGACGAAGCGCATCAACGCGCTCACTGCTTCTCAGTAAGCGCTTTCCAGACCCCTCGGCTCTTGAGGAATCTCAACGCTTCGTGGCGCCCACGAGTCGGCTGAGCCGGGCCACAAGAATCTCCATAATCATTGCCTCAGAGAGTCCGGTCGTACCTTTGAGATCAAGATCGGCATTCGCCACCAATTTCACTGCTTCATTAATCGACCCCCTGTCCATTCGACGAGCGAGATCCAAAACTTTCTTTGCCGGAAATGCGGCAATTCCCAATAATGCCGCCGCATCATCCCCATTGCGCACGTCGGCTCCTTCGAGCCGAGCAACGCGCGTGAAGTGATAATCCAGCGACGCCAGGATTTCGTGGCCCGATGATCCTCCAGGTCCCATCATGCGGGTGATCACCCGTAAGGCTTCGGCCGTGTCGCCTTTGTCGATGGCATCGGTGAGATCAAAGATCGGCACCGCACCTCGGCTCCCCAAAAATGGCTGCAGCATCTCAGCGTCCACGGTGACACCTTGTCCATAGGCTGACGACAAGGTTTCAAGCAGCCCGTGAAGACGCCCCAAATCCTCGCCGAGATGCTTCGAGAGTTCCTGCTGTGCCTGCGCGTTGAGTCGCACAGGCGCACCACGTAAATGTTCGGCGAGATAACTCTTGCGCTCGGCGAAACGGCGCGCTGCGACGTCGATCACCGTACCGTGTTCGCTAATCGCTTTTGAAAATCCACGAGGCATCGCTCCCCCACCGGCCACGAGCACCAACACAGCATCAGGTGGGGGGTTCTCGAGCGTGGACGTCATGCGTTTTACATCGTCACTGTTCAGTCGGCCGATGTCGCGTACCACGACGATCCGCAGATCCACCAAAAACGGCGGGGTGAGATAGGCATCAAGGACTGCGCCGACTTCCAGATCTTCATTACCCGCCCCACCTACTTCTTCCACAACAAGCGAGGCATCTCGCTGCCCTACCAAGGTTCCGAGCAAACTACGAACTTCATTGGCAATGAGCGACGGGTCATCACCGCTAATGAGGTAGACCGGTTGCGTTGTCGTCTTGGTGGCTGCACTCATGGTGCTGACAGTACCGCTTCAATGGTGTTGCGAACTGCCACCGTCCCGGCCACGTCGTGGACGCGCAGCACCCTGCAGCCACCAAGAATCCCAATCGCCGACGTGGCTTGGGAGGCTTCTATTCGTTCCGAGACCTCCAGATCGAGCAGCACGCCGAGGAAGGTCTTGTTCGACGACGACAACAACAAAGGAAACCCAAAATCTGCCAAGTCGCTTGAATGGCGCAGCAGCTCTAGCGACTGTGCAGCAGTTTTACCAAGATCCAGTCCCGCATCGACGATGATCCGCTCCTTCGGGATTCCTGCATCCAAAGCACGTTGCGCTCGATCCATCAAAAATTCTCTGACCGACTCGACAACGTCAGGGTATTCAGGATTGGGGTCAGCCACCCGAGGTCGAAGGCGTATGTGGGTTGCCACCACGCTAGCCCCAGCCTCTGCAGCAACTGCGAGATACTCGGGGTCACCAAAGCCACTGATGTCATTCCCGACCACCGCTCCCACTTCGTAACAGGCTTTCGCCACCGACGCGCGCCAGGTATCGATCGAAATCGGGACATCAAAGCGAGCAACCAGCGCTTCAACCGCCACCACAACCCGATCAAGTTCTTCTTCTTCGGAGACTTCTTCTCCTGGACCGGCTTTGACTCCCCCAACGTCTAAGAGATCGGCGCCAGCGTTGACATGGCTTTCGGCCCGAGTCAAAAAGCGATCGAAAGCAAAGTCTGCCCCTTGGTCGTAGAACGAATCAGGCGTTCGATTCAAAATCCCCATGACCAGCGCGCGATTCGTGACGTCAAACTCACGCTCACCTAGCCAAAGATTTGTTACCGAGACCGATGAGGTTAGTGCCATAAATCAGAACAGCTTGGCTGCAAGTTTCTTGCGATAGCTGGCGGCAAGTTCGCTCTCGGGCCCCAATGCAGCGAGAAGGTCGAGATACTCTTGGCGAGCATCATCATCACTGACGACTCGCTCCAAGAGTTCGTCTAAGAGTGGGGCTATCTCTTGGCTCTTGAGATCAACCTCTTGTTCGGCTAATCGTGCTTGCGCCACCAAGACACTGACCTCGGGCGTTTCTGGCACTTTGGCAAAAAGTTGAAGGGCCTCTTGGGGACGGTTGCTCTCTAACAGGAGCGCTCCGAGCGCAATAATCACCTTGCCATTCCCCGGTTCGAGTTCAAGAGCTTTTCGAAGAGAGGCTTCATCGCCTACACCGAGAAGTTGCTCGGCTTCGCTTTGGGTTGGGATAATACGATTGAGAAACTCTTCGATCTCGCGTTCGCTCAGCGCCCCAACGAAACTGTCGACGACCTGCGTGTCCACCACGGCAAAGACGGCCGGAATGGACTGCACCTGGAACATTTGGGCGATCTGGGGATTGGCATCCACGTCGACCTTGGCCAGTTCCACACTCCCGCCCCGAGCCGCCACCGCCGTTTCGAGCATGGGCCCGAGCGTCGTGCACGGCCCACACCAAGTGGCCCAGAGATCGACAATCACCGGGACGCTTCGGGACCGTTCGAGGACCTCGGTGGCAAACGTGGCATCGGTCACATCAAGCATGTCTTGAGGTTACCGGTCAAGACGCCCCACCGGCTCGCTTCAAGCGATAGCGTCTGTTTATGTCAATTGATGCAGCACCTCCGAGAGGAATCGCCGTCGAGGCGGTCTCAACATGGCTCGAAGAGACCATTCAGGACTTCACCGGGCCCTACACGTTTGATCTTGTGGCCGGAGGCCGATCAAATCTGACCTTTCGCGTCACCGACGCCAAGGGACGAGCGCTTGCGCTTCGCCGACCCCCCGTCAGCCATGTGTTGCCGACGGCGCACGACATGGTGCGAGAATTCACCATTCTCAATGCTCTCCAAGGCACGGGTGTTCCCGTGCCCACGACCTTTGGCCTCTGCCTCGATGATGACGTCAACGAACGACCGTTCTACGTCATGGAGTTTGTCGACGGCCACATCTTGCGCGACGCCGCGACCGCGACGTCGGCCTTTAACGAGAAACAACGAAGTACCATTGGCCCCAATCTGGCAGCCACCTTGGCGGGGCTCCATCGCGTCGACGTCGACGCCATCGGCTTAGGCGACTTGGCGCGGAAGGACGCGTACATTGAGCGCCAGCTCAAGCGCTGGCGGGGACAGTATGACCAAATGCAGGTCGAGGGCGTCAGCCACGATGGCCTCATCGAAGCCGTCGGCGACGCCTTAGCGGCCACGATTCCCCCTCAACAAGCCGTGAGCATTGTCCATGGTGATTATCGACTCGACAACGTGGTGCTAAATGATGCCGGCGAGGTCGCAGCCATTCTGGACTGGGAAATCTGTACCCTCGGTGATCCGCTGGCCGATATTGGCCTCCTGATGGTCTACTGGTCCGAAGCTGGAGACGCCTCGGCCGCGCTGCTTGGTGTGTCCCCCACGATGGCGCCGGGGTTTTCACCACGCGCTGAGGTGCTCGAGGCATACGGCAAGGAAAGTGGCTACGACCTTTCACGCGTGGCCTATTACCAAGCCTTCGGCTACTGGAAACTGGCCTGCATTCTCCAAGGAGTCTTCGCTCGCTCCATCGCCGGTGCTTCTGGCGGCGACACCTCGAGTGTGGACTCGTTCCCTCAGCACGTCGCGCTGTTAGCGCAGACGGCAAGTGATCTCTTGGAGCGTTCACCGCGATGAGCGAAGCCTTTGAATCCTCTCTGTATGAACTCTTCGACGATCCTTCTCTGAGCGACCCTGTCTTAATTGTGGCGCTCGAAGGCTGGGTCGATGCTGGGTTGGGAGCCTCGACCGCCATGGCGGCTCTCCTTGATTCTTCGCCGACCGAACTCTTGGCCAGTTTCGATGATGATCGTTTACTTGACCAGCGGGCACGCCGCCCCATTGCTCGCATTGTCGATGGCGTGACGACCTCACTTTCGTGGCCCGCGATCGAACTCCGTATGGGGGCAGATCGCAATGGTGCTGATGTGCTCTACCTGGTCGGCCCCGAGCCCGACATGCACTGGAACCGATTCGTGGACGCCGTCGTGGAACTGGCCCACCGCTTCGAGGTGCGCCTCGTTGTTGGACTTGGTGCCTTCCCCGCTCCCGCCCCCCACACCCGCCCGGTTCGCTTGGCCGCCACGGTGCCCGAAGCATCAGCCGCGCTCCTTGAGCGGATCGGCCTCGTGGCGGGAGAGCTCGAAGTGCCCGCAGGCATTAGCTCAGCACTCGAGATGGGCTTCGGCGAAAGCGGTATCGACATGATTACCCTATGGGCTCGTGTGCCCCACTACGTCGCCGCTATGGGATTCCCCCAAGCGTCATCTGCGTTAGTAGAAGGCCTTTGTGCGATCTCGAATCTCTCCTTCGATGCCTCGCAACTCGCCGGCCAAGCCGATCACTCCCGAGCGCAAGTCGATGATCTCATTGCATCAAATCCCGAGCACATCGCCATGGTCCGAGCGCTGGAGACAACAATGGACGCTACAGAAGGCAACACCCTCGGGGTGGACGAACTCCCGTCGGGAGATGAACTAGCTGCCGAGCTCGAACAGTTTTTGCGCGGTGAAGAGGCCTGACTCTGGCTGAGGGGGTGACTTGCGCGGAAGAGTTTTTGCGGGAGCGAGCGATTCAGTAAATTCAAGACCGAGTTGATAGCCCTCGAGGAAGATCGACGCTTCGTCTTGGCGCTCGAAACGATTGGCGAGTTCATAGAACGCCGCGGAGTGATCAGGATGAACAAGGTGCGCGAGTTCGTGGACCAGCACCGCATCGAGGATCCAGCCCGGAACGTGGCGTAGTCGCTCGGAGATTCGAATCGCTCCCGAGTCTGACGAACACGAGCCCCAACGTTTGCGTTGGGTTGTGACAAACGACACGGACGTTGGGACCCGATCGATTCCATGCTCTTTGGCCAATGCCACCGCACGATCTAACAATTCTGGGTCCGAAGCTCGAGCAGCAGGGCGCCGCCGAGCTGAGCGTTTCACCAGCCAAGTAATCAGTGATTCACGCTCGTCACCGGCAACGTGCGTTGGCAGAGCGACAATCAAGGTCGTTCCTTCCCACCAAGCCGTGGCAGTTTTTTTCCGCTTCGTGCTGGTACGGATTTCGAGTGGCGGGGTCGTTGCGGTGGCTTCTCGGATCTCGACAGTTGCAGAGGATCTGGCCACGGTCAAACCTTAGACAACGATATTGACGAGTTTGGGAGGTCGAGCGATCACTCGCTTGGGTGTCTGACCACCGAGCTCTTCAATAATTTTTGGCTCTGCCAGAGCTTGGGCGATTGCTACATCCTCGCTCACGGCTTGGTCGACCTCCACGCGTTCCTTTACCTTGCCGTTGATCTGAATCACCATGGTAACGGTTTCGCTGAGCACGAGGTCAGGATCGAACGAGGGCCAGGGCAACTCATGGATGTGCTGGCCGTGGCGACGTTGATAAAGCTCGGCAGGCAAATGGGGTGCCAGCGGTGCGAGAAGCAACAACAAGGTGTCGATCGCCTCGTCGAGGACCTCTTGGGAAACTGGGGTATCGCTTTGTACATAGCGCGTCAAAAGATTCACCTGTTCCATCATGGCGGCCACGACGGTGTTGTAGCTCCAGCGCTCTAAGTCTTCGGTGACTTTTTTGGTCGTCTTGTGCGTTGCGCGGCGCACCTCCAGGTCTTCATCGCTGAGAACGCCGTCGCTACGGGTGGCATGAGGATTCGTGGCCAAGCGCCAGAGGCGATCAAGGAAGCGTCCGCAGCCTTCAATGATGTTGTCGGTCTGGTCGGTCCAGTCGAAGTCATCAGCTGGTGGTCCCACGAAGAGGTGGAAGAGGCGAAGTCCATCGGCCCCCACGCTTCGGTAATACTCCGTGGGAGCGACGAGATTACCCTTTGATTTCGACATCTTCGATCCATCCATGCGGATCATGCCTTGGGTGAAGAGTCGTTTGAACGGCTCGCGATCGATGCCCGGGGCGATGCCGAGGTCAATGAGCGCTTTCGTGAAGAAACGCGCATAGAGAAGGTGCAGAATGGCGTGTTCAATGCCGCCGATGTATTGATCGACCGGCATCCACTTCGCCGCTGCCGCAGGATCGAAAGCTTGACGTTGGTCGAATGGGTCGGTGTAGCGAAGGAAGTACCAACTCGAGTCGACGAAGGTGTCCATCGTGTCGGTCTCCCGACGTGCTGGTTGATCGCAATTGGGACACGCCACGTTGACAAAGGCATCATGGGTGGCGAGTGGCGACTGGCCGGTTGGCGCAAAGGACACGTCGTCGGGAGCGACCACGGGGAGTTGGTCTTCGGGCACGGGCACGATCCCACAGGTCTCGCAGTGTACGACCGGGATCGGACAGCCCCAAAAACGCTGGCGAGAGACCAGCCAGTCACGCAGGCGATAGTTGATGGTGCCACTGCCGAGACCTTGATGTTCGAGCCAGTTGATGGCCGCAGCTTTTGACGTGGGAATATCCATCCCGTCGAGGAACTCGCTGTTGATTTTGATGCCGTCGCCGTTGTAGGCCTCGTCGAAGTCCTCGGGTAAGCCCTCGGGGGGGACGGTGGTGCGGACGATGGGGAGTCCATAAGCCTTCGCGAAGGCGAAGTCACGCTCGTCTTCGGCCGGGACCGCCATGATGGCGCCTGTGCCGTATCCCATGAGGACGTAGTCAGCGACGTAGACCGGAACCGGAGAGCCGGTGAACGGATTGATCACCGAACTTCCCGTGAAGGCACCACGCTTCGACAGCGGTCCTCCCTCAGACGACGTGCGCTCGATGTCACTCGCCCCAGCGATGCGCTCTTGGAGTGCCAAAACGTCAGCCCGTTGTGCATTCGTTGTCAGTTCACCGACCAAGGGGTGCTCCGGGGCCAACACCGCATAGGTCATCCCAAAGCTGGTGTCCGGTCGTGTCGTAAAGACGTCAATGGCCAGATCGTCTCGGCCTTCGACCTTGAGGGCAAACTCTGCTCCTTCGCTGCGGCCAATCCAGTTACGCTGCATGATTTTGACGCGCTCAGGCCAATCAAGCTCATCAAGACCCTCTAGAAGCTCATCGGCATAGTCGGTAATCTTAAAGAACCACTGTTCGAGTTCTTTCTTCTCAACGAGGTCACCCGAACGTTCACAGGTGTCATCGGGAAGGACTTGTTCATTGGCCAGCACCGTGGCGCACCCGGGGCACCAGTTCACGGGGGCGTTCTTGCGATAGACCAACCCGGCGTTGAGGAATGCCAAGAAGATGCTCTGGGTCCAGCGGATATATGCCGGGTCGTGGCTGCGCACTTCTCGTCGCCAGTCGTAGACCGCACCGAGCTTCCTCACCGATCCTCGAAGCTCTTCGATGCGTTCATCGGTGAAGGTCCTCGGATGGGTGCCGGTCTTGATCGCCGCATTTTCTGCCGGCAGCCCAAAGGAGTCAAAACCAAATGGCGACAAGACGCCGAACCCCTTCATTGTTTGATAGCGGACCACCAGGTCGCCGAAGGTGTAATTACGCACGTGGCCTTGGTGGGCGGCCCCCGAAGGATAGGGATACATGCAGAGGGCGTAGTACTTGGGACGAGGGTCATCGTTGTCGACCTCATAGAAGCCAGAGGCCAGCCACTCCTCTTGCCACTTTGCTTCAATTTCTTCTACCGGATATGCCCTGGCCATGGGCTCTATCGTACGCGGTGCCCTGAAGTCCTTGGACCATTGCACGACGCTCTCCTGGTGCTTCCAGCCCTCAGTCGTTCTTTCACCCCGAGGTGTGAAGGACTAACGTCAATTGCAGAGGCATCAAGGAGGTCAGCGTCATGAGCATTACCCCAAACGAGGAAGAATTTCCCCTCATTATTTCGGTCGACGACCACATCTTGGAACCTCGAGATCTCTGGCAGAACGAACTGCCTGCAACTCTTCGAGACCGAGGCCCTCGTTGTGTGCGCGAAAAGACGAAAAGTACGTTTAAAGGTGGCACCCTCACGATGGAGCGCGACGTCGACGATGGAACCTGGACCGATGTCTGGCTCTTCGATGACNTNGTCATGGGAGTCAATCGACTCCACGCCGCTGGAGGCATGCCGCTCGAGTGGCACCAGAACCTGCCGGCCATTTACGAAGACTTCCGACCCGGTGCCTACGACCAAGCATCTCGATTGGCTGATATGGATCTTAACCACCAAGAAGTCGGCATTAACTATCCCAATACCTTTCCGCGTTTCGCCGGCCAAGGATTTGCCGAGCGTCCCGATAAGGACCTCTCGCTACTGTGTCTTCAGATTTATAACGACTGGATGATCGACGAGTGGTGTGGCGGAGCGGCCCGTGGTCGCTTGGTGCCACTCACTTTGATTCCTCTGTGGGACCCCGTCGCCGCTGCAGCAGAAGTGCGTCGGTGTGCCGAGAAAGGGAGTTTCGCTCTTGCATTTAGTGAAAATCCGTCGAAGTTGGGGTTCTCTTCGCTTTATACCGGTGACTGGGATGTTCTTTGGCAAGCGTGCGAAGAAACCGATACAACAATCTCAATGCACATTGGCTCATCGTCATCAATGCCGACAACAAGTCCCGACGCTCCACTGGCCGTGTCAATGTCGCTCAACGCCCACAACGCCCAAGGGTCGGTGTGCGACTGGGTTTACTCGCGCACCCTTGAACGCTTCCCCAGCCTCAAACTGGCCTACGCCGAAAGCCAAGTGGGGTGGATGCCGTTTCAATATGAACGGATGGATGGGGTCTGGCACGAATCAGTCGGCGAAGTCGACCTCCCCAACCCGCCGTCGACCTATGCGAAAGAGCGCGTCTTTGGCTGCATCTTTGATGATCTTCACGGTTTGAAGAGCCGAGATGAGATCGGGATGAGTCAGATCATCTTCGAATGCGACTTTCCTCACTCCAACGGTTCGTTTCCCGATTCACGTCGCAGAGCATGGGAGCTGGCGTCCAAAGCAGACCTGAACGAACAAGAGGTTTATCAGCTGTTACGAGGCAACGCCATCCATGTCTACGGCCTCGAGCGCTTCGGTATAGCCAACTAAGGGTTCTCGCCGTCAGCAATCCCTGTGCGAAGATTCCTGGGTGGCCACTGGCGATTCGACCAAAGAAACGCTGTCCAGGTTCGGACTGAGTGACTTCTTCATTCTCGCATCTGGTTTCAGTTCTTTTGGAAGTTCCATGGCGTGGATTGCCACCACGTTTATCATTTTCCAGCAAACCCACTCTGTCCTCGCTACGTCATTTCCATCAATAAGTTTCTATCTTCCGGCAGTACTTCTGGGGCCAATTTCTACCCGATTGTCGTCACGCTATGGAGCGACGCAACTCTTCGTCGTCAGCGAGGCGGCTGTCGCACTTGTCACACTCTTGCCAGTCACCATTGCCCTCTTCGGTCATCTGGGTATGACCACGCTTCTCATTTGGGAGGTTGCTCAAGGCAGTGCCATTGGCCTGCAAGGTCCGAGTAAAACTATTGTGACGCTCATCTTTGCTCCACACGGCAAGGTCCCTGAGTACAACAGCCAAATCCTCCGGGCCGTTGCCGTCTCCGGTGTGATTGGATTTCTGGTCGGAGGTATTCTGCTCGATACTTTCGGTCCTCTCTGGAGCTTTGCCCTTGATGCCCTCAGTTCCCTCGCGCTCGCTGCTGTGGTGATGCCTCGATTCCGTGATCAGCAGCGAAACGAGAAGCCAGAAACAATCACGTTGGCCCTTCCGCTCCTCAAGAAGAATCCGGGTCTCCGAAGTGTGTTTTTGATGTTTGCCGTCGTGACAGTGGTGGGAAGCATTGTTGTTCTCTTCCCAAGTATCGCCGATCACGTTGGCAGACGAGCAAGCGGACTGTCTTTTCTGAACACGGCCTTCGTCTTCGGCGGCTTGTTTGTGGTGGGGTCCGTCCGATTCCTTCATCAGCGCGTGAAATGGGGCTCCGTTGTCTGGGTGAACACGATCATGACCATGCTCCTTCTCCTCCTGCTGTTGGTCGCCTATTACATTTCTTCATCGCATTCGTTAACCCTCGCCATCATTATTCTTATTCTTCTCCCTCTTGGATTTCTCGTCTCTCTGCAGACGTCAATCCTCACCGCACTGGTTCAAATCGGTTCTCCAAAAGAGTCACGCAGTTCCGTTATCGAACTCTTCACTCTGCTCCCAATGGTCATTATTCCCCTCAGCGAGGCGATCATCGGCTTGTTGGCTGACCAGTTCACCGCGAGCTTTGCCCTGGCTTCGGTTGGGGTTACTCTCATTCTCGTCTTCGTTCTGAGTCTGAAGTCCCATCAAAAACAAGCTCTTGCTGAAGTCGATAAGCAACAAAAGGTTTTTGAAGTTCACCGAACGTCTCCGTTACGTTGGGAAGGTCGCTCACAGGACTACAAATCCCACATCCACAACGCACGGGATTTCAAAACGGGAGAGGCGACGGACAGCGACGAAGAATAGGCAGTAGGTGTAGCCCGAGCGTCAGAGTCTTCGACGCCCCACTGCTAGGATGATTCTTGTTCCTGGGGGTATAGCTCAGTTGGTAGAGCACTTGACTGGCAGTCAAGGGGTCAGGGGTTCAAATCCCCTTACCTCCACCAAAGAAATTGAATTTTGGATTCTGGATTTGCAACCATTTTGCAACCCAACGCACCAAAACAGCTCGAAATGGGCCAACACTGAACCGTATGCCACAGGCATCTCTGCCTAGGAAATAAAGAGTTTTAACTCTCAGCGGGAACATCCAACACCGATGGCTTTTATCCGGTGGTACCCTCGAACGTAGTTTTCCGGTCTCGCGCTACAGAAAGCATTGGGGTTATGACGAACTATTTCTTGCCAGGCTTTCGGTTCCTGCGCAACACTCTTGTCTTCGCAACAGCGTTTTCCATTCTCGCTGTCGTGACCTTGCAAGGACTTGCCAGTGCAACCACGCCTTCGACAACCGCCGTGACCTCAATCACTGTTGGAGTGTACCCCACTAGCGTCGCCGTGAGCCCGGACGGATCGAGTGTGTGGGTGGCTAACTACAACAGCGACACCGTCTCTCGCATCAATACCACCACCAACGCCGTGACCCCAATCACCGTTGGATCGGACCCCTGCAACGTCGTCGTGAGCCCGGACGGATCGAGTGTGTGGGTGGCCAACGTTGGCGGCACCACCGTCTCTCGCATCAATACCACCACCAACGCCGTGACCCCAATCACCGTTGGACCGGACCCCATTGGCGTCGTCGTGAGCCCGGACGGATCGAGTGTGTGGGTGACCATCAATGGCGCCAGCCACGGAAACACCGTCTCTCGCATCAATACCACCACCAACGCCGTGACCCCAATCACCGTTGGATCGGACCCCATTGGCGTCGCCGTGAGCCCGGACGGATCGAGTGTGTGGGTGGCTAACTACAACAGCGACACCGTCTCTCGCATCAATACCACCACCAACGCCGTGACCCCAATCACTGTTGGACCGAGCCCCTACAACGTCGCCGTGAGCCCGGACGGATCGAGTGTGTGGGTGACCAACCTAAGCAACAACACCGTCTCTCGCATCAATACCACCACCAACGCCGTGACCCCAATCACCGTTGGATCGGACCCCTGGAGCGTCGCTGTGAGCCCGGACGGATCGAGTGTGTGGGTGACCAACAATGGCGCCGGCACTGTGTCGCGCATCGCTACGTCGAACAACGCCGTGACCTCAATCACTGTTGGAGCGAGCCCCTATGGCGTCGCCGTGAGCCCGGACGGATCGAGTGTGTGGGTGACCAACAATGGCGACGGCACTGTGTCGCGCATCGCTACGTCGAACAACGCCGTGACCTCAATCACTGTTGGAGCGAGCCCCTATGGCGTCGCCGTGAGCCCGGACGGATCGAGTGTGTGGGTGACCAATCAGGGCAGCGCCAGCGTCTCGCGCATCATTTTCCCTCCCCAATCTCCCTCTAACGTCACGGCCACGCCAGGCGACGCCACCGCCACTATCTCGTGGAGTGCAC
>TBL_comb47_HYPODRAFT_10004179_pt1 | contig 16681 bp, 11 predicted proteins | sample TroBogypolimnion_40_FD_10682 | JGI IMG/M metagenome (IMG submission 10682)
ACTGCCATATCGAGAGATACTCATTCGTTGAGTTATATCTGTGAGCCCTTCAACAAAACATGGATTCTTGCTATTGATGATTGCAAATATGAACAGAACACAACCCTTGCCATTGTAGGCGGAGTGATTAAAGATGGAACTATGAAGTGGATTCAGGACCAATTAGCAAAAGCGAAGAAGAATAACATTACTGTCCTGGCTATGATGCATCATGGTATTGTGGAACATTATACAGGACAGACTTCACTTGATCCGGGCTATGTAACCGATAACTGGGAAACCAATGCAGATGCCCTTATTGATGCCGGTTTGAGGGTCATGTTTACGGGGCACTATCACGCCAATGATATTACCTCGCGTGCAAAGGGGAACAATATATTATTTGATGTTGAGACCGGCTCGCTGGTTACCCCACCAAGTCCTTTCCGACTGATCAGTATGGATCCTGACAACATGTATATTAATACAAAACATATTACTTCCATAGCTGTCACTTTACCTGGGGGACTTGATTTTGTAACCTATTCAAATATGTTTTTATCCGCGCACCTGGATGCTATTTTCTCTTATATGCTTCAATCTCCTCCTTATAATGTTCCATCAGCATATATTGGCACTATAGCCCCCCTGTTCAGAAATGCTATGATGGCTCATTATGCAGGGGATGAACACATTACTCCTGCAGAACAGGCAAGCGATGATTATGTTGCCGGTTTATCGCCGCAATTGGGAATGGCCTTACACAATTTATGGACTGATTTACCCCCATCGGATAATCAATATACGATCGATATGAGAAAAAAGCTTAAATAGACTGTCTCGATCCCGATCTATACCTGGAACATGATATACTGACCCATTTAGAACATTTAATAGATGATAAGAGTCTGAATGGGTCAGTATATATTATTCAGGATAAACTGAGAGTATATCTGGATTAAAGCAGGCAGAACTCTTCAGTATTTTATGGCTTTGATATAACCATTATGACCTTTCGCGGAACTATTCTACTGATTTCTCCCCTATTCAGCTATTGAATTGATAAGGGATGGCGAAGTAATTGTATTTTAATTCTGCCTTATCTCTATCTTACCACTATTTGAACAAATTCGATACAAATTCGTAACAAATTCGATACAAATAGGTAACAAATTCGTATCCGTATGAATTTGTTACCTATTTGTAGTGAATTTGTTACGAATTTGTTCAGAAAGTGGTAAGACAGAGTTAAAACAGCGGTATGATAAGTTAAAGATACATTCATGACGCAAAAGTCAGGGGATAACATATCTATACGCAGGAAATGTAATTGGCGTTTCGTTTGAAATACCTGAGTAAGTTGTACCCTTCATAGCAAGTTTGGAGTTCGCAGACGGTTTATAGGGACAGGTCATGACTGGTATCGGCAAAAACAGGAAGGCGGATTTTTATTTTTATCCTTTATATTATAAATCAATGTCAAAAAACATGTTCAATTGTATTAATTAATATAATTTTATGTCGGAAAATCTGAAAGAGAAATTACCATAACCCAATTGACCATGAAGCGGGGAATAAATCTACTGTCGTTAATTCTTGTATACCTTTGTTTGACCGCCTGTGCAACTACCTTTGATACGCGAACGACCCAGATCGAAATCATGAAGCCGGGGATCTTTAACTTTCCTGAAAACATTAAGACGGTTGCCTTGATAAATAGTGTCCCGTACAATCAGCTAAGTCAGCCTTTTCAGTATATCCGTCACTCTGTATATTCAACGGATAGTTCCTATTATCATGAATTAAAAGGTACTGAATTTGACCCAACCATTAAATACAAGGATTTATCGAATACCTGTTTGGATGCTTTAGCCTGGACCTTGAATAAAGATGGATATTTTAGCAATGTGATTAATTATCACGATAGTTTAAGCAATATCTCTCAGTCAAATCATGATCTGTTTAGTCCTGACCGGTTGTTTCAAAGGACTAAGTCAGACCTTTGTATTATTCTGAATCAGTTCAGTTTTAATGTTGAAAAGTTAAAAGATAATGGAATTGTAACGAACTGCGCATCTCTTTTGTGGACCATCGCCTATCGGAATGATACCTCGGCCTATACCTATAAACAAATTGATACCCTGACTTTTACAGCTAAAGATTTTCCCCGTGAATTAACTGATAATATGAAAATCAAAATGGCAGTAAACAATTCAGCTACCTTCTTCGGACAAACATTGTGTTCAAAGATCATCCCTGGCTGGATCCCGGTTGAACGCATGTATTACACCTCTCTTGACAAAGATATGCGTCATGCTGAAAAGTATGTTATGAGCAATGAGTGGCCTAAAGCTGCTGAACTCTGGAGTAAGCAAACAAAAAGTAAAAATCCACGGACAGTTGCAAAGGCCTCCTACAATATGGCCCTGGCCAGCGAGATGGAGGGCAAACCGGATGAGGCCATCAATTGGCTGCTTAAATCCTACTCCATTGTGAATAAAAACAATAAAGATCATAAGGAGAGTTGCCAGCAGTACATTAATATTTTAACCCTGCGGAAAAAAGAAATCGAGAAACTAAACCTGCAAGTAAGAAATAAATAATAATTTTTATTGAATTATTGTTTGTTGCAGAACCTGGCAATGTTGATTTTAGCTCCCTTTGAACCAAGCTTTTCTGCCAGTTTAAAATCAGGACACGCCTTATCAAATAATCCCAGATGACAGTATGCAGATCCACGATTGTTATACGTGTTGGCATCTCCCGCATATAATTCAATCACCCGGGTATAATCGGCAATGGCTTTATCATCCGACTTTAGTGAGAAGTACGCATTTCCACGGCTGTAGTAGGCTATCGCATAATCAGGTTTTAGTTCAATGGCTCTGGTATAATCCTTAATGGCTTCATCTAATGATCCCTGGTTATGGAATGCTGCTCCAAGATTGTTATAAGCAAAGGCAGAATCAGGGTTCTTGGTTACTGCCGTATTGTAATAATTCATCTTATCGGAATAGGCACGGGAATTTATAAAGGTGTAACAGGATAGAAATACAACCAGGGCTGCCATTAACCAGGGTCTTTTAATGTCCCCTTTTTCAAACCATTTCTTCGGAAGGCTGAAAAGTACAAATAAGATTATGCCGATCATGGGAAGAAAAAAACGGTGATCCAAATAATCTATTGCCTGATGTTTAAATACCATGGTTGGCAACAACAACAAGAGGAACCATGCGAAACAAAACAGTTTTTCTTTATTCGATCTTTCTTTATTCCTAAAAAACAGGATAATCAATAGAAAGATGATCCCTGATCCAATCAGGGTTTTAAACAAAGAAAAGCCTGGAATAGGGGCAATATCAAAGGGAATAAAAAACTTAGCCAGCGATTCGGGTATTGTCCTCAAATTCGATAAAACCGGTGCTAATCCAAACTTCTCGTTCTGGCCTAATACACCAAATACATCGTCCTGAGCTGAAAACTCCTTAAGTACGTTTAGCCTTAACAAAAACCACAGAACTCCTGAAACACCATAAAACAGAATAGTTATAAGATATTTTTTCTCCAGGTGTTTGTCGGAAGTTGAAACAAAATAATAGATCATGAAAAGGAAAGGCAGAAAGGCGGCAGTTTCTTTACAAAACAATGCCATAGTAAACGCGGCCCAGTGCAGAACCAGGAGCTTCTTCTTTTTATTTAGGAGATAATCTGCAAGAAACAAAAACGATAATAAAGAGAACAATGTCAGTAATAAATCTCCCCTGGCAGGTATCCAGGCTACAGTAGATACAAAAAGCGGATGCGTGCAATAAATCAATGTACTCAGCAATGCTAACCGGATTGGGATTAAAAATCGCCTAAGCAACAGATAAAGCAAACAGGCAATTAAACCCAACAGCAGGATATTGGTTAAGTGATACATCCATGCATTATCTCCTCCCGATAATTGAATATCTGTCATGTAAGACAATGTTTGCAGGGGGCGGTAAAAATGCCCCTTATCAGCTATAAATGCATCGGTCTGAAATGCACGGAGTGAATTCCCAAAATGAGAAAGGAAATCTACATGATTGGTGATAATCTTATTGTCATCAAAATAGGTCAGTCCAAATTTTAGTGTTTGCAGATAAAGAAATACAGGGATGCAAAAAACAAGAATAAGTGGAAGAATTGAGCTTTTCTTATTTAAGATCGCACCAAAGGAAGATTCTTTGATTGTATTAGTTTTCGGTTGATGTTGAATCTTTTTCATCTTGGTTGCAGGCTTTGGAAAAGTTTAAAAATACAAATAAACTTTACATAGTGTTGAAACAACAAGTGTTATTTTTTCATGAGGTATAAGTCTTATATACAATGCCTACTGAGTGAAATCTTTCAGCAATAAGGTCGTCCGTAAAATTCTGATATCTTTGTTTTAAACAAAACTGCAGTTTAACTCGTAATGTGCAGTTAAATGCATTATCTTAATCGGATTCACAATAAAATTCCCGGATGAACAAATGAACAGGATCTTAATCATACTTGTATTGTTGACACTTCGGATTTCGATTGATGTACAGGCTACCGAAAAACCCTGGTTACGTCCCGTTGTGCAGGTTGCAGGTGAAGGAACCATTGAAATTACAGGGAATGCAGCTTCTGCGGGCGTTTGGTTTCTTCGCTTCGGGAATCATTCGTATGAGCCTGACTGGTTGATTCTGGAAAAGAAGGAACAGGATCAATGGGTAAAAATCGGAGATCAGAAATCAATTGTTATTGGAAGTCCTTTGACAATCAATCTTTTTCAGGAACTGAAAGCCGTTCGCTGGATGATCCCTGAAAGCATTTATCAGATGGGAGTTAATTATCGGTTCAGGGTAGGACGGAAAGGCGGCATTAATGGTCAGCCTGACCGCGATGGCTTCTGGGACCAGATTATTGTGGTGGAGGATTCGGTTCTGAATACCGACCCTGTAACACGGTTGCGAAAGATTCAGATACTTGAATCAGGGAAATTTGGAGAGGCTTTACCGCCTTATGTCCAAAAGATCAATAATACTTCCGAAGAGATAAAGACTCTTATGGAATCGTTGACTGACCCGGTGATGGAGGTCTTTAAAACAACTCCCCAAAAGGAATTAAGCTGGGAAGAACTTGCATCGAAGGTTCTTCCTCTCGATTACCAGAAGATATTAATAGCAGGGGTCAACGATACTGATCCGGGGTTTGCCTATCAGAACGGGCAGTGGTTTGTCACCTGGAGTGGGAGTGACGGCACGCAGATAATGCCTGAATATTATAATCAGATCGATAGTTGGTTTGCTCCGGCCATAGTCATCGGGAAAAACATTATACGGCCTGCACCCTTATCGGCAAAGACTAGTTTTTACAAGGATCAGAACGGACATTACCTTCCGCTGCTAACGATAGAATGGTCCTGTCTGTTAGCCAATAAGCAGGAGATTAAAATTACGCAGCGATTGTTTGAAGAAGAGATGGATGGAATTCCCCAGGTGTTTGTCAGCATGAAGATGGAGAATGCCCCAACGGGTGCACATTTTATCATTGGTCACGGCATCCGGCCCAATACACATCTCTGGGATCATTATGGAATGACGAATACACCTGTCCCTTTTTTCACAGCTCAGGATAAGCTGGCAAAGAGTAGTGATTTTGTTCTTCAGGATGAAATCAAATCAGTTGTTCTGCGCGCCAATGTTCCTTTTCTGTTGATACATTCAGGAGTAAACGAAACGTTGCTTGATTTTGATGCAGGATACCAGCAACTGTATTTAGCAGTTCCCCAAAGGAGAACCGATCAGTTTATCAACAGGGTCACACCGGAGGATTTTCTGAAGGCCTATAATAAATTTGTTGGTAAGTGGAACGGCTTTCTGTCCAAAGGCGCTACGGCTGAATTGCCTTCAGCTGAATGGAACCGGAAGATCGATTCGTGGTTAAGCCAAATGAATTCGATCACTAAAATTCAATCCGAAGGACAGGAACAGCTGAGCTATGGTGCCTATCTTTATAAAGCCTTTTTTGGTATTGAAGAGGGCTGGCCGATTATGGCATTAGCCCAGTGGGGAAAAGGGGAGGAAGCGAAACAAGAGGCTGAGATCATACTTTCTAAAGGAAACCTGGATAAAAGCAATTACCATCATCAGTATCGCAATGGACTCAGTTCATGGTATGCTGCTACGGTAGCACAGTTAACCGGTGACAGGGAATGGCTGAGAAAGATTTCACCAACACTGATATCCAATGGGAACTGGACCATACAGGCCCGAAAAGAAAAGGATGCAGAGCGATCTGTGATTGGCAAAGGTCTGCTGCCCAGCCATATTTACGGGGGCGATGTTTCGACTCCTGCTTATAGCCTTTATTCGAGTGCAACATGCCAGAAGGGATTAACTGAAACTGCGGATGTCTTTAAGAAATCGAAGCTGCCTGAGTTACAATCAGACGCTGTAGTGTTTGACAAGGAAGCACTGGATTTTCAGAAACGGCTCATTGAAGTCTTTGACGAAGTTCTAAATACCCAATCCACTCCGGCCTTTTTACCACTGGCCCTGGAGTTGGATCATAAGGAAGGCAACAACGAGAAAGCCTATAACCGTCTGACTGAAGATCATCTGGGCAATTACTGGAATCTATTCGCCCCGATGTTCCTGCATCTGGGTATTCTTCGGTATAATGATCCACAAAGGCCCAGTCAGTGGATAACAAATTACCTGGAGAATCATGGTGGTCTCTATGCAGGTCTTCCACGTTTTTACAGCGGCCTCGATGCTGTATATTCAGTGGGCTATACCGACGAGTTGCTCGAACGTTCGAAGGTTGAACTGACCAGACGGAGCAAGGCACTGGCGGCAATGGAATCGTTCATGATTAATGCGTCAAGTTCGAACGGGAATACCATTCCAGAGGTTTCAGGATTGTTTCCTGAACGCCTGAACCAGGCAGACTACGAAAGGGTGGTAAGGGAATCGCCATGGAATTTTGGGATGTATAATGTCGACCGATACCTGAAGGGCTATAATTCGTTTACCGAACCTCTTGGCGCTGGTGCCGGTGAAGGGCTGCTGCTCATCCGCAAAAGCCTGATTGACGAGATGAAAGATGAGAATGGCCTGCCTGATGGTGGGGTCTTTTTCCTTTCGTCTGTTCCGGGAGATTGGCTAAAGGAAGGCAAAGAGATCAAACTTACCGGCTTTCCAACAGCCTACGGGACCTTTGATCTATATGTGAAGTCCTACCTAACCAGCAAACGTCAAGTTGAGGTAGACTATAAATACACCCCTGTTCTGGGAAAAGAACCTGGTACAGGTAAGGATCTTTTGGCATGGAATACCCTTAACAAGATACTGATCCGTTTGGTGCCTTCACCCGAAGACCTTCAATTGATCAAGAAACTGAAGATCAAGGGACCATTTGTGAGTCGGGATGAATGGACCATACAACTGCCCGTGAAGGAAGAAGGACATTTTATTGTAAAGTTCTAAGGGAAGAACGAATTACATGGATAGGGACGAATGACAAGAAAGAACCAATTACACGAATTAAAACGGATTACACGGATTACTATAGCAGCATGCGTGCGGTTCTGCGGCTTTTTGGATTGACTTTACCTTCTTAATTGGGTTGGTTCTGTGTTTATATAATAAGAAGGATAATCACATCAATTAATTTATTGGGGAATAATAGTTCCGTTAATGAGGTTTTTAACTCCGATTATCTCATCTATGCTCTCCCAGAAGGCAAAGTGACCACGAAGAATATAATTTTCCCGAACAATTTTTGAAGCTTTTTCAAGCTTTGGTATCCAATGCAGGGGTATAGTAATAATTCGTTGATCAGACAGGTGAAATGATATGTCATCATCTGAAAATACTATACATTTAAAAGTTGGCATTTCAGAAAAACCAGTCGAAAGGTTACTTCTTTTTATATTCTTTTTTATTGGTGTTTTTACAGTGTTCATCCCAAGATTGCTTTATAAGTTGAAAATTCTCGATAACAATTCTCCTTAATTTTAAAAGTTCCGTTTTAGAAAATCCATTGTTGTCAGCAAGTATTATTATTTCTTCCTCTTTTAACCAATATTTACACTCTTTTCGTCCATCTACTATGTGAATGTGCATAGGTTCTCCACAGTCATAACTTGTAAAGAAAAATATAATTGATCCAATTTTAAGAACTGTAGGCATCCTAATTTAATCTTGAATCAAAGTTACAAAACTTTACTGCAAACACCAATTTCCGCTTTATTTTAAGAGCATCCTTGCGGTTCTACGGCTTTTCTGTTCTACGTAAACTCTTCGTCCGGCAGTAATCTGGCTTACCAATTCAGGCGTGTAATAACGAATAGTAACCAGGTCGAGGCCGATGTTATACTTTACTTCAAACTTTTGCTGCAGCTGGGTGATCAGCTTATCAATTCCCTGTTCAGGTTCATCAAAGGCCAGCGAAAGATCAAGGGCCGATTGCTGGAGAAGGCCAACTTTCAGGCGGTATTTGGCAAACAAACTGAATACATCCGAGACACTGTTGATGCTGATGAACGAAAAGTCGTTTGGTGTAAGCGTGATCAGCGCCATATTGTTTTTCATGATAATCACCGGAACCAGGTTAAGCGGATGTTCCACTGCATGAATGATTGTCCCATCTTTTTCAGGCTCCAGGAAAGACTTGACAAAGAGTGGAATATTCTTGTTCTGAAGCGGTTTGATTGTTTTGGGATGGATTACCTTGGCTCCGGAGTAGGACAATTCGATGGCTTCCTTATACGATAATTCGTCCAGCTTCTGTGTATCGGTAAAGAAGTCAGGATCGGCATTCAGGATTCCCGGTACATTTTTCCAGATGATCACTTCTTCAGCATCAAGCAAATTAGCCAGAACAGCAGCTGTATAATCGGAGCCTTCTCGTCCAAGAGTTGTAGTTTGATTGGTCAGCGTTCCCCCGATAAACCCCTGCGTGATGTATAAATCATCCGATTCGAAGGTAAACTGACGTTTAGCAAGGCGCACCGAGAGTTCCCAGTTAATGTTGGCTTCGCGAAACTGATCGTCCGTTTTCAGGCAGTTGCGTATGTCTACCCAATGGTTTTTCGTACCTGTTTTATTAAAGTACAGACTAATGATTTGTGTCGAAATCAATTCACCAAAAGCCACAAGCTGGTCGTATTCATAGTCAAAGTTCATCGACCGGTCGGCTTTCAGGCGGTTAGTGATTAGTGTAAACAATCTTTCCACTTCAGGAAGCAGAATTGGTTCGCCCCATAGGTCGGTGATGATTTGATCGTGATATTCTTTTATTTCAAGCAACGAGGTCCACATCTCCGGATCCTGGTTGTAATATCTCCGGGCTAATATTTCAAGGGCATTGGTTATTTTACCCATGGCCGAAATCACCAATACCTTGTTCCCTGGATACATTTGCAGGATATTCACTGAATTACGAATCGCCTGGGCGGATTGAACGGAGACACCTCCAAATTTGAAAACTTTCATATTTACCTGGATTAATTGACTGAACAAAAATAAAAATTTGTACCAGTCAAACGATCTAATCCTGAAAGTAATTGTATCGATTTTTCAGAAAGAAGGGCAATAAGTACATTGCATGGTTTTTGGTCAGATAATTCTGGTTTGAAGGGTTTTGCTTTCCTGCAACAGTAAAGTGTGGTGAGAAGATGATCAGGTTTGTGGATTTGAAGATGAAAAATAGAGATGATAAAAGACAGATTTGTCTCTTAATTTGGGGATTTGTAACTATTGTTACAAAAATGCGATACTGATCTTTTTACATTTGTGACCTTATTCAGCTGACTCGATGACAAAAAATACTGTTCTTAAGAAACTCCGCAAGTTCCACAAGTGGCCCGGAATAGTCATAACACTGTTTGTTATTCTGTTTTCGCTATCAGGAATTCTGATGAACCACCGAAGCGGGATATCAGCCATCGACCTCAAACGTTCCTGGTTGCCTTCAGAATACAACTATCAAAACTGGAATAAGGGCGCGGTTAAATCAGTATGTCCTCTGGGGAATGATTCGGCACTCATTTACGGAAACATTGGTATCTGGTTGAGTACCGATCATTTTAAGACCTTTCAGGATTGGAACATGGGGTTTCCCAGAGGAATTGATAACAGGAAGATCTCAAAGCTGATCAGAACTCCGAACGGTAAACTTTTTGCAGGAACATTTTTCGGATTGTATGCCTATTCACGGAAGCAACAGGAATGGCAGAAGATCGAACTACCTGTTTCCGAAGAGAGAATCACGGATCTAATCTTGAAGGAAGGTGAAGTGATGATTCAAACCCGTTCATTTCTGCTGAAGACCAGGGATGGGAAATCCTTTCAGGTCGTCAACATCCCTCCACCAGAAGGATATGACGGCAAGGCTAGCTTATTTAAAACCTTGTGGCTGCTTCATAGTGGTGAAATCTGGGGATCAGCCGGCAAACTGGTTGTCGATCTGTTTGGTCTGGCCATACTGATTATTTCACTCACAGGACTCATTCATTTCATATTTCCCAAATGGCTGAAACATCGGCGGAACAGGCAAAAAGACAACAGTAGATTGGTGCCGGTCAGAAATGCCAATCTGAAATGGCATAACCGGTTGGGCTGGATATTTATTCCTTTCCTGATGTTTGTAACAGTCACCGGTATGTTTCTTCGTCCGCCCTTATTGATCGCCATTGGGAATTCAGTTGTTTCACCTATTCCGGGGACCGTATTGAGTACTTCGAATCCTTGGTACGACAAGCTTCGCCGGGTATTGTACGACGAGCAACAACATACCTTTGTGTTTTCGACCAATGACGGAATCTTCTTTTGCAATGAAAACCTTAAGGAACCTATGCGACGGGTGATTAATGAACCGCCGGTAAGCGTAATGGGCTGCAATGTGCTGGAGAATAAGGGACAAGGCAAATACCTGATTGGCTCATTCAACGGGTTATTTCTTTGGAATCCATATACTGGACAATTGCTTGGCTATATTTTGGGTAGTCAATATGTAGCTCCGCAGGTCATGGGGCCACCCATCTCGAAAGACATGATCGATGGCTGGTTTGCGGACAAGATTGGAAATGAGTTTTATTTCGATTACAATCAGGGTGTTATCCCTATACAGCATTCCCCTGGATTTGGTGAAATGAGCACTGAAATCATTCGTAAAAGTCCTATTTCGTTGTGGAATCTGGCACTCGAAATTCACACCGGGCGCATCTTTGAACCGGTATTAGGAATGTTTTACATTCTCTATGTTCCCCTGGCAGGAATATGCATCCTGATTGTTGTAATCAGTGGATTCTTTATCTGGTGGATGGGTTATAGAACAAAAAATTCTAACACGAAGACGCAAAGTCACAAAGATTAATAAAGAAGAAATATTTCCCTCGTGACTTCGTGACTTTGTGTTGAAACCATCACCCAATTGTCTTCATAAATCCCGGAGTCTTGCGATGTTTCGTGGCCTGTTCAAAGGCATAGGCCAGTTTGATTAAGGTTGGTTCGCTCCAGGCACGACCAAAGAAGGTAATGCCAACGGGTAGTCCATGTACAAATCCGGAGGGAACTGTAATGGCAGGGTAACCAGCAATAGCAGCAGGTTCTGAACTTCCTCCGCCAAAATGATCTCCGTTAACCGGATCTATTGTCCATGCAGGTCCATTGGTGGGAGCAATTAGTGCATCAAGCTGGTGGGTATCCATCAATAAATCGATGCCCTTTTCCTGGGTAAGTTCTTTTACTCTTTTGAGTGCTTTTAGATAGATTGGATCGTTTAGACCTGTAGTTTTCTCAGTGTCTTCAAATGTTTCCTGATCAAACCACTGCAATTCGGTGTCAGCATTCTTTTTATTGAATTCAATCAAGTCAGCTAAGGTTTTGACTTTAAGCCCTGTGCGTGTTTTCAGGTAAGCATTCAGATCAACCTTAAACTCTGAGATTAGTACCTGCAATTCGAGGTTGCCCCATTCGGCACGGTTATCAAACTTCAGGTTCTCAATAATCACTGCTCCGTTGTTCTTTAAGGTTTGAATCGCATCCTTCATCAGTTTGTCCACTTCAGAATGAAAGCCAAAGAAATCGGAAGCAATACCTATTCGGGCATTTTTCAATCCACAGGCATCCAGAAACTTTGTGTAATCGTCAAGTATCTTACTGTTCCCGGAACCTTTTTCAGCCAATAACCCTAACAGGATGGCAGCATCTGTGACTGTGCGAGCCATAGGACCTGCTGTATCCTGACTGTGTGATATAGGAATAATCCCATCCCTGCTCCACAATCCAATAGTCGGTTTAATACCTACAATTCCATTTATCCCTGATGGGCATACGATTGATCCATCAGTTTCTGTACCTATCCCCAGGGCACATAAATTGGCAGAAACAGCAACACCTGTTCCAGAACTCGAACCACAGGGACTTCGGTCTGTACAATACGCATTTCGAACCTGACCACCCCGGCCACTCCATCCACTCGATGATCTTGTTGAACGGAAATTGGCCCATTCGCTCAGATTGGTCTTACCCAAAAGAACAGCCCCCGCTTTGCGTAATTTGTCAACAATAACAGCATCGTCAGGAGCCGGTGAGCCAATCAACGCATTCGATCCTGCGGTAGTTTGCATCTTATCCCCAGAATCAATATTATCTTTAATCAAAACTGGTATTCCATGTAATGGACCACGAACCTTTCCTGATTTACGTTCAACATCCATTTGCCGGGCAATAGCTATTGCATCCGGATTAACCTCTATGACTGCATGCAATTCCGGTCCCTTTATGTTGATCTCTTCGATACGATCAAGGTATTTCCTGGTGATTTCTTCGGAAGTCAAAACCCCTGAACTCATCTTCTGCTGAAGATCAGCAATGGTTAGTTCATTCAACTCAAAGTCGGAATAATCTGTTGGGGCAATTTTGGAAGTGGATGAATTAACACAGCAACTCAAAGGGGCAAGTGCCAGGTTTCCGCCACCAATGGCAGCTGTTTTAAAGAAGTTACGTCGTTGCATAAATCAGGAATTGAAAATGAAACGACAAGTTAAGAAAAGCTTTTGTTAATTCAATAGGCTTAGGAATAGAAAAGTCGCTCATGAAATAATCCCGAGCGACTTTCTTAAAATTATTTAGAACTTTATGTCAGCATCACTTGAGATAAGCTAATTTTAGATTGGCTTTCTTTCCGGGTATTGGATAAGTTCTGTTTCTAATTCAATGGCAAGTCTTTTTAGTTCTTGCTATCAGCTAAACAGTCAACAAAATACTCTTTAACATCTGTTGCTGATTTTGGTCTTGATTCAAGATTGAATTTTATCCTAAACTTCTTTTGTGTATTGTTTTGATTATCGAATAATTCAAAAGATAAATTGGAATCAGTAAAACTCAGGTCTAAATGTTCGGGTTTCTTATCATTTGAAAGCGTATAAAACCAATTTATCAATATTTGAACTTCCCAGGTTGTAAGTGAAGCTTCAACGGTCTGCCAATTACCAATATTACTAATAACATTTAAAAAAATATTCAACCAATTACTGTCCCAATCACCTTCATTGTTTCCAGGATATTGATAATTAGTTATTTTTATTTCAACAATTTGATTGTCTATGCCATTAAAAATCATTAGTGTTTATATTTAAGCTTCAAATAAATTACCTGTTCTTATATTGCTTATCATAATAGCTCTGGTAATCTCCGCTGGTAACGTTTTCCATCCATTCGGTGTTGGCCAGATACCAGTCAATTGTTTTTTCGATTCCTTCTTCAAATTGAAGGCTTGGCACCCAGTTGAGTTCCTTTTGCAGCTTGGTAGAATCAATGGCATAGCGAAGATCGTGTCCGGCACGGTCTTTCACATAGGTGATCAGCTTTTCTGATGTTCCCATCTCGCGGTTCAGTTTTCGGTCCATAATACGGCACATTACCTTAATCAGGTCGATATTGGTCCATTCATTGTGTCCGCCGATGTTATAAGTATCGCCGTCTTTGCCCTGATGGAAGATCAGATCAATTGCCCTTGCATGATCTTCCACCCACAACCAATCGCGGATGTTGAGCCCTTCACCATAAACCGGCAGAGCCTTATTGTGTTTTATATTGTTGATAAACAGTGGTATCAGTTTTTCGGGAAACTGGAACGAACCATAGTTGTTCGAACAGTTTGATACAACAGCAGGTATTCCGAATGTATCATGGTAAGCACGTACAAAATGATCGGAGCTGGCTTTTGAAGCAGAATACGGGCTATGTGGATCGTAACCGGTTTCTTCGGTAAACATTCCTTCATTTCCTAAACTTCCGTAAACCTCATCGGTAGAAATATGGTAGAAACGCTTTCCTTCAATATTGTCTTTCCATATGTGACGAACAGCATTCAACAGGTTAACCGTTCCAATCACATTCGTAAAAACAAATTCTGTTGGATTGGTAATAGAACGATCGACATGGGATTCAGCTGCCAGATGAATCACACCGTCGAACTGTCGCTCAATAAACAGCTTCAGGATAAACTCCGCGTCAACAATATCTCCTTTCACAAATTCATAGTTTGGTTTATCCTCCACATCAGTCAGATTTGCCAGGTTTCCGGCATATGTGAGTTTATCGAGATTGACAATTTTATATTCAGGATACTTGTTTACGAATAGCCGTACAAGGTGAGAGCCAATAAATCCGGCACCTCCGGTAATCAGAATTGTCTTCATGCTGTATTTCTTTAGTTAATAGATTCCTCTTAATTTCTTTTCCCAAAACCAGGCGGATAAAAGCGTTTCTTCCAGTCCGGTTTCTGCTTTCCAACCCAGGTCTTCATTGGCTAAAGTAGTATCAGCCCATATTTTTTCGATGTCACCTGCGCGGCGGGGTACAATTTTGTAGTTCAGTTTTATGCCGGTAACCTTTTCAAAAGTATGCACTATTTCAAGCACTGAAACCCCATTACCTGTACCAAGATTGAATATTTCATATCCTGCCTTATTTTTATTTTCGAGTAAACGGTTTACAGCTACCACATGAGCTTTTGCAAGATCAACCACGTTGATGTAATCGCGCACTGCAGATCCATCGATCGTATCGTAATCATCTCCGAATACCTTTAACTCAGAGCGAAGACCTGCTGCGGTTTGGGTAACAAATGGAATCAGGTTTGCAGGTATGCCTATCGGAAGTTCGCCGATAAGTGCGGATGGATGAGCTCCCACCGGATTAAAGTAACGGAGGGCAATTCCCTTAATCTGTTGATTGGCTGCAATGGTGTCGTGCAAAATATCTTCATTCACCCGTTTGGTGTTTCCATAGGGCGATTCGGCATCTTTACGGGGAGTTTTTTCAGTAACAGGAAGACTGTCAGGCTGACCATAAACTGTGCAGGAAGAAGAAAAGACTATGTTCGGAATTCCGTATTTGATTTGACCTTCAAGAATATTAATCAATGACAACAGGTTATTTCGGTAATACAACAAAGGCTTTTTAACCGATTCGCCCACAGCTTTTGACGCTGCAAAGTGGATGATGGCCTCAATCCTGGGATGTTTTGCAAAAAATGCTTCCACTTTCTCCTTTTCAATCAAATCAAACTGTACGAAGACAGGACGAATACCTGTAATCTTTTCAATGCCGTCCAGCACTTCCTTGCTGGAATTTGAAAGGTTATCAACAATAATTACTTCATATCCTGCATTTTGAAGTTCGACTGATGTATGCGAACCAATGTATCCAGTACCTCCGGTAACCAAAATCTGTTTCATGTAATGATTGGTCTGTCTGTTGTAGCGCAAATTTAGGAATTATCTGGTTCCCTTTTGCCTAAGATATACATTAAGTTTGCTTTACAATATATATTATCACATTGTTGAAAACTTTGCCTTGAAGCAATGCGAAATTTTTTTACTTTTGATGGTTCAAACAATTAGAACGTGGAAATTAATCAATACATAAAAGAGCTTTTATTGCTGAATGATTGTGTAATCATTCCTGAATTCGGAGGATTTGTTGCGAATTACCAACCAGCAGCAATCGAAAGGAATCAGTTTTTTCCACCCAACAAGGAAATTGCTTTCAACAACAAACTGATTTCCAACGATGGTTTGCTGATTAATTATATTGCTGACATCGAAGGATCCAATTACTTCAGTGCCAAACAAAAAGTTGAAAGCTTTGTAGAAGAAACTATAGCACAACTGGAACGAAACCGCAATGTCTATTTTGAAGGTGTCGGCTATTTACATTACGATTCGAGAGAAAATCTTCTTTTCGAGCCTCAGGTGAAACAAAATCTTCTGGTTGAATCCTACGGACTACCAAATTTCTCTTACGAAAAGCTCTATCAAAGGCAAATACCCAAACCAGTATTTAAAGTCGAGCATCAGGAAGCGGTTCCGGTCATCTTTCAGAAACGCAAAATGAGAAAACTGGTTGTAACATTACCATTGTTACTGGCCATGGCGCTCATCCCTATGAAACACAACAAGGAATATCTGTCGAAATCAGATATGGGCATTTGGGAAACCTTGTCTTCAAGTACTATGGTAGCTCCAACTCAAACGCCAGATGTGAAAGTTGCAATTGCTAATCCAATAGCTGTCGCACCTGCTACTGAGCAATTCAAATACTTTATTATCGGCGGGAGTTTTAAAAGCGAAGAGAATGCCATTAATTATATTCATCAATTGAAAAAGCAAGGATACTCCGGGAAAGATCTT
>TBL_comb47_HYPODRAFT_10004180_pt1 | contig 16679 bp, 12 predicted proteins | sample TroBogypolimnion_40_FD_10682 | JGI IMG/M metagenome (IMG submission 10682)
CTCGGCGACGGCGCGACGGCCAACGGCTCGCTCGGCAGCGGCGCGGTTGCGAACAACGCGCAGCTCGCGTTCAATCCGGCGGGCAACCAGAACTTCACCAACCCGATTTCTGGCAGCGGCGCAGTCGTCGTCCGCAACTCCACCGTGACTTTGAGCGCTGCCAATAGTTTCAGCGGCGGCACAACCGTCAGTAACGCCGCGACGCTCGCCATTGCCGCCGACAACAATCTCGGCGGCGGCGGTGTGACGCTCGATAACGGCACGCTTGCCACGTCCGGTTCATTCACTTTGAGCAACCGCACGGTGACGTTGAACTCTGGCAACGGCTCGCTTGCGCCAGCGAACACCTTGACCATCACCAATCCCGTCCTCGGCGCGGGCGGGTTGAACATGAGCGGCGCGGGCGTGCTGGTTTTGTCCGCCGCGAATTCTTACGCCGGCACGACTACTGCCGGCAGCGGGGTGGTGCAGGTCGGCAGTGCTGGAACATCCGGCTCGTTGCCGGGAAATGTTTTGCTCACCGGCGGCAGCGTGAATTACAGTCGCACGGATAATTTTTCGCAGGCCGGAACGATTGCCGGCAGCTCGTCAACCAGCTCCATCACCAACAGCAGCACGGCGGCGGGCAACACCAATACGCTGACGTTTGAGGCGGGAATTAACGCGCTCGGCACTATCCGAAATTCCGCCGTCGGCACGCTGACCTTGACCGCGGCGGCCAATTCCACGAACAACCTCGCTGGCAACTTGGTGAATTCGTCCGGCACGTTGCAAATGGCCGGCGGCTGGTGGTCGGTCACGAACAACCTCAACACCGCTGGAAATAATTTTCTCATTCGCGGCGCGACGGTCGTCGCCTCCGGCGGCATGGCGAGCTTCGGCGCGACCAATTTGAACATCAGTTCCGGCACGCTGTTCGTCAGCGGCGGCGCGCGTTTTTCGTCCGTGTTGTCGAATGCGAATTTCTCGCTGACCGGCGGGAGCTTCATCGTCTCCAACACCAGCTTCGGCGTGCGGTTGGGCAACAGTTCTGGGAACAACGCGGCGCAGGCGGGCTATGTCACGTTCAACGGCACCCAGACCGGCGGCAGTTTTCTCATCGCCAGCAATACCACTGACAACGCCTTCTCCCTCGGCGGCTACGGACCGATTGCTTCCGCGCAGTCCGCCAGCTACACGCTGTCCGGCGGCTCGCTCACGATTCCGTCTGGCGCAGGTAGCGGCAACGGCATCTGGATCGGTGCGGATTCAAACGCGCTGGGAACGACCACCTTCACGCTCACCGGCAGCGGTAAAGTTTTCGCGAACAACGTCAAAGGCGCGCAGCCAGCGGCGAGCGGCGCGAAACAGATTTTCAATTTCTCCGGTGGCACCCTAACGGCGTTCGCAATTGATGCTTCAAATTTGCAATCAACCAACGCCCCCGGCAATTACGGAACGCTTTACAATTTTGGCGGCACGCTTGCGCCCGGCGATATTGGCACGTCCGGCAAAACGACGATTGCCGGCAACTACACTAACTCGGGCGGCGCGCTGGCGATTGACCTCGGCGGCACGACTCCCGCCACAGTGCTCCAAAACGGCGCGACGAATTATGATTTCGTTTCCGTCTCCGGCGCGACGCTACTGGATGGCAGTTTGAACGTGAGCCTCATCAACAGTTTCACACCGGCGGCAACGGACAGCTTTACGATTTTGAACAGCACCAACGGCGTCAGCGGCGCGTTCACCAATCTGTTCGGCGGCAACCGCGTAGCTGTCAGCGGCAGCTCTAACTTGAGCTTCCAAGTTGTCACCACGGCGACCGCCGTGATTCTGACTAACCTCATGCAGAGCTTTCCGATCGCCAACATTTCGCCGGCGGCTACGAATTTAATTTATGGCAACGGCGCCTTGCTCGATGCCAACGCCACCGGCATCAGCCCGCTGTCTTATCAATGGTATGACAACGGAACCAATGCCATCATTGGCCAAACCAACTCCACCTTGGCGCTTACGGCTCCCAGCGTGAGTGCTTCGGGCAATTATACTGTCATTGTGACGAACGCCTTTGGCAGTGCCACCGGCCTCGTGGCGGTCACGGTTTCCCCGGCGCCGCTGGGCGTCACGGCGGATGATTTGAACCGCACTTATGGCGCGGCAAACCCGGCCTTCACCGCGAGCTACAACGGCTTCGTAAACGGTGACACCTCGGCGGTCATCAGCGGTTCACCGGCCTTGACCACCTTGGCGGACACGAACAGCCCCGTTGGAACGTATGCCATTACGGCGACCATCGGCAGTTTGAGTGCGGCCAACTACAGCGTCGTCAACTTTACCAACGGCACGCTGACCGTCACCCCGGCGACCATCACGGTGACGGCAGACAATCAAAGTCGCGTTTATGGCGCAGTGAACCCAACGTTCACCGCGAGCTACAGCGGTTTTGTGAATGGTGAAACCATCGCCGTGGTCAGCGGCGCACCGGCGCTCAACACCGGGGCAGACACAAACAGCCCCGTGGGCAGCTACACCATCACGAACAGCCTCGGCAACTTGAACGCGGTGAACTACAACTTCGCGTTGGTCAACGGCACGCTGACAATCACACCTGCTGCCTTGAGCATCACGGCAAACAACGCTGCGAAAATCTACGGGCAGACGGTGACATTTGCCGGGACGGAGTTCACGACGGCTGGCTTGACCAACGGCTGCAGCGTGACCAGTGTGACGCTGACTTCGGTGGGCGCGACGAACACAGCCATCGTCGGAACGTATTCCATCGAGCCGAGCGCAGCGAGCGGCACAGGTTTGGGAAATTACACCATCAGCTACGTCAATGGCACCATGACCATCAGCCCGGCGATGCTCGGGGTGGCGGCGGATAACGCCAGCCGCGCGTATGGCGCAAACAACCCGGTCTTCACGGCGACTTACACTGGCTTCGTCAACGGTGACACGCTGGCGGTGGTCAGCGGCGCACCGTCGCTGACGACCTTGGCGGACACGAACAGCGTGGTGGGCAGCTATGCGATCACGAACCTCCTGGGCACCCTGACGGCGACGAATTACACGTTCAGCCTGACGAACGGAACATTGACGGTAACTCCGGCGGTGATCGCCGTCACGGCGGATAACGCGAGCCGCACTTACGGCGCGGCGAATCCGGCGTTCACCGCGAGCTACGCTGGCTTGGTGAACGGCGACACTTCATCCGTCATCAGCGGTTCACCGGTGCTGACAACTTCAGCGGACACGAACAGCCCCGTGGACAGCTACGTCATCACGAACCTGCTCGGCAGTTTGAGCGCGACGAATTATTCCTTCACGCTGGTGAACGGGACATTGACCGTGAATCAAGCCGCGCTGGGCATCACGGCGAACAACGACAGCAAGTCCTATGACGGTGTGGGCTACACGGGTGGGAATGGTGTCACTTACTATGGCTTCGTGAATGGTGAAACTGCGGCGGTGCTGGGCGGTAGTTTAAGTTACGGTGGCAGTTCGCAGAATGCGACCAATGCGGGCAGCTACAGCATCGAGCCTTCTGGTCAGACCTCGGTGAACTATGCGATCAGCTGCACGAACGGCACGCTTACCGTGAACGCGCTTGGCGTAACGGTCACGGCGGACGGCCAGACAAAGGTCTATGGCACGGCGGATCCGGCGCTGACTTATGCCTTCGCGCCGTCGTTGATCAGCGGCGACAGCTTCAGCGGAACCCTCACCCGCACGACCGGCGAGAACGTGGGCAGCTATGCGATCAATCAAGGCAGCTTGAGTTTGAACGCGAACTACAACCTTACTTACATCGGCACCAACCTGGTCATCACGCCGGCAGGCCTGACGGTGACGGCGAACAGTGCGGGCAAGAATTACGGCCAGACGGTGACGTTTGCCGGAACTGAATTCACAACGAGTGGCTTGACCAACGGCGACAGCGTGACAAGCGTGACCTTGAGCAGTGTCGGGGCGACGAACATGGCCACCGCAGGCAGTTATTCCATCGCAGCTAGTGCGGCCAGTGGCAGCGGCTTGGGCAACTATGCCATCGGTTATGTGGACGGCACGTTGACAGTAAACCCGGCGGTGTTGGGCGTAAGCGCGGACAACCAGAGCCGCGTGTATGGCGTGACCAACCCGGTCTTTACGGCGACTTACAGCGGCTTTGTCAATGGTGAGAACCTGGGCAGCAGCGATGTGACCGGCGCGCCGAGTTTGATCACCGATGCCGACACGAACAGCGTGGTGGGCAGCTATACGATCACGAACCTCTTGGGCACCCTGACCTCGACCAACTACACCTTCAGCCTGACCAACGGCACGTTGACCGTGGCGGCCGCGATGATCACGGTGACGGCGGATAATCAGAGCCGTTCGTATGGCGCGGCCAATCCGGCTTTGACGGCGAGTTATACTGGCTTTGCCAACGGCGACACGATTGCAGTGGTCAGCGGTTCGCCGGTGCTCACGGTGGGAGCAGACACGAACAGCCCCGTGGGCGGCTACACCATCACGAACCTTTTGGGCAGCTTGAGCGCGACAAACTATGCGTTCACTTTGGTCAACGGCACGCTGACGGTGAACCAAGCCGCGCTGGGCATCACGGCGAACAACGACAGCAAGACCTACGATGGCCTGGGTTACGCTGGCGGCAACGGCGTCACTTACTCCGGCTTCGTGAATGGTGAAACTCCGGCGGTGCTGGGCGGGAGTTTGAGCTACGGCGGCACCTCGCAGAACGCGACTAACGCGGGGAGCTATCCGATTGTTCCGTCCGGCCTGACCTCGGCCAACTACTCCATCGGTTACACAAACGGCACTCTTCTCATCAATGCGCTGGGCGTGACGGTCACGGCGGACGGGAAGACGAAAGTCTATGGCACGGCGGATCCGGCGCTGACCTACACCTTCGCGCCGTCACTGATCAGCGGTGATAGCTTCAGCGGCAGCTTGACCCGGACAGCGGGTGCGAACGTGGGCAATTATGCAATCAATCAAGGCAGCTTGAGCTTGAGCGCCAATTATGCTTTAAGCTATATCGTCACGAATCTTGTCATCACCCCGGCGGGCTTGACGGTGACGGCGAACGACGCGAGCAAGAACTACGGCCAGACGGTGACATTCACCGGAACCGAGTTCACGACCAGCGGCTTGACCAACGGTGACAGTGTGACGGGCGTGACGCTGGCCAGTGGCGGCGCGACGAATACGGCGATTGTTGGAATTTATCCGATTGCCGCCAGCACGGCGACCGGCTCGGGTCTTGGCAACTACACCATCAACTATGTCAACGGCACGTTGACGGTGAATGCGGCCACACCGGTCACCGTCAACAGCCCTGTGCAGTTGATTGACGGGAACTTCCAGTTGACCTTCACCGGCGGCGACGAGGGTGTCAGCTACCAGATCCAGGCCAGCACGGATTTGAGCAGCCCCACCTGGAGCATCCTCGCGACCAACGTTGCAACCATTACCGGCCTGCCCAGCTTCACCGACTCGGACGCCACCAATCATGCGATCCGGTTCTATCGGACGGTGGTGCCGTAAGCGCATTTCAAGATTTGGTGACGGGTTTGGGTTCCCGTCACAATGATCGGACCATGGGTTCCGGTTTGGGGTGGGTGGCGGCGTTAAGGGGTTGACGCCGCCACTCGAACCAATCAGAAGCGAATCGCCTTCGAGTATCACAATTCCGGTCCCTCCAATTGAGTCGCTGCCGTGGAGGCGGCCTCACGGGTTATGCTTCTCCCGCCGCCTGCCAGCGCTGAATCGCTGCTGAATGAAGTGCTTGCGCAATGCAAGAACGACCCGGATTCATCCATGCCGCTCGTTGAGACCATTGGCACCCCGAGCACAGATTTGGTGAAAGACGAAAAGACGAGCCGGCCGGCCACGGAGTTGACGCCAGTAGCCGCCACGCTCGCTGTTTTACGGGCTGGAGGCAAAGCGGATGCAAAGGGTTTGAAGCACTTATATCTATCCCCAAAGTTCAAATCGTCGCCGGCTGCCACGGCGAGCCAGTATTTCCGCGAGTTGATGTTTCTCCGGGCCATCCAACAAATTAGCTGAACGCCATGCCGACTTGCACGCAACCAAAATGTCGCATCGCGGAGACGGGAGTGTGTCTTGAGGGACACAAGCAAAATTGTCCTCCCCTCACAGGACCAGAGGCAAGCCCAGCCGGGGCTGCGACCGCCCCGTCAGCAATTCCGTCTGCCGTGTCGCCCGCACCAGAACCCTATCGTTTCCATTCGGGCGAGAAACTGACCGTCGCCGAGGCGTCGCGGATCATGAATGACCTCCCGGTGCGGATGGTTCTTTGCGCGGGTGCGCAATGGGCCGGTAAGACAACTTTTCTGGCCCGGATTGGCGAAATGTTCCGAGATGGTTCGTTCCGCAAGTTCCGCTTTGCAGGCTCAAAGACGCTATGTGCATTCGAGCGTGCTACCTGGTGGGCCACGTTACCGAGCGGTGCTGCACGTCCTGAAACTCGCCGCTCGGATCGCCGAGAGGCCGACACATTTTTGCACCTTCGAGTCTATCCCGCTTGCGAATTGGCGTGCCACAAAGACATGTTAATCAGCGACCTTCCGGGAGAGATTTTTCCCGAGGCCGTTGCGTTGCGGGATTTTTGCGCCAAACAGCGAGCCATAGCACGCGCAGACGAACTGATTCTGTTTTTGGATTGCCGTTCCCTGGTCGATACTTGAATGCGCCACGCGGAACAGGATAATGTCCTTCGTTTCATGGGACAAGTGGCTGCGGTCAAACACGCTTTTGACCGGCTGCGCGTTCACGTCGTGTTCTCACGCTGGGACTTTGTTACCCGCCATCCGCAGCGCCAAGTGCATGAGGATTATTGCAAAACAATCGAATCGAAGTTTGAAAAACGCTACGGCAAATCACTTTCCTTGCTTAAATTCTGGCGCATTGCCGCCCGGCCGGAGGGCTTGCCCCCGACTGACGACGAAATTCAGTCCTTGTTTTTTCACTGGCTGGAAGCTCCGCAACCTCTTACCGAGATCGTAACAGCGCGCAAACACAATACGGCGCGTGACTTCTCAGCCTTCGGCTTATGACCACGCCTGAATCTTCAATTTTACTCGTTGGTCTGTATGGCACTGGGAAGACCAACTTTCTGGTCGGGCTTGATATCGTTCTTGATGAACAAACCGATCCCAATGGGCTCGTGCATTCTGACCATGCTGCTGACCGGGCATATCTTCCGCCGCTCCGAGAACAGTGGCTGAGAGGCGAGGAACTCGATCATACGAGTCGCCAGATTGCACCACCGCCCCATCAACTTTTGGTGCTCCATCCAGCCAGTGGCACGCGCGCTACTTTTCATATCCCGGATTTAGCCGGCGAAACCTTTGCTGCCCAGTTTGTAACGCGTTCCTTTCCCCAGCAATTTGTCGAGCGGATCCAGCAGGCGGCCGGGCTGATTCTCTTTCTGCACTGTGATCAGGAGGCGAACCATGCTTTGAATATAAATCCTAGTTTCATGGATCCCGACCCTGCCAATGAAGGTGGCGTGGACGTCGCGCCGGTGGAAAATCATGGGCGTGAGTGGCAGCTAGAAGACGCCTGCCGACAAGTTAAACTTGTAGATTTGTTGCAATTCATCGCAGAAATCCGCAGAAGCCGCCCCCCAATCCGCATTGCTGTTGCAGTCTCGGCATGGGAACGCGTGGATAACGCACCCAAAGCCTTGGAAGCCGAAATGCCGAAGGAACCAGTCCGATTTTTCTCGAAGCGATGGCCTTTGATCGACCAGTATCTTCAAGGCAACGGTGAGACTTTTGCCTTTCATGTTTTTGGAGTGAGCGCGCGTGGTGGCGGAATAACTCCAGCGGAAATCGCCCGGCTTCCTGTCGGCCGTGCACGCGATCATCCGTGGCGTCGAAATCGAGGATCAGCTCGGTGGGCGGCGTCCGAAACGAGGCGACAAACTGATCCACGAGAATTCCGTGCAGCGTCCAGGCGGCCGCCCGGTCCGCGCGGTTCTCCAGCCGGCAGAGCGTGGGACTCGAAGCCAGCGGCTTGATCTGCTCGACGGCCGTCTGCCAGACCGGGTCGAGCCGCAAGGTGTCGTGATCGTTGAGATCTTCGTAGCCGTGGCACAGGCCGTAGATGCGCTGGCGCAAGAGCGAATGCTGGGAGTGTTCGATCAACGCCGGGTCGCGCGGATCGGGCAGCGCTTGCGCCATCGCTTTGGTGAGCCCCAGTCGGCGATCCAGCTGGCGCAACAGCGGCAGTCCGCCGTCGCTGGTCACATCCCCGCCGGAAAAACTCGCGCCCACCTGGCGCTTCTTGACGGCCCGAAAGCGGAAGAGTTCAGGGTGACAAACGGTATCCTTGGTCGCGGTGGAGGGCGCATTCATTCCACCCAGATAGACATTGGGCAAAATCAACAGTTACACTTTTTGCCGTGAAACTTTAGGGCTATTGCAAAAAACACCGGGTGATTTTCCCCGGAGCCTCTTTCCGTGGATAATCCGCGACATCGATGCCCATCCCTGGTTAAAAATTCTTTGCGTTCGTTTGTGTTTGCGTGGAACTTCTCCGCGTGCCTGTCACCGAAACCATCCGCCAGAAACTGGGAACCGTTCCGCACAAGCCCGGCGTGTATCTGCACAAGGACCGCTTCGGCACGGTCATCTACGTCGGCAAGGCGCTCGACCTCCGCAAGCGCGTCAGCCAGTATTTTCAATCGTCGCGGCGCATGGGCTGGGACTTGAAGTTCAATGCGCTGGTCGAGGCAATCTGCGATTTCGACGTCCACGTCGTCCGCAGCGAACCCGAAGCCCTGCTGCTCGAAAGCAAACTCATCAAGGAATTCAAGCCGCGCTTCAACATCAGCCTGCGCGACGACAAGCGCTATCTGATGCTCAAGGTGAACCTGAATGACCCGATCCCGAACTTCACCTTCACGCGGATGAAAAAGGACGACGGTGCGCGCTACTTCGGGCCGTTCGTCAATTCCTACGGCCTGCGCAATGCCGTCGCGCTCGCGCGGAAACAGTTCAATCTGCGCGGCTGCCGGGTGTTTACGCCCGGCGAGACCGATTACAAGCATTGCCTCTACGCGCATCTCAAGCATTGCACCGCGCCGTGCGTCGGCAACGTGACACGGGAGCAGTATCTGGAGCAGGTCGTCGCGGCGTGCAATTTTCTCGAAGGTCAGTGCCGCGAGATGCAGGGCCAGCTCGAGGCGGAAATGAAAAAGGCCGCCGCCGCGCATGAATTCGAGAAGGCTGCCGACCTGCGCGATCTGATCCGCGACCTCAAGGATACCTGGAAAAAAACGGAAAAGTTCGCGCGCGTGCCTTACACGTTGCCGCTGTCCATGAATCCTGAAAGCGATCTGGTGGAACTGGCGAAGATCCTCGACCTGCCGGCGCCACCCCTGCGGATTGAAGGTTTTGATATCTCCAACATCAGCGGCACCTTCAAAGTCGCCTCGCTCGTAAGTTTCAAGAACGGCCGGCCCGACCGCGCGAATTACCGCCGGTTCAAAATCAAGACCGTCGAGGGGCAGGACGATTTCGCCAGCATCGCGGAAGTGGTGGGGCGGCGTTACTCGCGGCTGCAGCGCGAGGCCAGGCCGATGCCCGATTTGATTTTGATTGATGGCGGCAAGGGCCAGCTCGGCATGGCCTGCGCGGAACTGGCGAAGCTCGGCCTTGAAAAACTCCCCGTGATCGGCCTGGCCAAGGAGTTTGAGGAGATTTATCGGCCCGACAAAGGTGAACCGCTGCGGCTCGGCCTCGCCAATCCGGCGGTGAAATTGCTCCAGCGTTTGCGCGATGAATGTCATCGGGTGGCGAATAGCTACAACGCGCAGCTCCGGCTCAAGACAATCTCCGAGAGCGTGCTGGACGATTTCCCCGGCATCGGCGCGCAGCGCAAAAAGGCGTTGCTGAAAAAATTCGGGTCGGTGCAGCGGCTCAAAATGGCCACGCTTGAACAGCTCGCCGAAGTGCCCGGCTTCGGCGGCAGGGCGGCGGCGGAACTCAAGGCGTTCCTTGAGGCGCGTCCGGCCAGTTTCCCAAAAGAAATTCGTGCCAATTCCTGAGATTCGTGGCTTTATTTACGCATGAATATTCAAGTGGCGGTGCTTTGCGACGCGGCAACCGAGGACAACGGCAAGCTGAACCTGCTCGGCTCGTTCGACACCATCTACGCGCCGCAACTGCCCGCCGTGCATCCGCAGTGCGCCGTCGCGCTCCGCGTCACGTTCATGTCGGAGGACGAGGGCGAGCGCCAGCTCAAGCTGAACTTCGTCAACGCCGACGGCCGGGCCATCATGCCGCCGATTGAGATTCCCGTGGCGGTCGCGCTGCCGGACGACGTGCATTTTCTCACGCGCAACTTCATCGTGAACATCCAGCAGTTGAAGTTCGCCGAGGCCGGTCTGTATTCCGTGGACGTGCGGCTGGACGACAAATCGCAGGGGAACATTCCGCTTTCGGTCAAGCTGGTCGAACGGCCGGTCGCGTGAATTAAACATCCAAATTCCCAGCACCAAGCTCCAGAGAAATTCAAACATCCAATGTGCTGGTGGGGTGCGCTGTTTGGGGCTTGCGGTTGGGTGTTTGTTTGGAGATTGGATGTTGGTGCTCGGAGCTTTTTCCAACTTTCGACTTTGAACTTCGGCCTCGGGTCTTTATTTTTCCGCCCGCTATGAACGAACCCATTTTGCAACTCGACCTCCCCGGCATCAAAAAAATCCGCTCCGGCAAGGTCCGCGAAGTCTTCGACCTCGGCGACTGCTTTCTGCTCGTCGCCAGCGACCGCATCTCTGCCTTCGACGTCATCATGCCCAACGGCATCCCGCGCAAGGGCGAAGTGCTCACGCAGATCTCGCACTTCTGGTTCGAGAAATTTGCTTCGCTCGTGCCGAACCATTTGCTCGCCAAGTCCGACGATCCGTTGCCCGTGAATTTGCAGCCGTTCGAGGTGGCCGTCTGCAAAGACCTCGCGCGCCGCTCCATGATCGTGAAGAAGGCCAAGCCGCTCGCCATCGAATGCATTGTGCGCGGCTATCTCTCCGGCAGCGGCTGGAAGGAATACAAGAAATCGCAGACGGTCTGCGGCATCCCGCTGCCCGCCGGCTTGGTGGAATCCGCCGAATTGCCGGAACCGATTTTCACGCCGTCCACCAAGGCCGAGGCCGGCCACGACGAAAACATTTCCTTCGCGGAAGCCTGCCAGATCGTCGGCACCGACCTCGCCACGCAGGCGCGCGACTTGAGCCTGAAGATCTACAAGGCCGGACGCGATTACGCCCGCCAGCGCGGCATCATCATCGCCGACACGAAATTTGAATTCGGTTTGTGCGAGGGCAAACTCATCCTCATCGACGAAGTGCTCACGCCCGATTCCTCGCGCTTCTGGCCCGCCGACCAATACGCGCCCGGTCGTGGTCAGCCGAGCTTCGACAAGCAATTCGTCCGCGACTATCTCGAAACGCTGACGTGGGACAAAACCCCGCCCGGCCCGAAACTGCCGGAGGTCGTCGTCGCCAAAACCAGCGCGACGTATCTGGAAGCGTATGAACGGCTGACGGGTCGAAAACTTTAACTGGAAAATTGGACGGCCCGGAAAGGGAAGGGTCCGGTGACGTGTTTTGGTGGCTGCTGACACAGCCCGATGGGCATAGGGCGGCGGACGTTTACTCGTGGACAAGCTAAATCGCCCAAACTGACCATGCCAGTTCAGTCTCATGCGTTAAAATCATTCGGTCAGCCGCTCTCCGCGCCGCCAATCATGATTGGCGGCCGGCCCCATTCCGCCGCTGGTTCCGGCTGGCCGCGAACGTGAGGAGGCATGGCGCTAAGCCAATTTGATGGTCCGCGAATGACGCAATTCTGAGTCGGGAATTTGCTCATCCAGCAAATCTCAAGGTCAACCGGCTCGCTCTCCGAATGCAAACTTTGCAAGGGTGGTCCGGGGCGGCCGTTTTTTGCGGGCGGCGACAAATGCTCCTGCCGTGGATTTGTGTGTTAGGCCCTGAAATCCCGAAAGACCGGGCCTTTCCGATCGGCCAAGAGCTGCCTGTCGATTTCCGCCCGGGATATGTTTTCCCTGAGGTTTGAGTGAAACGCTTTTTGAGAATAGCGCACTCACGCGGATAGGGATGTTTTTGGCGAGCCACTCGCCCGGCGTATTCCCGACCCTGCCGCCATCATTGGTCCTGATACGCCCAAGCCGGGTTTGGATTGGATCAGGGCACCGGTTGCGTTATGCACGCGCGCCGAAAGTCGCCTCCGAATCCTCAAACCCCGATCTGCTGCTGGATCGCCCCGCAGATTTTGCCGGACCACGTTTTTAGCATCGCCGCATCCCGGCCTTCCACCAGCAGGCGCACCTTGGGTTCCGTGCCGGAATAGCGCAGCAGCAGGCGTCCGCCTTGCGCGGCCAGTTCCTTTTCCGCGGCGGCCACGAGCCGGTTCACGCCGTCGAGCTGCTCGAACGGTTTTTTCTCGCGCACTTTCACGTTGGTCACGAGCTGCGGAAAACGCGTCCAGCATTTCGCGAGTTGCGAGAGCGGCAGGTCCTTGGCCTTCATGATCCGCAGGACCTGCAGCGCGGCGATGAGCCCGTCGCCGGTGCTGGCGAAGTCGCGGAAGATCAGGTGCCCGCTCTGCTCGCCGCCGAAGTTGAAGCCGGCGTGCAGCATTTCATCAATCACGTTCTTGTCGCCCACGGGCGTGCGGAGCATTTGGCCGCCGGCCTGGAGGATGGCGGCTTCGAGGCCGGCGTTGCTCATCACGGTGGTGACCAGCGTGTTTTTGGCGAGCGTCTTTTCCGCCAGCATCTCCAGCGCGGCGATGGCCATGATGTCGTCGCCGTCGATCAGATTGCCATGTTCATCGCATAGGAGAACGCGGTCGGCGTCGCCGTCGTGCGCCACGCCGATCTGCGCGCCGCACTCCACCACCTTCTGGCACATGGTTTCCGGGTGCATGGAGCCGCAGTTCTCGTTGATGTTTTTGCCGTCGGGATGGTTGTTGAAAACGACGACTTCCGCGCCGAGTTCGCGCAGGACGCAGGGCGAGGATTTGTAGGCCGCGCCGTGACCGCAGTCCAGGACGATCTTCACGCCTTCCAGCGTGAGGCCGCGCGGGAAGCTGGCCTTGGCGTATTCGATGTAGCGGCCGAGCGCGTCGTCGATGCGGACGGCCTTGCCGATCTCGCCGGCCGAGGGGCGCACGTTTTCGATCTCGCCGGTGAACACGAGATTCTCGATCGCCCCCTCGATCTTGTCGTCGAGCTTGTAGCCGTCCGCGCGGAAAAATTTGATGCCGTTGTCGGTGTAGGGATTGTGCGACGCGGTGATGACAATCCCCGCGTCGGCGCGCAGGCTGCGCGTCGCATACGCCACGCCCGGCGTGGGCAGCGGACCGATGAACAGCACGTCCACCCCCATCGACAGGATGCCGGAGCTGATGGCGTTTTCGAGCATGTAGCCGGACAGCCGTGTGTCCTTGCCGATGACGATCTTGTGCTTGCCGCGGCCGCGGGACTGGCGTTCGAGATTCTTGAAGACATGCGCCGCGGCGCGCCCGAGTTTCAAGGCGGTTTCGGCGGTGACGGGCTCGACGTTGGCGGTGCCGCGCACGCCGTCCGTGCCGAAGATTTTTTGGTGGTGGCTCATGGTTTTTTTTCCGGGGTGGGGGGGATGAGAACGCCGACGCGTGGCGGATCGATGCTGATCAGCGTGACGCCGGAGGGGACGGAAACATCCACCCGGCGTTTCAAATCCTTGCCCGCATCGATGTCGGTCAGATCCACGGTCGCGCGAATCTGGTTGGCCTGCAACACGGCGATGACTTCGGGCGAGCCGCTGACCGTCACCGAAACCGTGTCGGGCATGACGTGAAACAAATGCACGTCCGCCGCCGAGGCGACGATGAACACCGGCAGGTTGCCGTAGGTCAGCGTGCTGCCGGCGGCGCCGGCGGCGGCGGCCTTGGGCCCGTCGATGATCCGGTGGACGGTCAGCCAGATGGCCACCGCCAGAAAGAGCGAGAACAATTTCCAGACCCAGTCTTTGATGAGAAGTTCGCGCAGCATCGGGAAATTTATTTATTGATGGTTTTGGGCGCCGGGCGCGGTTCGCGCTTGGTGATGACCGCCGGGCCGGTGGTGATGTGCCGCTCGCCGAGCCAGGAACGCAGCCAGTGGAACACGTTGTTCGGCCGGGTCGGGCGCAGGATCACCAGCGACAGGAACGCGCGCAGCTCCTCCAGCGAAACGCCGCGCGTGAGCTGGCCTTTGTAGGCGTGCGAAATCATGCCCGTCTCCTCGGACACGATGACGATGACGGCGTCCGTCTCCTCGCTCAGGCCGATCGCCGCGCGATGCCGCGTGCCGAGGGACTTGTTCAAATCGGAGCGCTGCGTCAGCGGGAAAATGCACGCGGCGTAGGCGATGCGGTCGCCCTTGATGATCACGCCGCCGTCGTGGATCGCGTTGTTCGGAAAGAAAATCGCCTCGAGCATCTCCGCCGTCGCGTCGCAGTCCACCTTGATGCCGGCCTCGACCGCCTCCTGCAGCTGGATGGATTGTTCGATGGCGATGAGCGCGCCGATTTTCACGTCCGCCAGCCGCTCGCAGGTTTGGATGATGATCTCGATGCTTTCGCGCTGTTCGCTGGTGCTGGCGAAGAGCGGCAGGTTGCCGAGTTCGCCGAGCATCCGGCGCAGTTCCGGCTGGAAGATCACCAGCGCCCCGACCGCGATGAACACCGACGCGCTGCCCAGCAGCCATTGCAGGACTTTCAAATCCAGGATGGTGGTGACCAGCGCCAGCGCCAGCAGCACCACGACGAAGCCGATGACCACCGGCCAGCCGCGCGTGCCGCGCACGAACCGGAAAACAAAATAGATCAGCACCGCGAGGATCAAAATCTCCAGCGCGGGACTCCACAGGTTCTTGATGTGAATGTATTCCGGCATCAATGTTTCTTTCGGGCCAGCACCGCTTCGGCCATCCGCACGGCCTGCACGGTCGCCGCCACGTCGTGCGTGCGGATGAACTGCACGCCGGCTTCGACCGCCAGAATCGCACAGGCCAGCGACGCGGGCAACCGTTCATCCACTCCCGCGCCCAGCAAATTTCCGATGAAGGATTTGCGCGAGACGCCGAGCAGCAGCGGGCGCCGCAGCTTTTTAAAGGTCCGCAGGTTCGCGAGCAACTGCAAATTATGCTCGGGCGTCTTGCCAAAGCCGATGCCCACGTCCAGCACGACCTGTTCCGGAATGATGCCGCCGTCGTTCAGCAACGCCCCGAGCTGTCCCGAAAAAAATTCGGCGACTTCGCGGACCACGTCGCCATAGGCCGGCGCGTCCTGCATCGTCGCCGGCGTGCCTTGCGCGTGCATGCAGATGTAGCCGGCCTGGAAGTCCGCCACCGCCCGCCACAGCGAATGGTCGGCGCGGTGCCCCGCGACATTGTTGACGATGCTCGCGCCCGCCTGCAGGGCCGCCGCCGCCACGGCGGGCTTCGTCGTGTCGATCGAGATCGGGATTTTGATCTGCGCCGCGAGCTTTTGGATCACGGGGATCACGCGGTGCAGTTCCCCGGCCTCGCTGACCGGCTGGGCTCCGGGCCGCGTGGATTCGCCGCCAATGTCGAGCAGGTCCGCGCCCTGCGCCACGAGTTCCAGCGCGTGGGCGATGGCGGCGGCGGGATCCAGAAATTTCCCGCCGTCGGAAAACGAGTCGGGCGTGACGTTGACGACGCCCATGACGAGCGCCGGGCGCGGGAAAACAAATTCAAATTGTCGGGCGCGGAAAATCATCCACGTAAATTTACGATATGGAACTTACGATTTACGATGCCGCAGATAAGAGGCCGCGGAAATCGCAAATCGTAAATTGAAAATTCTTTCAGACCTTCGTCCGGAAATAGGCGATGGTTTTCTCCATGCCTTCGGCCAGCGCCACCTTCGGTTCCCACTTGAGGAGTTTTTTGGCCTTGGTGATGTCCGGCTTGCGCTGCTTGGGATCGTCCTGCGGCAGCGGCTTATGGACGACTTTGCTTTTGGACTGGGTGGCGCGGATGATGGTATCGGCGAATTCCAGCATCGTCATCTCCCGCGGGTTGCCGATGTTCACCGGCAGGTCGTAATCGCTCATCATTAGCCGGTAGATGCCCTCGATCAAATCGGAGACATAGCAGAAGCTGCGCGTCTGTTTGCCCGCGCCGAACACGGTCACGGGCTTGTTCTTCAAGGCCTGGCTGATGAACGCGGGGACGACGCGGCCGTCGTTCAGGCGCATCCGGGGGCCGTAGGTGTTGAAGATGCGGACGATGCGGGTTTCCACCTTGTGCTCGCGGTGGTAGGCCATGGTCAGCGCCTCGGCGAAACGCTTGGCTTCGTCGTAGCACCCGCGCGGCCCGATGGTGCTCACGTTGCCCCAATATTCTTCCGGTTGCGGATGGACGAGCGGGTCGCCGTAAATCTCCGAGGTCGAGGCGACGAGGAAGCGGGCGTTCTTGTTTTTGGCGAGGCCGAGCGCCTTGTGCGTGCCGAGCGAGCCGACCTTCATGGTCTGGATCGGGATTTGCAGGTAATCAATCGGGCTGGCGGGCGAGGCGAAGTGCCAGACGTAATCCACCGGACCGTCGAGGAAGATGAATTCCGTCACGTCCTGCTGGATGAATTTGAAGTTCGGGTTGCCGCC
>TBL_comb47_HYPODRAFT_10004181_pt1 | contig 16678 bp, 4 predicted proteins | sample TroBogypolimnion_40_FD_10682 | JGI IMG/M metagenome (IMG submission 10682)
GCAACCTACGGGGGCAACCTGAGCGGGGCGGGCGGCGGGGCGATTCGATTAATAGTGAGCGGCACGCTCGACCTGGAAGGCGCGATTTCCGCCAACGGGAGTGCGCCGGTAAATCACAGCGGGTCGGGTTCGGGCGGTTCCCTCTGGGTGACCACCAGTGTGCTAAAGGGCGGGGGTGTTTTTTCCGCCAACGGGGCGAGCTATGCGGCGTATGCCGGGGGCGGGGGCGGCGGGGGACGGATCGCGGTGTATTACCAGAATGGCAGCGGCTATACGAACTACGCCGCAGCCAGTGCCGCCGGCGGCCAAGGATGGCAAAACGCCACCGCCGGCTCGGTGATGTTCATCGACCAGTCGGTGCCCCACAGCCATCTGTGGGTGTACGGCGGGTCCGAGGTTTTCGCTCCCAGCAACACCCTGCACTACGCGGCAGTGACCCTGGATGAGGGCGCGTCGCTGGTGATTGGAGCGTTCTCGACCGTCCTGGTGGACGGCGCCGTGGCGGCCAAAGGCGGTTCGACCCTGACGGTCGGAGGGGCCAGCACACTGACTGTGAATGGCAACCTGAACGTGACGAGCAACTCGACGCTGCTCTGCGAGAGCGCGAACAACGACGCCCAGGTGAGCAACCAGTGGGCAGGCGTGGGCGCCACGGTCAATGCCCAGAACGTATCGGTCGACCTTAGTTCGAAGATCTCGGCAGATGGACAGGGCTATGCCGGAACGGCGTCGAGCGTCGGCGTCGGCCCCGGGGCCGGCTACTCCGTAGGGTCCGGCGGCAGCGGCGGCGGCTATGGGGGCACCGGCGGCGANNCCAATTCGGGGGCGTNCTCGCCCGGCGGCTCGACTTATGGCTCGTTGCTCCAACCCACGGATCTGGGTTCTAGCGGCGCGACCTACCAAGGCAGTCTGAGCGGGGCGGGCGGTGGGGCGATTCGATTAGCGGTNAGCGGCACGCTGGATCTGGAAGGGGTGATTTCCGCCAACGGGGGGGTGCCGGTCAGTTTCAGCGGGGCGGGCTCGGGCGGTTCCCTCTGGGTGACTNCCGGGGTGTTAAAGGGCGGCGGCGTTTTTTCAGCCAACGGGGCCAATTACGGGGCTTGGGCCGGCGGCGNGGGCGGCGGGGGACGGATCGCGGTGTATTACCAGGACGGCAGCGGCTACACGAACTACGCCGCAGCCAGTGCCGCCGGCGGCCANGGNTACCAGNNNGGCCNNCCCNGATCCGTCGTGTTCGTGGACACGAGCTTCCCGAATGAACACCTCCGGTTCTTCAGCACGGATGTCTTCACGGCCAGCAACCAGTGGCACTTCGGAGCCGTAACGTTGTCTGGAGCGACGGTGACGCTCGGGGGTGCGAGCACGTTGACGGTGGATGGGAACCTGCTGATCACGAACGGGTCGGCCTTAATCTGTGCGGGTGCCAACACCACCAGCCAGGTAAGCGGCCAGTGGGCCGGAGTCGGGGGCAACATCAACGCCGCGAACGTGTTCATCGACAGCGGGTCTCGCCTGACGGCGGATGGCCAGGGTTACGGCACCGGTGCCGGTCCCGGGGCCGGCGTTTCCGGCAGTTGGGCTAGCGGAGCCGGGTATGGCGGTGTGGGCGGAGCGGCGGGCAATGGTCTGCCCGGCGGATCGGCCTACGGCTCGGCCGTAGCCCCGGTGGACCTGGGCAGTGGCGGTGCCCAGGGTGACAACGGTTGGGGTTGGTGCCCGGGTGGCGGCGCCATAGCACTGGATATAGCTGGTACCCTGACCGTCAACGGCTCCCTTACTGCCAACGGGGCGCCAAGTCCGGTTTGGAATTGCAGCGGCGGTGCGGGCGGCAGCCTGCTCTTGCGAGCCGGGACCCTGGCCGGCTCGGGCAGCCTGGCCGTGAACGGAGGCAACGGTGCGGGCGCTGCCGGAGGCGGGGCCGGCGGGCGCATCGCGATCTACGCTGGCGGCAACACCTTCACCGGGACCTACAATGAGTTGGGCGGTGCCGGGCTTGGCTACGGGGCCGCGGCCGGAGGTTCAGGCACGCTCGAGTCCGCGGCTGGACCGGCGATCACCCATCAACCCCAACCGGCCACGGTCTATGTCGGCGTCAGCAATGCCCCGATGAGCGTCGTCGCGACCGGGACCGGGACGCTCCTCTACCAGTGGCAGCACCAGGGCACGAACGTGCCGGGCCAGAACGGCGTCTCCCTGGTCTTGCTGCACCCGCAAATCACCGACCTCGGCAATTACACGGTCGCCGTCACCGACGACACCGGTTTGTCGGTTACCAGCGCCGTCGCGCTCTTGACGGTGCTTTCTTGCGAAGCGCCGCCCGGAAGTCTGGCTGGCTTTTGGACCGGCGACGGGAACGCGGCGGACCTGGTCGGCCAGGACCACGGCGCGCTGTCCGGCAACGTCACCTTCGCTCCGGGAATTGCCGGGCAAGCCTTTCATTTCGACGGCTCGGGGGCGGTGGTCTCCATCCCGAATGCGCCGGCCATCAACTTCAACGGCTCGGACCCCATGTCGGTTTCCCTCTGGGTCAACCGAACGACCAGCGGCGGAGGCGCCATGCATCTCCTCGGGATGCGGAGCGGGTGTGCGAGCAGCGGCATCCAGTACCAGTTGGTGATGGATAGCGCGAGTGTCACCTTCGGAGGCATGCCGGGGACTGGGGCCGGCGTGGCGTGGGCCGTCCCCGCCAACACCTGGGTACACCTGGCGGCGACATTCGATGGCAACCAGTTCAGGCTCTATACCAACGGCGTCCTGGCCGGCACCGGTTCGGGACCGCTGGGGCCGCCCACGGGCGCGCCGCTGGAAATCGGCGGCTCGGGCGGATGCGCCTCCTTCGCCGGCCTGATCGATGAAGTGACGCTGTACAACCAGGCGCTGAGCCCAGTTGAAGTTGCGGGACTGTTCGCGGCGAACAGCGCCGGTTTCTGCAAAGGACTCCAGATCCTGGCCCAGCCGCAAAACCAGGTTGCCAGCTTCCTGGGCCAGGCCACTTTCGCCGTGACCGCCATGGGCCCGGGGCCGCTGAGTTATGCCTGGTACGGCAAGGGCGCGCTCTTGCAGAGCGGCCCTGCCTGGACGCTCGTGCGCACCAACTTGCACCTCTCCGATTCAGGTCCCTTTGTCGTCGTGGTGCGCGATTCTCTTGGAGATTCCGCCACCAGCCAGGTCGCCACCCTCACCGTGCAGCCGGCGACACCCAACGTCACCTGGGCCGTGCCTGCAGGGATCCCCTATGGGACTGCCTTGGGAGCCTCACAGTTGGACGCGCAGGCGAGCGTGCCCGGCACCTTCGCGTATAACCCGCCGCTGGGAACCGTCCCGAACGCCGGGACCACTACGCTCACGGCGGTGTTCGCACCCGCGGACCCGGTGGACTACGCGAGCGTCACCAGCCAGGTCAGCCTGGCCGTTTCCCCCGCCCCGTTGAGCGCGACGGCCCACAATGCGAGTCGGTCCTTCGGGCAACCGAACCCGCCCTTCTCCGGGACCCTCACGGGTGTGCTCAATGGCGACCCCATCACGGCCACCTACAACTGCACTGCCGTCCCCATCAGTCCCCCCGGCGTTTATCCAATCGTGCCGTCCCTGGTGGACCCGAACAACCGGCTGGGCAACTACTCGGTCTCCCTTACCAACGGTCAACTGACTATTGGGGCAGCCCCGGCGCCGACGATTACGGGCATTTCGCCCACGTTTGGTCCGCCCAGCGGCGGCACCACCGTCACGCTCTCCGGCTCCGGATTTGAAGCCGGCGCCTCGGTCCTGTTCGGGCCCACGCCTTCGCCCTCGGTCACCGTGGCCAGCACCACGAGCCTGACCGCGGTGACCCCGAGCGGTAGCAATGGGGTGGCAGCGGTTCAATTGATCAACCCCGATGGGGGCCACGTGGCCATTGCCGGGGCGTTTACCTACGCCGCGCCTCCCTCCTTGCAGACTCAGCCCGCCAGCCAAGCGGTGTCCGTGGGCAGCAACGTCACGTTCACCGCCACGGCCAGCGGCACGCCGCCCCTCTACTATCGTTGGCAGCTCGCCGGCGTGAACCTGACCGACGGCGGCACCCTCTGGGGCAGCACTACCCCGACCTTGACCATCACGAATCTGCTGCCGGCCAACGCGGGCGACTACCGCCTCATGGTCAGCAACGTCTATGGCTGGGCGGCGAGCACCGTCGCGGAACTGGCGGTAGCGAAACTCACCCCGGTGGTGACCTGGCCCGCCCCTGCCGGCATCAATTACGGCACGGCTTTGAGCGCCGCTCAATTCAATGCCAACTCGCCCACCCCGGGCGCTTTTGCCTACACCCCCGCGGCCGGCACGGTGCCCAACGCGGGCAGCGTCACGCTCACGGCGAGCTTCACTCCCACCGACACCAACCGCTATGCCGGTGTCGTCACCAACCAACCGCTCTCGGTGGCGCGGATCCCGCTCTCGGTGACGGCGAGCAACGCTACCCGCGCGTTCGGCCAGGGGAATCCGCTCTTCAAGGGGAGCGTCACGGGCCTGACCAACAACGACAGCATCGGCGCGACTTACGCGTGCGCGGCCGTCCCCGCCAGCCCCCCGGGCAATTACGCCATCGTGCCCAGCCTGCTGGACCCGAACAACCGTGCCGGCAATTACAGCGTCACGACTCAGAACGGCACCTTGACCGTCACTGCGGGGACCGGACCGACCCTGACCCTGATCAGCCCGGCGGCCGGGCCCACGAACGGCGGAACCCCGGTGGTCCTGTTCGGATCCGGGTTTGAAGTGGGGGCGGCCGTCAGTTTCGGCGCTCTGCCGGCCACGTCCGTGATCGTCAGCGGGCCGAACAACCTGACGGCAACGACGCCACCTGGCGCGTCCGGGGTGGTCGCCGTCAAGGTGCAAAACCCCGATGGCACCAGCGTGACCAGCCCGGCCGGTTTCCAATTCGGCGTCGCGCCCGCCATCCAAACTCAGCCCACGAACCAGGCTTTGGTCCTGGGGGCCACGGTGCATTTTCAAGTCCAGGCGACCGGTGACGCGCCCCTGTCATACCGGTGGCAATTCAACGGGGCCGACCTCGCCGACGGGGGTCGCATCTCCGGCTCGCAGACCAACGTGCTGACTATCCAGAACCTGACGGCCACCGATGCCGGCAGTTACCGGGTGTTTGTCCAGAACACGTTCGGGACGTTGCCCAGTTCGAACGCCGTGCTCCAGGTCATCCTGCCCCCGGCGATCACCGCACAGCCTCAAAACGCCGCGAGTGGTCCGGGCGGGAACGCCCGTTTCACGGTGTCGGCCACCGGCACTTCGCCCCTCACCTTCCAATGGTATCAAAACGGCGCTCCCCTCAATGTCGTGGCGGGAACGGTGTTGAACCTCACCGGCATCCAGGCGAACAACCAAGGGACTTACACCGTGGTGATCTCCAACCCCGCAGGGGCCGTCACCAGCGCCCCGGCGCAGCTCTCGGTGCTCACCTATTGCGCGAGTGTCAGCGCCGCCCAGTCCGCCTACCCGCCCGGTGGGCCGGTTCCCCTCACCGTCAGCACCTTCGGTTGCACCTCCGGGTCGCCCACGGCCAACGCCGGGGCGGTCGTTTGGGTCTATCGCTCCGGGGCGGCGCGGCAAATCCCCGTGACGACCGGCGCCAACGGACAAGGGGTGGCCAATTTCACCCCGTTACCCGGCGAGGCCGGGACCTTCCAGGTTGGCGTGGCCCTGCCCGGCCAGGCCGCGCCTCCGGCCACCGGTTCGTTCACGATCCTCGGGCTGGCCGTGAACCCCACCAGCCTGACCAGCCGGATCGTCGTCGGTTTCCCCCAGACCTACACCGTGACCCTGAGCAATCTGAGCCTGGTCGGTCTCTCCGGGATCAACGCGACCGCCGTGGGCTTGCCGCCGAACGTGAAGGTCCACGTGGTTTCGGTTCCCCCGGTCATCTCGGGCGCCAACACCGCCTCGGCCACGTTCCAGGTTTCCGCCACGGACGTCTCCTTTACCCAGGGACAATTCTCGGTGCAGTTCACCTCGGTGGAAGGCGCTTCCGCGGTGGTAACAGTCAACGCGACGGTCACCCAGTTGCTGCCGCAACTGGCGAGCACGCCCGCGTCGCTCATCAGCTCGATGGTGGGGGCCGGACAGACCCTCGTGTCCTTCGAAGTCGTCAACCAGGGCGCGACCGACAGCGGAACCCTCCAGGTCCTCATTCCCTCGACGCCGTGGCTGTCCCTGGTGACGACGCAGACGCTCGCCTCGCTGGCGCCGGGCCAAAGCAACCTGGTGATGCTGGCCCTGACACCCGACCGGTCGCTTCCGCTGGGGCCCTACCCGGGCCAGGTCACGATTGCGGGCTCCAACACCCAGGTCGTGGTGCCCTTCACCTTCGACTGTGTCTCCGATTTGCGCGGCGCGCTCCAGGTAACCGTGCAGGACCAATTGGACCTCCTCAACACCAATGCCCCCAATGTCTCGAATGCCACGGTCACGGTCACCGATTTCCTGACCGGCACCAACGTCGCCACCGCGGTGACCGATGGTTCGGGCACCGTGCTCTTTACTAACCTGGTGTCGGCCTACTACACCGTGCAGGTGGAGGCGCCCGACCACGGTTCCTTCCAGACGACGCTGCTCGTGGGCGCCAACCAGGTCAACAACCTCACCGCGTTCCTCGCGCTTCAGATGGTCAGCTACACCTGGACCGTGGTCCCCACGCAAATCCAGGACAGCTACGATTTCGTCCTGACCGCCACGTTCCAGACACAGGTGCCCTGGCCGGTCGTTACGGTCACCCCCGGCGCGATCGACCTTTGCAGCCTTTCCGGCGACACGAACCAGGTTCTCATGACGATTACCAACAGCGGGTTGATCGCGGCGCAAAACGTCCAAATCGTCTTTGGCTCGAATCCCGATTGGGCACTCATCCCGCTGGTTCCCAACCTGGGTGATCTGGCCGCCGAATCCGCCGTCGTGGTGCCCGTGACCATCGTGCGCCTGGGCAGCGGCACCGACGGGGTGCCCTCCAACATCGGCGCGCAAGTGAACTGGTCGGTCACCACGCCCACCCAGACGAGCTACAACACGACCCCGATTTTCATTTATGACGCCAACCCGAACGACTGCGTCGTCCACAGCACCCCGGTAGTGACTCTGGTCCCGGTCGGGGGCGGAGGAGGTGGCGGTGGCGGTGGTGGTGGCGGCTGGGGAGGCGGCGGAGGCTTTTCGCCGAGCCAACCCATCGTGACGCCCCCGAGCTACAACTTCCCGCCGCCCGTGGAGGGCGCCGTGGTGCAGGTGAAGCTCGAGATCGATCAAACAGCCGTGATCACCCGCAACGCCTTCAAGGCCACGCTGACGATGAACAACGGTGCCAGTTCCACCATCTCCAACCTGTCCGTGACCATCAACCCGGTCAACGCGCAAGGTCGGGCCGCCACCAATGCCTTCTTCATCCAGACGCCATCCCTCACGGCGCTCAACGCGGTGGACGGCACGGGCACCATGGCCCCCGGGGCCTCCGGTAGTGCCACCTGGACGATTATCCCCACCCGATCCGCCGCGCCCAGCGGCACCACCAATTACGCCATCGGCGGCACGCTCGCCTACCTGCTCAATGGCCAGCAAGTCACCATCCCCCTCTTCGCGGTGCCCATCACCGTGTTGCCGGACCCGCGCCTGGAGGTTGATTACTTCCTCGAACACGACGTTTACAGCGACGATCCCTTCACGCCCGCCGTGGAGCCTTCAATTCCCTTCTATCTCGGCGTCATGATGCGCAACGTCGGACTCGGTACAGCCCGCAATGTCGCGATCACCTCCGCCCAGCCGACCATTGTGGATAACCGCAACGGGCTGCTCATTGCCTTCCAGATCATTGGCGCCGAAGCGGGCACCAACACCGCGGTGGCCCCCACCCTCACGTTGAACCTCGGCGACATTACCCCCGGCACCAACGGTTTGGGCCTCTGGGAGATGACCAGTTCGCTGGAAGGGGCCTTTATTGGGTTCAATGCGACCTACCAGCACACCGACGCGCTGGGCGGCACCAACACCTCCCTCATCGACAGCGTCACCACCCACTGGCTGACCCACGCCGTGCGCTCCACCTGGCCGGCGGATGACGGTATCCCGGATTTCCTGGCGAATGACTCCACCAACGTGGATGCCCTGCCTGGACGCGTTTACTCGAGCGACGGCTCGATCTCGAACGTCACCTCGCTAACCGACGGAGGCTCTGCAGTCCAGGTAAGTGGTGTGCCGTCCAGCAGCAACCCCACCGCGACGATCAGCCTGGCGGGGGCGACCCCGGGGTATGTGTACCTCGAAATCGGCGATCCTGCCGACGGCACGCTCGCCATTGCCAGCGTTAAGCGCGCCGACGGGTCCGCACTGCTGATGGGGCCCAACGTGTGGCAAACGCCGCGCCGGATCCACATGCTGCCGCCGCAAAACCGGAACCTGGTGCACCTGTTCGACTACAGCCCCACCGGCACGGCCACCTACACCATCACCTACGGTCTGCCGCCTTCCCCGCCGCAGGTGACGACGCTCCTGGGCGTCATCAACACCGCCTCGTCCGCAACGCTCAACGCGCAGGTCAACCCGGGCGGCGCTCAAACCACCGTCTATTTCCAATGGGGTCCCACTCCCGCCCTGGGAGGTCAGACCTCCGTTTCCACGCTCACTCAGAGCCTGAACTCGGACCAGAACGTGGCCTTGCCGATCGGCGGACTCTTGCCCGGCCAGACCATCTATTTCCAAGCCATCGCCGCCAACGTGGAAGGCAGTGTCACCGGCAGCGTCCAAACGATCAGCATCTCGGCGGCACCGCCCGCAGTCACCGCCCTGCCTGCTTCGAACCTGACCCTCACAAACGCCACGCTGAATGCGGTCGTCAACCCCGAAGGCGCGGCCACCCAGGTCTACTTCCAATGGGGCCCCACGCCGGGTTACGGGAGCTTCTCCTCTACCAACCTGTTGGCCTCGAACCTGAACAGCGACCAAACCGTAGGGATTCCCACCGGCCCGTTCGTCCTGGCCAGCACGTACCATTACCGCGCCGTGGCCATCAATGCTTCCGGCGTGATATGGGGCAGCGACCAGACAGTGGTGATGCGCCCCTCCGTGGGGGGCACGACTCCGAACGCGGATCGCACTGTCACCGTCGGGGGCATGGCCATCCTGGGCCAGCCCTACCGCATCTGGGCCACCACCAACCTGACCCGACCGGTGGTGTGGTACCCCATCGCCACCAACTCGTTGAGCCTCAGCGGCACCTGGCAGTTCGTGGATACCAACACCGTGCATTACCCCGGGCGGTACTACCAAATCTCGGTTCCGTAAACCGTGTCCGGCGGAGCGGAGTACGGCGGCCGAGCCCGGCGGGCTGGATGATTCCCTCCAGCCTGCCGGGCGGCGGTGCGCTCAGATCGAGTCGCTGAAGAACTGAGACGGGGCTGCCCCCCACTCAGTCGTGGTGCCAGTAGGCCTTCAGATATGAAGGTGGGTGTTACCGAGAAGATTTTGATTGAGGTTCGACCTTCATTGCAGTATCATGAGGTGTGAACACCGAGAAATGGGCTCGTTGGATTGCTGGGATTGGGATACTTCTTTCATTATCGTGCGTGATCGCGGAGCTGTTCTTTTTCGCGAATAACCTCACACCTGCTGAGTACGTTTTCGGCGTGCTCATGCTTTGTTTCGCGTTTTCGTCGATTTCGTTGCTCATGTTCTCGCAGGCTGAAGTTAGTATCCGAGGCAGTATAGGCGCATTCACGCTTACAATCTGCGGACAGGCAGCGCTGTGGCTTGTGGCTTTCCTCATAGTGCAACACTTTTACCCGCCCGCCCAGATTCATTCCGGTTCCGACCGGCTAGCCTCTTTGGCTGATCTTGAGGCGCTCGGCGCTGAGGTGGACAGCAAGGACGGATGGGAGTCTTACCTTCAATGGAAAACTCACCTCAAATCACTTCAAGACGTAGTGAACAAGGACGAGGCAAATCCCATCGAGGAGTGGCTTAATTGCGTTTACTACACGGGACCGGTTTCGGGGCACAGCACCCTCGACAACCCGACGATTCTGACGATGTTCGTTTACTTACCATCGACCCTCACAACCAATGTTCTTGCGTTTACACGTATCACCGGGGTTAGATTGAAGAACCAGGACCACGCCGGACTCTACTTCGGCGCAAAATCCACACTGGCGTCAGCAGTCGGACGGGCCAACTCGGTGCTCTTGCTTAAGAAAGATAACGTGCTCCAGGAAATCTATGCCGACGGGACCGACCCAAAGAGAAAGAACTGGCGAGACGTTAGCGAGGATCCCATCGACTGCCTCATCGTAAAGCGGTACGAAGAGGACATACCGGAACACGGGGACTGGATCACGGTGGATGTGACCAAGTACCTGGGAAATGGGGCTGCGAAAGAGGTTTTTGTTGGCATCATTTCAGACCGACGAGTAGACGATAATACTCTCGCACTCTGGATGTTGCGTCGGCCTAGCATCTCTGTGTGCAGCTCCAATATGGGTTGCATCCCGCTATGCTTCCGTCGAACGAAAGGCGCCGTCCTGAGTGATGTCGGCGCTTTGTCTGAAGCACTCAGCCCGTGGCTGGCGTTGCTCGACCGAGAGGTTACGACACCAACGCCAACAGTGCATGGTGAGGAAGCAAATACCGCAAGAGAGTTCCTAAACCGGTGTTTGGCCCAGATCAGAAAGGAAACCATCACGAACTGCACCTTCACCAGTTTGCTGGGTCAACCGTGTTTCACAGAAAGGCGCTCATTCCACCTCGAAGAGGTGAGTAATCCGGTCGTAGTTACTTTTGATTGGCGTTGAGCTCAGCCCCAAACGTTGCCCGCTTCGCGCTGTGCGAGCTTCTCCAGCCACACGTCGTTATCCTGCATGAGTTTGTCCTCGGCATCGTTCATGAATTTTGAAGCCGTGAGCTGCAGGGCGTTTACCAGGCTGAGCCCCACCCCGAGCGGCCAAGTTGGACTTATTCTCACTGGACATGGCGGTATGAGCGTGGCAAGATGCGAGTACGTAATTAGTCCCGAATGTGAACCTGGGTTTCAGTCCTTTTTGTGCTCGGCCTAGTCGCTGCGGCGGCAACAGGAACCGAGGACTATGCCCCTGTCTCCGCCTATGACGAAACAAACCTTGCCCGATCGCTCTGCCCGCACGGGTGGCGCAGCCTCCGGTTTTACACTGATCGAGTTACTGGTCGTTATCGCTATCATCGCGATCCTGGCGGCCATGTTGTTGCCCGCCTTGGCCAGGGCCAAAGAGCGGGCCAAACGGACGCAGTGCCTGAGCAACCTGAAACAATTTGACGTGGCGATGTTCATCTACGGTACGGACAACAAAGACAAGCTGCCGACGGTGGACACGGGCAATTGGATTTGGGATCTGATGTGGGCCACCGGCACTTCGATGGAGCAAAGCGGCACCAAGTGGCAAATCATGTATTGCCCGGGCACCGCGCCTCGCTTCACCGACCAAGACAACTACAACCTTTATTACGTCTTCGCGACCAATGCTTTTCATGTCCTGGGCTACGGCATGACCCTGAGCGGCACACCGTCGCTGGCGCAGACCAATGTGAACACCTCCATCATTCCCACGACCGTTCCCTGGAGCGGCCATCCGGATTTCCCGCCACCCTCCTCTTCGGAGCGGGTCCTGGCGGCTGATGCGACTATCTCGCTCCCGTACCAGAACAGTGACGTGATGTCGACCCGGGCGGTTTATAACTACACGGATGTGCCGGGCGGCTATACCAAACACCACACCAGCCCCCACCTGAACCGGACGATCCCCTCGGGCGGCAATGTCGGCATGCTTGACGGGCATGTCGAGTGGCGTAGGTTCGCCGTCATGCACGAGCGTACGGATTCGAGTTCCGGAAGCCCCGTGTTTTGGTGGTAGGATTACCCGCGTGGCTCCGCCCCGGACTCAACCTTTATGCCCCGGGGAAGAATAATTGTCATTGAACCATTGGGAATTCACGCCATCACGCTGCGTCAAAGGGTTCGGTATGGTTTCCACTTCGTGGAACAGGCCGGCAGGGAGAACCGGGTGGGCGTGGTGAAGTGCCAGGGGACTGGAGGCGCGGAACTTCCCCCTTGACCCGGCCCTCGCCCAGGCGCCAGAATGCCCCCAATGATAGGGCCTGGGCGAAAAGTAATTCTCCCTGACTCGCGCAGCGTCAAACCGTCCGCGCGGCAACAAAGCGATTCCCCATCAGTGTCGTGAAACACCAAGTCGTACCTTGCCTCCTCGCGGCAGCGCTGGCCGCCTTGGCTGCGTTCCCGGTGACAGCCCAGCAGCCGGGCCTGCAGGACTTCCAGAAGATGAAGTTTGGGTTTTTCGTGCATTACGTTTGGGGCGGCTCAGCTTACCCGGTCACGCATAATTCAGATGGTTCCCTACCTGCTGGGTTGGACGACTTGGCCAACCGGTTTGACGCAGATGGTTTTGCCCGCGACCTGTCCTCCATCGGCGTCCAATACGTCATCTTTACCGCCTGGCATGCCAACATGAACTGCCTCTGGCCCAGCCCGGCGATGAACCGTTGGCTCACCGGGCATGCCACCACGAACCGCGACCTCCTCCGGGACATGATCACCGCTGTGAAGGCCCGCGGCATCAAGGTCCTCTTTTACACCCATCCGCGCGACGGCCAGGATCTGTCTCCCGGTGACCAGGCGGCGACCGGCTGGACCCCATTCAACTACACTACCTGGAATAACTTCATCAACGATGTCTATGGCGACCTGATCTCCCGCTACGGCAATGACATCGAGGGGCTGTACATTGATGAGGGCGGCAACAATGGCGCCTACGTGGACTATACGCGCCTGCGCAACACCATCAAGACGGCCAATACGAACCTGATCATGCTCCAGAATTTTTATGGGAACCTCTACACTTGCGACCTCGGTGACATCGAAGTGAACAGTTTCGGCAGCACGGACGGTAACGCCTGGCCAGCACCGGCGATGCCCAGTTCCGTGGTGATGGGCAGCACGTGGTGGGCCGGTGTTGGCCTGGGGCAAAACACGGCGAAATATTCCCCCGAGAACATTTTCCGCTATACCGTCCTGAAGGCGGGGATTAGCGGCTCAGCGGGCGGCGCCACCTGGGCGGCCGGCCCGTACCCCGGCGGCGGCTGGGAGACCGGTGTGCTGGCCACGATGCAGGCGGCGGGCGCATGCCTTGCCCGCGTCGCCTCTGCCATTACCAATACCTATGCGAGCACCTCCTACGTGACCCCCGCGGGTACGGTAATGACCAACCTCTCCTGGGGCGTCGCCACCCGTTCCGTGGATGGCCGGCTGGAGTACGTCCACGTGCTCACCCCCCCCTCTGGCAGGACCCTCGTGCTGCCGCCTCCGATGGATCGGAAGATCTTTTCAGCCGCCCAACTGGTGGCGAATGGGCAGTCGGTGGCCTTGGCGCAGGACAATTCGGGTGTGACGCTCACTCTCGAAGGCACAAATTACTGGGACAGCCTGGATACGGCGATCCAACTCACTGTGTCCGGCGTCCGGCCTTGCTCAGACTCGACGTTTCTGGATGATTTCTCCTACGGCGACTATCGTTGGCTCCCTGCCAGCGGGAACTGGTTCACCCAGGCGGGAGATTTTTGTCAGACGAACACGTCCGCTTTCGGATACAACGCCGCGGTAACCCTTGACCAGTGTGGGCGACGCGGCTTACGAATTTGATCTGCGCATCCGGGATGACGCCGGCAATCCCACGGACTGGGCGGGCTGCAATCTGCGGAAAACAAATGCCACCGACGACCATACCGCCAGCGGCTACCTGGTCTATTGCCGCGCCAACGGCCAGGTTTCCATTTATAAGAACCCCGGAAACCTCGCTTCCGTAAACACCGGGTTGGCGTTCACTAACCGGACGCATGTCAAGGTGGTCACGGATGGCCCGAACCTCCGCGTCTATCTCACGAATTCGCCCACGCCCTTGCTCACCGCCACGGACGCTTCCTACCCCGGCCCCGGCTATTTTAGCCTTACCACGGGCGGCGCCAGCGCGCGCTTCGATCACGTCCTGATTACTCCCCTCTATGGCTTCGAGACGCCCATCGTATCCGGGGCTCAGTACGCCCCCACCGGGAGCGTTTGGAACTTCAGTCCGGGCAGCGGCATGGCCGCCAACGGAAGCCCCCTGACCTCTGGGAACCCCAATGCGCCTGAGGGGGTGCAAGTGGCTTTCGTCCAAAACAACGGCGCGCTGACGAATACGATCTCGTTCGATGCCGGGCAGTACCAAGTGATCGTCTCGGCGGCGCAGAGAGGAAATGTCACTCAGGCGCCGGAGGAGGTCAACGTATTGATCGATGGCTCGGTAGTGGGAAGTGTGGCCCCGCCGGCTGGCGCCACCAACTACCAGGATTACGCTACGAGGTGGATCACTCTTGCCGGCGGCGCTCACCAGGTTGTCTTCGCTGGCGTGAGCACCGGGGGCGGGTCTAATACCCTCCTGCTCGACAACGTGCGCTTCGCCGGCAGCTCTCTGCCGGCCGGACCGATGCTCACGTGGGGTGGGGGTGTGGGGAACTGGGGTGACACCAATTGGTTTCCGGGGCCGGTCAGCGGCCCGGCGGCCGCGACCAACCTCTCGGTGATCAACTCGGGGAGCGTTACCGTCACCAGCCCGTTGCCGGCGATCGGCGGCGTGACCCTCAACGGCGGCAGCTTGGCCGTGACCGAGACGGTGGCAGACAACCCCGCCAACTATAATTGGTATGCCGCAGTGCCGCAGACCACGATCAACGCGGGCGCCAGCCTCTCCCTCAATTCCGCCTCGACCCTGCATAACCTCACCCTGGCAGGCGGTGAACTGGCCGGCACCGGGGTGGACTCCTTTCACCATTACGGCGGCTGGTATTTGCCCGAGCCGGCCACCGTTACCGGCGGCCTGCCCTCGACGATCAGCGCGCCGCAGGTGGGCCTTGGCAGCGGGGTCTTTCAAATCCAAACCGGCGCGACGTTGCGCGTGACTGGTTTCTTCGTCGGCACTAACGGCCTGACCCTGACCGGCGGGGGTAAGCTCCTGCTGGCCTTCAACCAGGCCTACAGCGGCCCGACGAGTGTCTCCGGCAGCACCTTGCGGTTGGCCAACTTGGCACCCACGCCCGGCATGGCACGTTGGTTTGACGCCTCCAACCTCGGTCTCCCCGATGGCGCCATGGTCACCAATTGGCCGGACCTCAGCGGGCGCAACGCTTCCGCCACCGTGCTGGGGGGAGGGAATTCGCAACCCACCTTCGTGGCCCACGCGGGTACGCCAACCGGGCTGGGCGCGCTCCATTTCACTCCCGGCCCGGGGAACCCTCCCGCGGCGGGCAGCCAGGCGCTTGGTTTCCCTGGCGACTACACCATCCGCTCGGTGTTTTCCGTCTTCAAAGGCGCCAGCTTTCTGCTGACCGATTCCACCGCCTACGATTTTCACCGGCCCACGGACAACGATCCCACCTCCCCTCCCTGGTTCGCCACTTACGCCAGTCCCAGCGTCCTTTCCGGTGCCACCTATGTGAACGGCGTCTTGGTGAACGGCTCGACCTACCCGCTGCCGACCAATGCCAACAACGGCTTTAACCTCATCGAAGTGATCACCGCCGGACCCGCAACCGCCAGCGGCTTCAACAAAGACCGCGTCTATCACGCAGGCGACCAATACCAGGCAGAGTTGCTGCTATACGACTTTCCGCTCACGCCCACCCAGCGCTTCCAAACGGAAAACTACCTCCTCGCCAAGTGGTTTGGCGCCGGCGTGCCGGGGAAACTTTCTCCCGCCCGACACGGTGGTCGCGCTCTCTGGCGGCGCGACTTTCGACCTCGGGGGCGTGAGTCAGGCGCTGGCAGGCGTGGTCTCCACTGACGGTTCGGGGAACCAAGTGCTTCTCGGCGGGGCCAGCCTCACGGTCAGTAACCTGGCGGATATGACCTTGGACGGTGCGGTCTACGGCGCGGGCAGCTTGACCAAGGAAGGGACCGGCGCATGGACCTTGACTGGGTTGAGCACGTTCAGCGGAGCGGTCACGGTGCGCGGCGGGGGATTGGTGGTGAACGGTTCGCTGGCAAGCGGACCGGTGACCGTCAGGCCAGGGGGCGTGCTAGCCGGCTCGGGTTCCATCAGTGGGCCGGTAACCATCCAGCCTGGCGCGGTCTTCTCCCCCGCCGGCATGACCATCAGCAACAACCTGACACTCTCGCCGGGTAGCTCGTCGGTATTCCGGGTGAGCGCTAGTGGCGCGTGCGACTGCGTGAAGGGATTGTCGAATGCCGCCTACGCCGGAACCTTGGAGGTGATCAACCTCTCCGGTCCGCTCTCNCCGACCAACCAGTTCACCCTCTTCAGTGCCCCCGCTGCGTCGGGGAGTTTCACCACCATCGCCGGCTCCCCTGGCCCTGGCCTGGCTTACCGTTTCGACCCGGCTGACGGCGTGCTCTGGGTGGTCTCGACCACCGCCACCAACCGCCCAAGCCTCCGGTATCAGTCCTCCACCAACACCCTCAGCCTGGTTTGGCCGGGCGACCATCTTGGATGGATCTTGCAGACGCAAACCAACCGCCTGAACACCGGTCTGGGAACCAACTGGATCGACTGGCTGGCCACCGCCACGACCACGCAAGCGGTTGTTCAGATCATCCCCAGCAACCCGGCGGTTTTCT